>Ga0209006_10004307_pt1 | contig 12913 bp, 9 predicted proteins | sample JacPin_JW_Ref_O2_FD_188567 | JGI IMG/M metagenome (GOLD analysis project Ga0209006, IMG submission 188567) | Forest soil microbial communities from Algoma, Ontario, Canada - Jack Pine, Ontario site 1_JW_Ref_O2 (SPAdes) (version 2) | ecosystem: Environmental > Terrestrial > Soil > Boreal...
GATCTGGATCGAGTCGCATCGCGTTTTCCACGGTGACCTCCGGCGCGGTGTCGTGGTACTCGGGTTGGGTTCCTACGCCGGGCTCGGGATGGATGCCGAGCACATCCTTCACAAAGGCGACCGTCTTCTCTACTATGGTTTCAGTGTGTGGCGTTTCCATGAGATTTCCTTTCAGTTCAGCTGAAGCGAACGCGCGGGCAGGCGCTTCGTTCCGGCGCGAGGCGAGGTGGATAAAGGACTGACGCGGGGCGTCTGTCGTTTATATCCCGAGCCCCATTTATCGGGCGGCGCAGCCGGTCCGCTTCCGGCGCTGTCCTTTAGCCCTCCTTTAGCCTTCAATGAAAAAAGCCGCCCTGTGAAAAGCGGCTTCAGTCAGAAAATGGAGCACGCCGGTAGTTTCCGATGCATCCGCATTTCAACGATTTCCGGTCGGACTGCCGCCGAGGGACGATTTTGGCGATGCGAGAATTAACGGGCTTCGGCTTGGCGGTGAGGGGAGCGTATTTTCGGCACGGACAATCGCGGACGCGGCACTTCCCGCGCATGCGGGCGATTTTCCATTCGTGCTCGCTTGGAAGGTGCTCGCAGTGTCGGCAAATGGGCATAGGCGAATTGATCTACCGCGCTCGCTGGCAACTAGGCGGGTATGTTTTGATTCTCGCTCTCCACCCGATAAGGGAGAGCGCGAGACACTATCGGGTAATAGTTCCTACAACCTCTTGATGAACTTCGCATTGTCCGTCATCTCTAAGGCGACCTCGAATACGAAGCGCAACTTTCCGTCTTTCCCTTGCGCGTTCACCCATTCATGAAGGGGTGTATCCAGGTCGCGGCGCGTATTGCCGTATTTCTCCTTGGTAGTAATAGCCTTGATGCCGTGACGCGCGGCAACGGGTTGAAGATAACTGTAACCGAAGCGGCTGAAAACCAAATCGATCAGGACGTCCAGCGCGTTCTCGGAGAGCGGCCATTTGATTCGTTCGAGTGCGGCCGCGAGCGCGGCATTGGCCTTCTCCTTCTTCGCGGCTTCGGCCTGTCGCGCTTTCTTGCGCGCCGCGAGTTCTTCCTTCGTCGGCTTATAGTGGCCGCCTGGCGCAGCCTTGGCCCAATGCTTCTTGCACTCGGGCCCTCGGCAAATCGTCTTCTTGTGTCCGATGCCATTGCCTGAAAGGACAATGCCCTTCTCCTCGTGCTCGCATCCGTCCTTCTTGCCCGTAATCTCGTGGTAGGAGCTTTCGAATAGCCTCCCGTGAGCTTCACGAGGTCGGGATGCTTGGATGTTTCGAGCGCGATGTACGCGGCCATCCGCTGGGCGTAGCATTTCGGGTTGGAACAGCTCTCGGCAGCGTCCTTCCCGAAGAGCTGCTGCCCTTGCCGCGACATTCCTCGCATCCCTCAAAAACGGCTTGCGCGGCATCGCCTTTCCAGGGCGGCGTCAGCATCGACGCCTGTTGATAGACGCGCGCCTGAATCCAGTCTCTCAGCTCGCTGGTGGTCGGTGTCTCGCGCCAGCGGTCGTCGGGTTCTCCTGCGACTTCGGCCACCGCCTCCTTCTGGAGCTTGTCGTCGAGTCGCGCAATGAGCGAGGCGTGCCCCGCGTTCATCCGCCCGTCTCGGAAGGCATCCTTGCCCGCCTTAGTGAGGTTGGTGAGCACGAGCCTGTCGCGCGCGTAAGTGACGGACTTGCCGACCTTCTTCGCTACCGCCTCGACATCGTAGCTGCTCTCCTCGATGAGCTTACGGTACGCTTCGCCTTCTTCGAGTGGGTGGATGTCGGAGCGTTGCAGATTTTCGACTATCTGCATCTCGCGTGCTTGAACATCGGAAAGCGTCTGCACGTTCGCGGGTATGTCGGTCAGTCTCGCCTTGATGCTTGCTCAGAACCTCCGGTTGCCGGCGACGATTTCGTATTTGCCGCCCTCGATTGGTCGGGCGAGCACGGGGACGATTACGCCCTGCTCTTTTATGCTCGCGACGAGCTCGTCGAATTCAGGCCCATCGAACTTCTTGCCGCGCGGGTTAGTCCTTGACTCCACCGCATCGGCTACCCGATGCATTGGAATGGCCGACGAGGGTCTATCATCGGTTCAAGGACCAACCATGAAAAAGACCGCGCTTTCCTGGGAGCGGCCTGAGGTCAGTCGGGGAGGATATGCCCATCCCTCACGGTCTGCCCGGACGGCGCGACCGTCGAGGGATGCCGCGGAGCTAACGAACCCTCAACGGAATTCGCTGCGCCAGTGCCATGGCGCATCATCTCGTCCTCTGCCGAGGAAACTGTCCACATCTTCGCCCTCAGGCGGCCTGTCAGTGGTGCTGTTCTCGCGGCGCGCCTCGTCTGGCAGCTCGTTCTCGGGCTGCCCGGCCTCGGTTCGTTCGGGTTGCATCTCGTTCTCCTGGTGCCATCGACGAACGCCCGGTTAGGCGAACAGTTCCGACCGGACGGCACTTGTATGAGAAAAAGCCGTGGACGTAAGGCCTATTCGGGTAATCACTCTGGATGATAACTCACGCATCACCATCCGTCGCTTTCTCGCCGATGTATTTCTTTGAATTCGCTATCTGAACCGCATCGGGATCGACCGGCATTAGCTCGCATACGAAGGGCAGCAAGCTCGCGGGATCACGCGGGAAGTCTCGGTCGTCGTCATTCATGTTTCATGGATGTAAGTGCTCCGCGCATCCGCAATATTGTATCACGGCATTTCAATATGTGTCGAAAAGTGATTGGCACGTCTGAGATGTGACGATTATAAGACACTAGAAAAGTGCTGGGGGGCGTCATGGATCAGAGGCATACTCCGAAGCAGGATGTCGCTACCGCCTCTCGATGCAGAAAAATGATCTGGAAAAGAACCGTCCGATTCTGGAGGAATTGCTTCGCACCGCTTATGACTACCGAGCGTCCTAGCAGGCTGTTGAAAAAGGCGCTGGCCACGGGAAACGCGGTGTGATTCTGTCTTTCTGCGCGGCTGCGGGGACAGAGTCATGCGAGGCGGGGACGAGCGCCAGCGCTGCGCTCGCTCGGTCGACAGGAGATTCCGGACAAGCTCATTGTATTCTCTCTCGTGCCATTTCTTCCAGCCGTGATGGCCCTTGCAGATGCAGACGATGAGGTGTCAGCTTAGGTCGCGGCGTTCGCGCGGGTTATGAGATGGTTCGCTTGAAGGATTAGATGACCATCTTTGGCGTAACCGCTGCAGTTTCCGGTGTGATCCAGAAAGCAGCCGCCGTCGCGCCTGATGACGATCTCACGCACCACTTCCTGTATCTCTCGTTTGACGATTGAGGTTTCGTTCTTGCCCGGGCTTTTGCGTTCCGCGTTCACACGGGTCGAGTTCGGCCCACCAGAGAACGTTCGTGATTCATTGCCCAAATAGCGGCTTGCGTGCGGTTGTTCACCCTGATCTTGCGAAGGACCGCCTTGACATGAACCTTAACGGTGGCTTCGGCGATCTCGTATTTGCGCGCGATGATCTTATTTGAACTACCTTCAATCAAGCCGCGCAGTACGCATTCTTCCCGTCCAGAGAGTCGTGGGGGTTGTGTCGATGAAACCTCGCTAAGTGCGGTCGGGCTTCTTCGGGAATCCGCCCCCATTTCAGCGTCGCTCGCCGCCACCTCACCCTTTTGCCGAACAAGGATCGACAAGATCGCAGGAGGCAATATCGTGCCGCCAAGCATCACCAATTCGAGAGATTTAACGAAGGCCTCGCAACTCGGATTCTGGAAATAAGCATCGGCCCCGGACCGAAATGCACCAATTATATTGTCATCACTTAATTGATCGCTGTCCGCCAGCAAAGCGATGCGCGCGGTCGGGTGCTGTTCCCTGAAGAGCCTGATTTGCGCGACCGTGGCGTCTTGATCCCCGCTAACTTCGAGAATGAGCAAGATCAGCCGCTCTTCGGCCAACAGACTCGGCATCACGTCGTCTACGCGCGCTGCAGTTGCAGCGACGACGAAATGCGCCTCGCTGAGGATGTGGCTGAGACCTTCTCGAAGCAACCCATGCGCGCACACCAGGACCACTACGCAGCATTGCCGGTCGACCGCCTCAGGGCGCCAGCTTACTGTTCGTGTCCCCAGATTCCGGGGCAGACCTTTCCCATTAAAATCGATGTCCGTGAGGGCAATTTGAGCGAGAGGTTCGTCTTGCTCAGCGCGGGGAGCAAGCTCGGCGAACGCAGTCGTGAACTCTCCTGCTTTGCATGAGCCGTTTCCCGTTTCCCGATCCGCAACGCCGTCAACCTTATTGCGCTTCTGCACAACGGCAAGTGGTGGATAATTTGTTGTGCGGACGATCATCTGATTTCTCTGCCAGTAAGGACCGAAACCGCCCTGCGTTCCTACGCAGAACATGTGCCAGTACGGAACGGTTTGTTGAACGCCGGGACATTCAGCTTTCTCAGTTGCAAGGTCAGGACCATCGCATGTGGGGTTCTTCAGCTAGATTTGGCGCAAAGCCGGACTAAACAGAGACGCAAGCACGTCGGAGGGAGACAGGGACTCTCGAGCTGGCCGCCAAGCGACCGAACGATCCATGGGACCGCTTCGAGCAGTCGTCGGTGACCTCTGCGCGGTCGACCATCGCGAAGGGTGCTGTGATCGCTGGCCTCGATGGCCTTTAGGGTGGGCGGGCGACATAGGAGCCTTGCAGCCACGAAAATCAGCAACTGCGGTCGTGCGTGCAAGCCGTCGCGCCGCCGGACAGCGCCAAAATATTCCCTGATCTCAAGCGGGGAGCGAGTTCGAACTCTAATTCCCTGCCAGAAATATAGGGAGTTTCGTCCACGCCCTATTGATTCTGCTGCGCTTTACGTGGCCAGACTAGGCGAAAGGGCGGTATTTTGGCGCAGTGGTCCAATGAAAATTCGAGCCGCCCCGCCTAGATTCGCGGCATGGCAACCTCGCGTCTGGGAGTTTGAATCACGGCAGTCTGGCGGAAGCGGACTTCAACCAACCGATGATCCTCGCCGACGCACAAAATGACCCAGAGCGAACAGATCGAATGGAACCAAAGTCCGATTGACGCGTTTTGCGACGCGTTTTCAGACCGACACCTTCATTTTGTGGGATTTTTAGAGCCTGACATCACGGATGCTCAAAACCACGCAATCTACGGTCGAAAAACACGCCGCCCCCGATTTTCTTGCAGGGTCGGGCGAAATGGCGTCGATGATGCGGAATTTTAATTGGGCCGCGACCGACCTTGGTTCACCCGAATCTTGGCCTCAAAGCCTGAAGACAGCGGTCCGGATCGTGCTGACCTCCCGCTATGCGATGTGGATGGCGTGGGGCCCAAACCTGAGATTCTTCTGCAACGACGCCTACCTTCCGACGGTCGGAATAAAGCGCGAGTGGGTTCTCGGATCGCGATCGGATAGGGTCTGGCAGGAGATTTGGCCGGACATTGGGCCCCGCATCGAACGCGTGTTGAGTACCGGCGAGGCCACCTGGGACGAAGGACTGCTCTTGTTTCTGGAGCGCCTGGGCTTTCGCGAGGAAACCTACCACACCTTTTCTTACAGTCCGCTGGCCGACGACGATGGCCGGATCAGCGGGATGTTGTGTGTCGTTACGGAAGAAACCGAACGCGTCGTCGGCGAGCGGCGCCTGGCTACCTTGAGCCGGCTTGCCGGTCACCTGGCATCGGCTCGGGCTGAAGCGCAAGTTTTGGACGCGATCAAGGACGGAATGGATGCATCCGATAAGGACATGCCATTCGCGCTCCTCTATTTGTACGACGACCAAGGCGCCTTACAGCTCGCGCGCGCATCTGGGCTTCCGGACGGGCATCCTGCTTCGCCGAAGGTGATCGTCCCCGGCGGTCCGTGGCCCCTTAACGTTCCGGCTACCGGAAGCCGGATCGTCGAGGGTCTTTCCGCCGTGATTGACGACCGTTTGCCCCTCGGGTCTTGGGACAAGCCACCCGCCCAAGCCGTCGTTATTCCGATCGGCATCAAGAGCCAGCAAGAGCCCGTCGGTTGCATCGTTGCCGGTCTCAATCCCTATCGTAAGTATGATGAGGGTTACGCCAGCTTCATGGAGCTTTTGGCCGGCCAGATATCTGCCAGCCTCGCCGGCGCGCGCGCTTTCGAGGAAGAGCGCCGACGCGCTGATGCCCTGGCAGAAATCGACCGGGCCAAGACGCTATTCTTTTCCAACGTCAGCCATGAATTTCGCACACCACTGACATTGATGCTGGGTCCGCTCCAGGACGCGCTGAATGACTCCTCTGCAGCCGCCCTCGATCCCATACAACGCGAGCGCCTCGAAGTTGCGCAACGCAATTCTCAGCGGTTGCTTAAACTGGTGAACACGCTACTCGATTTTTCCCGAATTGAAGCCGGGCGGGCCAATGCCAATTTCCGACCCACCGAGCTGTCGCGTTTCACGGCTGAGCTCGCGTCAAATTTTCAATCCGCGACGGACAAGGCCGGACTGAGACTGGAGATCAACTGCGAACCACTGCCTCAGCGCGTGCCGGTCGACCGCGACATGTGGGAGAAAATCGTCTTCAACCTCCTGTCGAACGCCTTCAAATTTACTTTTGAGGGAGGCATCTCGATTCGGGTGCATGCTGCGGAGGATGGTAAGTTCGCCGACCTTGTCGTACGGGATACAGGCGTCGGCATACCAGCCCAGGAGATACCGCGGCTTTTTGAACGTTTTCATCGCGTCGAGAACCAGAAGAGCCGTTCATTCGAAGGATCTGGCATCGGTCTTGCGCTGGTTCAGGAACTCGTCAAGCTGCACGGCGGCTCGCTTGCCACCGAAAGCGAAGTAGGCAGGGGAACGTCGTTCAAGGTCCGTATCCCGCTCGTTCCTGCCCAACTTCCGGCGGACAGAATCGATTCGGAAGCGACGGATGTGCCCTTGGCCAACCGAGCCGGAGTCTATATCGAAGAAGCGCTGAGTTGGTTACCTCAAGACGCCGCGACGGAATTCTCTGTTTCGCAGGCGGACCTCGCCGGCCTTCAGTTAGGAACAAACAAGCTTGAGGGCCACGTGCTAGTCGCTGACGACAACCCAGACATGCGCGCTTACATCGGAAGGTTGCTTGGCGCCCACTGGAACATTGAAACCGTGGCGGACGGAGAGTCAGCGCTCGAAGCAATCCGGCGGAATCCACCCGATTTGGTCGTCACCGACGCGATGATGCCCGGACTTGACGGCTTCGGTTTGCTGGCAGCAATCCGGAACGATGTCAGCTTGCGCGACCTGCCCGTAATCATGCTATCGGCGCGCGCAGGCGAAGAAGCTCGCATCGAAGGCCTGAGCGCCGGCGCCGATTACTATTTGACCAAGCCGTTTTCGGCCCGCGAGCTCGTCGCACAGGTCAACGCGAACTTGACGCTCGCGCGCGTCAGACACGATGCGTCGCGGGAACTTCGCGCAAGTGAAGAGGCGTTGCGGAGACGCACCACCCAGTTCGAGACGCTGTTGAATGAAGCCCCGATGGGCGTTTATCTGGTCGACGCCGACTTCAGGATTAAGGCGGTCAATCCCACGGCCTTGCCCGTGTTCGGGGATATTCCCGATCTCGTCGGACGAGATTTCGACGAGGTCATCCATATCCTGTGGCCGGAGGATTATGCCAACAAAGTTGTCCGCCTGTTCCGGCATACGCTCGAAACTGGTGAGCCCTACGTGGCGCACGAACATATTGAGGAACGACGGGACCGGAAGGTGAGGGAATACTACGAGTGGCGGATCAATCGCATTGCGCTTCCCGAAGGCCGCTATGGCGTGGTTTGCTATTTCAGGGATATTTCCGTGCAAGTTCGAGCGCGTCAGCAGCGCGAACTACTGATCAATGAACTTAACCATAGGGTCAAGAACACGCTCGCGACGGTTCAGTCCGTGGCCGCCCAGACACTGAAAGGGACCACAGTACCGGCAGCTGTCAAAGGCGCTTTGGAGTCTCGCCTGCTTTCGATGGCCGGCGCCCATGACGTTTTGACTCAGCAGAACTGGGAAGGGGCCGATCTCCGCAATATTATCGAAAAGGCGCTGTCGCCCTTTATGGCGACCAGGCGAGAATTCGACGTCAGCGGTCCTGACATCCGGCTCCTCCCCAAGTCAGCCCTTGCCATAGCCATGGCGGTTCATGAGCTTGCGACGAACGCGGCCAAGTACGGTGCGTTGTCGAACGGTTCAGGCCGCATATCGGTGCATTGGGATATAGCCGAATGTGATGAGCGGCATCTGACGATCGTCTGGACTGAAATGGGTGGCCCCGAGGTCACCGCGCCCAGCAGCAGGGGCTTTGGCTCTCGACTTATCGAGCGGGGCCTGGCGGGTCAACTGGGCGGAGAGGCGGTGATCGATTATCGCCGAACAGGCGTCGTTTGCAGGATCATGGCGCCCTTGAGCACTATTACGGGAAGCGTGCCGGACATTCTCGCGTAGTGTCCGGACAGGCGCGGAGGTGAGAGACTTGAGCAAGCGGAAACTGTCGAATTGCAAGGTCCTCGTTGTCGAAGACGAGATGATGATTGCGATGTTAATTGAGGATATGCTCGACGAATTCGGATGCAAGACGGTCGGACCGGCCACAAACGTGCCGCGGGCGTTGGAGCTCATCGGTAAGGAGCAGGTGGAAGCGGCCGTCCTTGACCTGAATCTGGATGGCAACGACACATATGCGATAGCCGACGCGCTGCGCCATAAGCGTGTGCCTTTCATCTTTGCAACCGGGTACGGTTCGACAGGCTTGCGCGAGGATTATCGGGATCGGCCAGTGCTGCAGAAGCCTTTTCAAGCAAGAGAGCTTGAGGCTGCACTCGCGGAAGCTTTAAGCGGCTCGAATGTGGTCGTCGGTGTGGACGAAATCAACTAGGAGACGGAACGGGCACCACTCTTATGTCCGGTTTTGACCCATCGCGCGTGGCCGATGTCGCTTCTGATCGAATACGGTTGTTGGAACCGTAGGTAGCGCATCGGATCGCTTCTGGGCAAAAGTAGACCTCTGCGGTTCTCTCCTTCCGCGAATTGCAGCAGCAACAACAACAAGTTTGGAGTACAGGCGGAGAGTCTCCGCTGGTCGCGGCGGGCGCCGATCGAGCCACCCCGGCGCCTGACATTCTGAGCCGATATTGAATGAAGATATGGGGCCGAAAGGGATCACTACCCGGGGCCGATACACACACGAGGCTCAGGTGTAGCGCGCTGTTCCGGCCGTCGACTACTGGGTTCGAAATGCGCGATTTGCGAGAAGCGCTGCGACCAACGCTGTCCAGCCGGTTTGGTGTGAGGCTCCCAATCCTTGTCCCGTTTCTCCGTGGAAATATTCGTAGAAGAAGAGCGGGTCCTTCCACGCGGGATCCTGATCGAAGCGATGGTTCCCACGGTTCACTGGGCGATTCCCGTCAGCGCCACGCAGAAATATGCGCAACAGGCGGCGTTCGATCTCATCGGCCACCGCGCCAAGATGCGCCTGCGAACCCGAGCCTGTTGGCATCTCGACGGTAAATTGATCTCCGAGACTTCCGTGCAGATTGCGTAAGGACTCTACCGCAAGGAAATTGAGGGGGAACCATATCGGTCCGCGCCAGTTCGAATTCCCGCCAAAAAGCGCGGTCTGGGACTCGCCTGGTTCGTAGTCGAGCCGAACGCTACCGCCATCGTCCAAGGCGAGAATGAGCGGATGGTCACGATGGAAACGCGAAAGCGAGCGCAAACCGTACGGCGAAAGGAATTCCGACTCGTCCAGCATCCGTTCGAGAACTCGCCGAAGCCGCTTTTCGCCGACGAGACAAATGAGGTCCGGGCGATCGTCGTTCGTGAAATGAAGAAGCTCCGCGAATTCCGGCCTATGTTCAACGAACCACCTTGCGCTTGCACGGAAGTTTCCTAACCTTTCCCACAATGAACCACCGATCTGGACGGCCGCAAAAATCGGAAGAAGTCCCACCATCGAACGCGCACGAACCGTCGACACTTGACCGTCCAGCCTGCGCACGCGGTCGTAGAAGAAGCCATCCTCTTCGTCCCAGAGATCCTGCATGGCGCGGGCTATCTTCGCGAAGTGCTCGAAGAACTTCAACGCTACGTCTTCGTAGGAGGAATCATGGTTGGCGAGACGAATCGCCATTTCCAGCATGTTAAGGCAGAGCTTTGCCATCCAGGCCGTGCCGTCAGATTGCTCAATTATGCTCCCGCCCGGCAGCGCCGCAGAACGGTTGAAGGGCCCAATATTGTCGAGCCCAAGAAAACCCCCCTCGAAAATGTTGTCACCGAGGGCGTCTTCGCGGTTCACCCACCAGGTAAATGTAATCAGTAGTTTGTGGAACGCACGCGCCAGGAAATCAAAATCCTTGCCGCCGTCGATATTGAAGACCGCCAACACTGCCCAGGCCTGGACCGGCGGGTTCGCATCGCTGAAGTTCCATTCATAGGCAGGCAATTGCCCGTTCGGATGTGTGTACCACTCTCGGCTCAGAAGACGCAGTTGGTGTTTCGCGGCAGCCGCGTCGATGTGGGCGAGCGCCACGCATTGGAAGGCGGTGTCCCATGCGGCGAACCAAGGGTATTCCCATTTATCAGGCATCACGAGAACATCATGACTATCCAAGTGCCGCCATTGCGCGTTACGCCCCTCGCGCCGAGCTGCCGGCGGCGGCGGTTGGGTCGGATCGCCCTTCTGCCAGCGTAGAACGTTGAAGTGATAGAATTGCTCGCTCCAAATCAGCCCCGCGAACGCTTGGCGCATCACCGCCGCTTCTTCGTCGGTGGCGCCGGGTGGTCGCAACGTCGCATAGTATTCGTCGGCTTCGCGGCTTCTCTTGGCGAAAGTCAAGTCAAAATCAGCGCCAAGATCGGAGCCATAAGAAGCATCGTCGCGCGCCAAGCGAAGCCGCACCTCGACGCGCTCTCCCGGGGCGACAGTGAGGCGATGCCAGCACGCCATCTTTGTCCCGCTCTGCGCCGGGTTTACCGTCTCCGCCCCAGCGATAACGTGATCATTGATGCCGTCTTTCGGGTATCGTGACTGAGCAGCGACCCCAAACAAGCGCGCCGCATTCGTCTCGTTCTCGCAGAAGAGGAGAGGCGGAAGGCGCCCGGTCGGATCGGGACCCGCGGTGAGACGCCATCGCCCGAGGGCCGCATCCTCCGCAATTGCTGTCGCCACGGCCGATCCCACAGAGGCGGCTCTGATCGAAGGCCGCGGATCATCGTCTCCCCACGACCACCGGTTGCGGAACCAAAGCGTCGGCAACACGTGCAACTCCGCCGCTTCTGAGCCGGCGTTCCGGATCTGCACTCGCACGCAGATATCCTGGGGCGCAGCCTTCGCGTAGTCCACGTCGATTTGCCAATAGCGATCGCTGTCGAACACTCCGGTGTCGATGAGTTCGAACTCTGGATCTTGCCGGCCTCGGCGGGCGTTCTCTTCGCGCAATCTCTGGTAAGGAAACTCAGACTGCGGGTAGTGATAGCGCCAGCTCAGCCATGAGGCGGTGGGCGTCGCGTCGACGTACCACCAGTACTCCTTGGCATCCTCTCCGTGATTGCCCTCCGGCCCGGAGAGCCCGAACAGGCGCTCCTTAAGGAACGGGTCGCGCCCGTTCCAGAACGCCATAGCGAAGCAGAGATGCTGGTTGAGATCGCAAATTCCTGCAAGGCCGTCCTCGCTCCAGCGATAGGCCCGCGATCTAGCGTGCTCATAGGTGAAGTAATTCCATGCATCGCCGTCAGGGCTGTAGTCCTCTCGCACTGTGCCCCAAGCCCGCTCGCTCACATAGGGACCGATCGATTTCCACTGACTGGGATAGTCGACCGATGCTTCCGCGAGCCTCTCGTGTTCAGCGGAGGCTAGTCCCCCTCGAGGAGCCGCCGCATTCATCGGGGTCGCCAGTCGACAAGTCCATCCAGCAGCGCCAATTCCATTAGCGACCCGGGGCGGTCCCGCATGCGATACCGCCCCAGAGGCGAGACAGTGGAGTTCACTACGAGCGCCCCCCGCGGGTTGGCGCGTCGCGCGCTGGCGCGGCAGTTTTGGGAGGGGCTTTCGCCATTTTGCTGGTTTCCCCGTCCCAGGCGCGGAAGCCGCCCAGAAACGCATTCGCATTGTCGCCGGCCCGGCAGCCCGGAGGCAGTACGTCGAGGTATTTCACATTGCCCCCGCCGAGCACGACATCGTCGGGCTCGAGCGCAGCGACAAGACGCGCGACAACTTCTACGACGTACTTTCGCCATTTCTTTTTCCCGTGAGCGGTTAGCCCGCGCAAGCCGACGTAATCCTCGTAGGTCTTCTTGCGGTAGGGCATGTGCCCAAGCTCCATCGGCTCGAGGACGTTGTCCACGATCATCGCCGACCCTAACCCAGTTCCCAACCCGAGAAAGAGCATTTTGCCACCCTTGTAGCTTCCGAGGGCCTGCATCGCCGCGTCATTCATCACCTTCACCGGCCGCTTGAACGCCGCCTCAAATCGTATCCCTACCCAGCCGGGGCCAAGGTTATGCGGTTCGGCCACCGGCCGGTTGTGGAGCACAGGACCGGGGTAGCCAACGGTCACACAGTCATATGGCCAGCCGATCGCCAATGCCTTTACCTGCTCAATCATCTCCTTCGCGGTCAGGGTCGGGCCGGAAGCAAACTCACGACGCTCATTCTGCCCGGTGGCGAGTATTTTGACATGAGTCCCGCCCACATCGACGGCAAGCACATTCATGAGATTAACCCTGCGATCGCAGTCAACCGTCGACCGGCGGAACTATCCCGACAAGACACGTCCCGCCGAACCATAGCACTTTTAGCACGAGACAGCGGCGAACACGACCATGTCCGCCAGTGGGCGTAGTTCATGACCGTCCGCGCCAGCTTCGCCAGCGGATGGCCCATGTCGATGATTTGATCCAGTCGGGCCCGGAAAAGGTCCTTCTGTCCGCTGTCCCGTCGCTCTTT
>Ga0209006_10004310_pt1 | contig 12909 bp, 11 predicted proteins | sample JacPin_JW_Ref_O2_FD_188567 | JGI IMG/M metagenome (GOLD analysis project Ga0209006, IMG submission 188567) | Forest soil microbial communities from Algoma, Ontario, Canada - Jack Pine, Ontario site 1_JW_Ref_O2 (SPAdes) (version 2) | ecosystem: Environmental > Terrestrial > Soil > Boreal...
GTTGACCGTGTAACGGAACCACTGACCGCTGGCCGTCCAGCCGAGGTCATGGCCCCCGCCGGTGTCGGTGGTCACTTCCAGATCGACTCCGTCCGAGCGGTAACTGTTCCCCGTCCCGTTGACGGAAGTGACGTTATAGGCGACCCCTTGGCCGCCCGTATCGTAATTTTCGGCTTGAACCGTACCAGGAATGGGTGCCGGAGTTCCGCCATAAGGCCCTTCGGCTGCAAAAGCGATATTGGCGATGCAGAACAACAGACTGACCCACATCGCGGGGGAGATCAAGTAAGCTTTTCTCATGGTTGTCCTCAATTCCTCGGACTGCTTGTGGTTGGCGCAATTTGCTCTATTTGCGGTGGCGGTGCAATTTGGCGGTCATTCCGAACAAGCGTTCTTTAGCGCCGTCAGAGCCTGCCCTGAGCGAAGTCGAAGGGAATCCGGGCGAGCCGCGCGAAGCAGCCAGCCCTGAGCGAAACCGAAGGGTCGCGGTTATTGCGACGCAATAATCGCGCGTTTGGCTCGCTTCCCCATCCAACTGCACCACTACCCTATTTGTGTTGGAATCTGGCCCGGCCCACGGCTCGCATTGTCCGCGCCGAACATTGGCCCGGCTATCAGGTATTTCCCGTATGAAAGCCATGGCCACGTACACGAAGAAAATCGGGGGCCATGACATGAGCACAATCTAGTCTGTCAGCCGGCGCCATGTCTGTGACGGATGAACCTCCCCACCCAAGTTGAGGCAGACGGGTGGCCCATTCAAGCCGTCCTTTGGCTTGAGGGGGGCAGTTCCATCACTCGGCGTATCCCGTAGTGGTTCGCTAAGCAGCAGGTGCATAGGCTCCGGCATGACCGAAACCCGTCTCATAAACGGTTTTGGAAAGGCACGACTTCGTGCCGTCAGCAATGGCTTTGGGAAGGGCACGACTTCAGTCATGCCATCAAGGGCCGCATGATACTGGGCTTTAGCCCCTGAGGGTAAGCGGTTCTCCACCTGGAGAACAATCTAGTTTGTTCGTTGGCCCAAATCTGTGACGTGTGAACATCCCCACTCGCCCGGTTTTGCCGTCGCCACCACGGACGCGTACGCCACCGTGGAAGAGCGGTCCTTCCAGGGCCGCGTTGAGCATCCCAGACACAATAGGGCTTCAGCCCCCGTGCTGGCTGCTCCTCGAAAGCTCGCGCGCATGTCAATTGAGATAATGCAACCGCCCCGTGTCACTTCGTCACACGAAATCTCGTGTTGCTCTCGATCGTCGTCGTAGCAGTGACCACCTTGACCGTACCTGAGGTCGCTCCGGCGGGCACAGTAGTCTCAATTTCGGAATCCGACACCACCGAAAACGCGGCGGTTGTGCCGTTAAAGCTGACGCTTGCGACGCCAGTCAGATTAGTTCCGAGAATGATGACCGCCGCTCCCACCTTTCCGGAAGACGGATTCGTCTTCACGAATGGGCGAAGGCCCGTAGACAGGCTGAAGACCGTGCCGTAGCCGCCAGGTCCCGCCGTGGGTGTTGTTCCGTAGAAGGTCCCGTTGGTGTCTTGCATCAAGCCGCCGTTGGGGCTCGCACCATCCACACCGTCGAACGCATGTAAGAGGGTAAACTTGCCCGCGGAGCTGATCTTAAAAGCCGTGCCGCTGCCATTAGCTCCGCCGTAGGCGGCCACGCCATAGAAAACTCCCCCAGCGCCGAGCGCGAGCCCGGCAATAGGTTCGCCGCCGTCCAAACAATTTGATTCGGTGCAGAAGTTATGGAGTGTGGTCAGCGCACCCGCTAGAGTGATCTTGAAGATCGTGCCACAACTACCGCCGCCGCAACCGCTGATCGCGCCTCCCCCCGCTGTTGTCCCATACAAATGTCCATCGGATGCTTGTATCAAGGAGCCGTAAGGGAATTCGCCGTCGGCGCAGTTTGGCTGCGAGCAGAAGTTATAGAGCGTTGTCAGCACCCCCGCAGCGGTCATTTTAAAAATGGTGCCCCCTCCGTTTGCACCGCTAAAGAGAGTTGTTCCATAAAAATCTCCGTTGGCGGCTTGCACCAGAGCGCCGACGGGGTTGTTGCCGTCGGAAAAATTGAAGTTATGCAGCGTGGTGAATGTGCCTGTGGGGGTGATTTTGAACACCGTGCCTCCATTATTCGCCCCGCTGTAGCTGGTAACTCCGTAAAAGTTGCCGTCTGATCCAAGGGTCAAGCCCGCTTTTACCTGTGAGCCGTCGTTACCGTCGAAGCTGTGCATCGTTGTCAACGCGCCGGCAGGCGTGATCTTGAAAACGGTGCCGAACCCGTAGGGAGAACCGCCCTTGGTGGTTCCCCAGAAATCCCCGCTCTGATCCTGCACCACTACGGAGTAGGGAAATACACCGTCGGTGCAGTTTGCTTGGCTGCAAAAGTTGTAAAGCGTGCTTAATTGACCTCCGGTGGAGATTTTGAAAAGCGTGCCAAGTTGTGCGGCGCCCCCCGAAAAAGTCGCGCCATACAAGTTCCCGTCGAAGCCCTGAATCATCGCCGCGATAGGCCCGGCACCATTGGTATAGTCGAAGTCGGCCAGCGTGGTGAAGGCTTGGCCAGACGCCGCCATCACAGTCGCGAGACAAAACAGAAGTAGTAAGCTTGCAGCGGCACATGAGGCGCGTCTTCGCATAAACATCCCCCTGCTTTCGCAAGTTCGACTCATCTTACACGTGAAGGGAGAGGTGGCCTGTCGAAGCCCGGTTTTGGCTTGAGTGGGGCATTTCAGAGCTGGACAGAGAAATTCGAGGACAGCCAGGTTCTTCAATCCTCGAGTGCGATAATTCCCACGTGCCGGACTCGACCACGCCATCCCGCTCCTCCGTCCTCCGCCGCTCTTTCAAAAAAGATTTCCCCGCGGCCGTGCGCGGAGAAGGCGTCCACCTCTGGGACTCCGCCAACAAAAAGTATCTAGATTTCTCCGGCTCCGCCGCCGTCAATTTCATCGGCCATGGTGTGCAGAAAATCTCCGCCGCCATGGCCGCGCAAGCGGCCAAGCTGGAATTCGTCCACACCAGTCAGTTCACCACCCCCATCGCCGAAGAATACGCGCAAGAACTTCTCGCCTTCGCCGGCGAAAATTTCCGCGGAGGCGCCGTCTACTTCACCAGCGGCGGCTCCGAATCAATCGAGACCGCGCTCAAACTCGCGCGCCAATATCAAGTCGAAATCGGAGAGTCGCGCCGCTACCAGATCCTCAGCCGCAAACAGAGCTACCACGGCTCCACGCTGGGCGCGTTGTCCGTCAGCGGAAACCGGCGCCGCCGTGAAATCTATCTGCCCATGATCCGCGAGTTCGCCCACGTCGGCATGCCCTACTGCTATCGCTGCGCCTTCGACTGTACCGACAGCTGCCGCAACTGCGGCCAGCAATACGCCGCCGAACTCGACCACGCCATCGCAGCCGCCAACGGCGAAGCCGCCGCCTTCATCTTCGAGCCGCTGAGCGGTGCCACGCTGGGCGCAGTCGTCCCTCCGCCGGGATACTTGCAATCCGTAGCCGAAATCTGCCGCCGACACGGCGTACTCCTCATCGCCGACGAAGTCATGACCGGCATGGGCCGCACCGGCCGCAAGTTCGCCGTCGAGCACTGGCTGGGCCAAAACAAGCTTGGTCAAAACAAGCTTGGTCAAAACAAGAAAGAGAACAACGAAAACGAGAAAAGTAAGAACGAAAAAAACAGAAGTGAGAAAAACAAGAACCAGAAAAACGGAAAGAAAAAAATTCCGCCGGGCGCGAATCTATCTCTCGCCCCCGACATCCTCGTAACCGCCAAAGGACTCTCCAGCGGATACGCTCCTCTGGGCGCAGTCATCGCCAGCAAAAAGGTAATCGACGCCATCGCCAACGGCTCTGGCGCCTTCCTCCACGGCTTCACCTACAACGCGCATCCCATCTCGCTGGCCGCCGGCCGCGCCGTACTCCACCACCTGCAATCGACCAACCTGATCGCAGCCGCAGATTCAACTCGCCCCGGCACCGCAGCCGCACAGCTCAAAGACGCGCTCGAATCTCTTCATGACAACGATCGAAATGACAACGATCGGAGCGGCAGCGTAATCGGCGACGTCCGCGGCCTCGGCCTCCTCTGGGCCGTCGAGTTCGTGGCCGACCAGAACAGCAAGCGCCCCTTCGCCCCAGAACTAAACTTCGCCGGACGCGTCGCCGCCGCCGCCATGACCCGCGGCCTCCTCGTCTACCCCATGCAAGGCTGCGTCGACGGCACCTCCGGCGATCACCTCCTGCTGGCCCCACCCGCCGTAATCACAAAAGAAGAAATCACCTGGTCCGTAACTCAACTCCGCGCCGCAGTAGACGAAGCCGCCTCCTCCCTGCCTTAGCCCCGCGTGCCGTAGGCTGTGTGCTTTAGCTCGTGTGGAGCGGGCACTCTTGCCCGCTTGCTGTTTGACCTTGGCGTTGCTTTCGCTGTGTTCCCGCTTTTGACCTTGGTGTTGCTTGTTTTTGATTCTGGTCCTTCCCCTGCCTCTGCTCCGAAAAAAGAACCCCTCCCTCAACCCGCCGCTGACCTCCACTCGTAACCTCACAAGTTTTCAAGCACTTGCTCAATGACCTCCGTTTGACTCCCCCATGAGCCCCAGTGCATTGCCGCCCCGCCGCTTCCAGCCGCAAAGTGGTCGCAGAACATGCACCCGAGAGACATGTTCAAAAAAAACGTGCCCGAGAAAACGTGCAATCAATTTCGAGAGCAGAAAATCATTCAAGGAGACAACATGGCAACCGCTGGTTCCAAAACCATGACCGAGTTCTGCGAACAGGTGAACCCACGCATTTTGTTAGAGATGAAGATGGGGCGCGCCCGGCCTCTCGCTGAGATGGAGAACAAAGCACAGAGCGAAATGCGCCGCGTGCAAGACAGTTGGTCGGCTGCGCCAGAAAAGCGGGCGCTGGTGTGGATGGCCGCGCGCACGCCTTCCAGCATCAGCCCGGACCACCTGACAGCATTGGGTTTAGCCGCGCAGATCGGCGCGGGCGCGTGCTACGCGCTCGCCTCCTGGAATCGCTATTGGCTGTTAGGAGTGATCGCGTGTCTCGCGCTCCACTGGCTGGGCGACTCACTCGACGGGACGCTGGCGCGGGTGCGGCAACGGCTGCGTCCGCGCTACGGATTTTATGTGGACCACATGGTAGATAGCTTTGGCGCTCTTGCACTTATGGCTGGTTTGGCTGGGTCGGGATACATGCATCCGTGGATTGCGATGGGGTTGCTCGTAGCTTTTCTGATGCTTTCGATCCAGACATATCTGGCGACACATGCGCTCGGCGAGTTTCGACTCTCGTTCTGGAGGTTTGGGCCGACGGAGTTGCGCATCCTGCTGGCGGTGGGGAACTCAGCGCTGTTGTGGAAACCGGTGATTCACCTTTTCGGAGGCGAATATCGTCTGTTCGACGTGGGTGGGGCGATTGGTCTCGCGGGAATGGGGCTGATGCTGGTGGCGTTCACGATTGAGAACACGGTGCGGCTGTATCGCGAAGAAAGAATCACGCGATGAGCGCGAGCATGACGAAGATCGGGGTGAAGATCCGCGCTACCTCTTGCGGAGCCAATGCGTTGCGCGGAATGCCTGAGTGCACACGCCGTGCAACATCCTGGCAAACAACTGTGGGGGAACGAGTTGCGCTGCATGGGCCGGACGAAAACTCGCTCAATGCTCATGCTTTTGTGGGGGCAGATTCCTGTAATCCCTGCGCTGGCAGTGACCTGCAGGCTTCCACCGCGCGCGCGGCGAATTTGCTTTCGCACAAGCCATTCGCTGCCCGCAGCTGGCGCGGATCCGGCCTGCACAAAGGCCGCGAAAAAGAGGGAGAACTCGGGGAAAATTTGACGCGCGTCGCAACGCTGGTGCGCTGGTGCAAGTTTAATTTGGTGGGCGCGGTTGGAATTCTTGTGCAGTTTGGTGTGTTGTTTCTCTTGAAAAGCGTGCTGCACTTTAATTATCTCGCCGCGACCGCGCTCGCGGTGGAAGTTGCGGTGGTGCACAACTTCTTTTGGCATGAACGGTACACCTGGGCTGATCGGTTACAGACATCGCGCGATGGGAATCCCTCAGGGGCTAAAGCCAAAAGTTTTCCGAGCCGTCTATTCGCAGTGCTGACGCGCGGCGCCACCCAAAAGCGCGCCAGCCCAACATGCACCACAGAAGCGAGGGCGAAACCAAAGTCAAAAGCAGCGGGCAAGAGCGCCCGCTCCACACAAACTAATATGGACACGCTGATCCAGAAATGCGCCGCCCGAGAACTGCGCAGCTCGAGGGTCGCGCGTTTCGTGCGCTTCAATCTTACGACCGGTCTGGTTTCGATCGGCGGCAACCTGGGGATGATGCGAGTGATGGTGGGGCGAGTGCACATGAACTATCTGGTGGCGAATGGGATTGCGATTGTGGTTTGCTCGCTGGTGAATTTTGTGGTGAGTGATGGATGGGTGTTTGGGGAGTGAAGCAAAACTTTTTCGCCGCGGATCGATGCGGATGCACGCGGATTTTGAGCGGCTTCCCGCATCGCGTCCGCGTTTTTTGGCGAGCGCGGCGGCAGAAGATATCAAAGCCGTCCTGGTGGTTGTGATCGAGTTGCAGAGTGCCGTCTGAAAGTCAGGGGCAGAGTTGGTTGCCACAGTACTCTTCCCTGGCGACTCCGGTGCTTAAGGGCAGCCCTACCTCCTCTGCCATCGCCAGCGGATCCTGCGGCCTCGCCGCGCGATTCTGTGGAGTCGCGTAGACGCTCAGAGTTGCAAGCCTGTCATTTTCCCCAAGTCGACCGATCGCCAAGAAGCTGCGCAAACGGGTTTCGCCATAGGTTGCCGGTCTGGCACTGACTTCGAATTGGTAGTCTGAAAACCGGTACCGATATTCGTATCCGTCCAGGCTGAATGTGTCCGCGGAACTGAAAACAGCGCCGTAGATGCAATTCCTGATGTACTCGTCACGAGTCGTGATTTTGACCGGGTCATTTCCTCCCCGGTAGATGCGCACATGGGTGGGGTCGCGCTCCTGAACGCAGCGCAGAACCGCGGCGAAATCAGATCCAGGATAGACCTGTTCAAGCTGGGCTTTCATTGGCCCCGCGGGGGTTTCGAGCCGATACCAGATCAATCCCGATTCGTTGCTGTAAATCGTGGTCCAGTTAGTGGCTTTTGGAGCTGTTTCCCACGCGCTCAGCGAATAGGTCTCGATCGCTCCGCTCGCGCTGCGGGCGCCGGGAACATATCGAACGGTAAATTTGTTGTCCACGCCGCCGGTGAGACTGGCCGATAAGCACTGCGTTCCCTGAGGTCCGAGTTGTTCCAGGGATTCCGCATATCCTTTGTCCGGATGCGCGCGTGAAAAATCCTGGTTGCACCTGTGCAGGGCAAGCAGATCGGTGGTCAGGGACATGGGATCGGCGGGCTGGGGAGTTGTGTACTTCAAACGCTCTGCTCTTTCCGCCGCGCCTGCCAGGATAAGACACGGGATGAACGCGGCCATCACCGCACCGGCTGCCCATCCTACGCCCACCCTTTTGGCGAACGAAATGGTCGCTACCAACGCGAAGATCCCGACTGGGATGATGAAGAGCCCGAAATAGACAACAAGGATCGCGTGTCCTCGCATCGAGGCCACGAAGAAGAGCAAAAGTGGCGGCAGCCAGTACCAGGCCAGCACAATCACGGCGCAGATCGACGCACCCGCCATCTGTCGCCTCGCACGCAGAACGATTCCGCACAGCGCCGGCAGCAGCGCGCTCAAGGCCAGAAGGCGGCCGCCGGGCGCGCTGGCCCACAAAGGAAATGCGGAGATCAAGAGCGCGGGAACAAAAATCCAGTATGGGGGACCGGGATTGGCCGAAGTTCGCGGGGCTGGCTCTGGTACGCTCATGTGCGCTCCGCTATAGCATATCGAGTTCCTCGAAAAGCAGAAGCTGCCGCTGGTAACGAACGCGCGCTTCCCGGCGGGCTGATCCTGGTGGTTGCCCAAGCCTAACTGTCGAAATCAGCGACTTCACTCATCAAAACCAGCCCCCGGAGGGCTCAAGGCCATTGAGGCGCAGATACGTGACGAGATTGCCGTAATGCAAGGCGTCATGATTTCCGACTTGCGTCAAGAGGAACATCTTGTTCGTCTTGAACCCAAAGAAGTCCGCCGGGTCATTGAGGTGCGCATCAGTGAACTTGGGGTAGACGCCATCGCAGTAGTCGAACGAGGCTTTGAGGTAGGCACTGATCTCGGTCTTCGAACTCTTCGAGGTAGGCTTGGCGGGGATCGCGTCACCCTTCGCGGTTGAACACAAAAAATAGGATATATCCGCGACATGAGTCACGATCTCGCCAAACGAGCGAACGTCCTTCGTCGGCCGGTAGCTGTACTTGGACTCTGGCATCGTCTCGGCCGCCTTCATGATCTTGTCCTGCATATTGCTGCGAAAAATAGATAGCGTAGTCGTCAGCGGATTCGGCGCTCCAGTCGGATTGGGCAGGTTCGGCGAGATCTGGGCGTTGGCCACCGACGCCAAGACGGAAACACATAACACGCAGAACAGATTTTTCAGGACGTTTTGCATTGGACTCCTCCTGCCTAGCAAAGTTTGCACGCGAGGTTCCAGCGGGCGCGCTGAGCGCTACGTCTTTGTAGTCAGCAGATAACAAGAGGGGAGGGTTCAGGACTCTCTGCCGCACTGTCCATTTTCGATTAACACCGTCCACTAGCGGGCAGCCATGGAAACGAGAACGGGCAAAGCGGACGTCGACTGTCGTGAACACATGGCACGCAAAACCCTTCGAGGCTCTCAATGGAGCCATCTGTTACGGCTCACTGTTGTGCGACGAGCGCCATAGAAGCAGGAAGAAAACCGCGACCCCTGACGAAATGGCCAATACTGCGGCCTTCATGTCAGGCTTAAATACAAACACCATCCTGCGTCCCTCGTGCTGCCCTTCCCAAAGGGGAATGAATCCCCAGCGGAACGCCCAGAAGGAGACGATGAGAGTGGCGAGGGCGGCAACCATCGCGGAGAAGATCGCAGCCGTCTTGTTCTGTGCAGTCGTCATGGGGGACATTTTTTGGAGCCTAGCTGTTGAAACCAGCGATTACACGTTTTGACCGCTGGCGATTGACTGTAGTCGCGGTATTCCGGCAGTTGGGGCGCCTACAGAACCACGTCGCCGCGACTGAGGAACGAGTCAAGTCATGCGATAAGCAGTTCGATATGGGCCTGGCATCGGCAATCTTCGCCAAGGACTCTCTCGTCTGCGTGCCCTAATTTACTAAACGCGGAACTGGTCAGAGTTGACTATCCCCGCGCGGATCCACGAGGTCTTCATCACCGTCTTCGTCACCCTCAATTGCTGCCTTCTTTCGCAGTCTTCGCAGGGCAATGAACAGAAGCCAAACCGCTGCCACGATGGCGGTCGGAGTCAGGAGATTAAGTCATTGTGCGGGATGGTGGAGGGCATAAGCGGGAAAGTAAAAGATGCCGCGCAGACCAACCCAAAGGTTGCGAGGAACATCCCAAACGCTGGTTGAGAAAGTCAGAGCGAAAATAAGGCAGATGACCGCAGTGATTCCAGTGATTTCGAGGCCCTTGCGCCAGCCAGCACGCCAAATTGCCACAGCGACAAAGACGAGAAGGGCAGCGTAAATCATAAAAAGCAAACGACTGAAGTCAATTCTAGCCCTACAGTTCCGATCTCAAGATGTTTAGTTTGGTTCTTGGAAAGCAGAGGATGGCCCGGATGATGCCAGGAATTCCCGGAGAACGGCACCGGCCCGCACGTCAATGCTGACCGGGAGTTCATGCGGTGGAGGCAGGCAGAAGGCACGCGGGATGAAGATGTTTCCTCACACGAATAATGTACGACTAGCGCAGGCGCGGCAGGCGAGCGGGCAACTAGGCGTTTGACGGGAAAGAAATGCCCCAGAAATTGGTTACGCCGGCGTCTTGCTCGACAAACTCGATGGCGTAGGTGGAAACTCCCTGGGACGCTTTCAGTTGAGCGACGATCCGCGCAGAAGCCTGGCCACCGCTCTTGTTTCGCAGCTGCACGACGGAGCCCACCGCAAGGTCACGAGTGAGCTGGACGGCCGCTCCGTGCTTGTTGAGACCGGTGGCGCGAGCGGGCATGGTGAAGGAACACTTCAGGCGATCTTCACCGGACAATCCGATCGAGGCGTTGAGGGCCATCCGCTTGCTCCGGCGCTGATTACGGACAGTACCTGCCGCGGCCACCGCGGCTCCATGATGGGATTTGGGATGAGAGTGCGAGGAGTGAAGGCTCATTGACTAGCAGCCTAAACCCGGGGAATAGCCGCCGCAACGCACTCTCGTCGGTGGTGTCCTGTAAAATTAGGACATCACCCCGCTTCAAATTAGGACACCGCCCTCTCGTTCCCCGGATTGGTTACCCGAAGAAGTGCTTGATTCTATTGGGGTGACCGTTGGGGATGTCCGCCACGGCGAAATCACACCATTACCTGAGTGCAGACGCGAGGTCACGACGGTTACCGGTTCATAGGTCCCGACGTTGCCGCGCGTGGATGCGGATTGCTAGAAGGTCAAAAGCTGACCTTCAGGGCCAATTGAACCTGCCGTGGCCCGATTGGGGCCATGCTGCTGAGCACCCCGAAGCTGGGATCGCCTACGTTAAGCGTACTGCTGCCGTAGGGGCCAGGCGAGCCCATACTAAAGAGCGGATGATTAAATGCGTTCTGGGCCTCGAGCCGCAATTCCATCCTTATGCCTTCACGCACGTTGGACAGCAGGAACTCCTTGATGATCGACAAGTCGCTGGTAAAGATGAGGGGTGACCGGACGTCTGCGATGGTCCGCGGCGCGTTGCCGAGAGTGAACGGGGCGGGAAGTTGAAAGACCTGGGGATTAGCGAAAAAGTTGTCCTGCCAATCGGGGCCATAGTTGCGTCGCGGGGTGCCGACGATATTCGGCCGCTGACTGCCGTAGGTGGGTAGCGGCGTACCGCCGTTGGAAACGGTGATGGGCAGCGGCCGTCCGTCGGTGATCTGCCAAATGCCGTTGGTCCTCCAACCGCCGATGACGGCGTCAATGGCCCGCGGCATGTTGCCGAGAAGGGCCCTGCCGCGTCCGAAGGGCAGGTCGTAGCTGTAGCTGAATTTCAGCACCGAGGGTATGTCGAAGGTCGAGAGGCTCCGCTCGAGCCCTGGCTTGTTGGGATCCTGGATGCTGGTGAAGCTTCCCAGCCAGGTTACGTTATCATCGCCCACCGAAGCGTCGTCGATCGACTTCGACCAGGTGTAGTTGATGACGAACTCCAGGCCATTGCTGAAGCGCTTGTTCGCGCTGATCTGCAATCCGTTGTAGCTCGAATTGGCAATCATCTGGACGTCGGTGGAGACTCCGGTGAATTGCGGGTAGGGGAGCTCCAGTTGGACGGCCTGAATCTGAGCGCTCGACATGGTGCTGTTCGGGTCGCTGATTGGTCCACCATTCAGCGAGGAGAAAGGATTGGTCACGTAGCTGTTGAGGGTGTTGATCTGATTCGCGGAGTAGTTTTCCACTTGCGGCCCCAGAATATCCAACTGGTTGGCGCCGCTGAAAGGCAGGTGGGTTCCTATTTTTCCGATATATTCGGCGTCCAGGACGATGTTTCCGGGCAGCTGGCGCTCGACCCCGAGGGTCCAGCTTTGTTCGTAGGGGGTGAGGTTGGCGGCGCGGATGCGGAGCGGGCCGTTCGCCCCATAGCCGACATCGTTCAACAAGCCGAGGGAGCTCCCGGCAGGCTGGTTTAGTCCATTGGGAAACGGGTTGTTCAGGTGCAGCCAGGGCACCGCTCCTTGGTTCTGGTAAGTCGAAATCACGCTGGTATATTCGTTGAAACCCTGGCCGCCGTAAGGCACCACTCCGCTGGCGCCCGATCGGGATTGGCCGTAATAAATGCCGTAGCCTCCGCGCAACACCATTTTCGGAGCAAACTGGAAGGCGAAACCGAAGCGCGGCTGGAGATCTCTCCAGTCGGTCACATAAGTGGTGCGCTCATTGGAGTTAGCGAACACCTCGCCCCCGAGCAGCGGGCGAGTCACAGCGCTGCCCGTGAGCGGATCGGTATAGCTGATCGAGCCGCCGTTCAATGGGCTTATCGCATCGGGATTGAACCAGTTCTGGTGATTGAAGCGGTCGGTGCGAGGCAACGAAACGTCATAACGCAACCCAACATTCAAGGTGAGTTTGGGAGTCACCTTCCAGTTGTCCTGCGCGAAGGTGGCGTATTGATAATTTTCTGTCGCGGGCTGGAACTGGATTTCGTAGTAGCTACTCCCACCGCCAGACAGCTGGCCCATAAGAAAGCTGGCCATGGAGTCTCCACCGCAATCCGCTAGATCATCCACAAAGGGACACAACGAGCTGCCCGTGTTATTGAACTGGAAGTATCCCAGTGGGGCATTCGTCTGGATGTAATTCTGCTGGTGCAGACGGCCCTCGACTCCGAATTTCAGTTCATGCGGACCATGGATCTTACTCAGAAACGCGCCCAGCTGACCGGTGGTCTGGCCCTGCTTGTAATTGCCATACGGATCGTTTCCTGCGTTGGGGAAGCCCGCCGCGAAATAATCGTTGATGAACATGGCCGGAACACCGTTGAAGCCATTCGATTCTAAATAGGAGGGAAAGCCCAGCGTACTGAGCGGATTGGCGTTCAGACTCGAATTGTAGGCGAAAATACGCAGGGCGCCACGCGTGATGCCGAAAGTGGTGGTCAGCAGCAATGTGGGGCTGATGGTGTGGGTATCGTTAATCGCGAACACGTGCGCGGTGCTTCGGTTCGCTCCTCCGGCGCAAGGATCGATGAAGGTCTTGAAGCAGTTGAAGGGAGTATTGGAATTCCACTCCTGGGAGTACTTGCCGCTCAACAGGTTTTTCTGATTGAAACGATGATCA
>Ga0209006_10004311_pt1 | contig 12907 bp, 16 predicted proteins | sample JacPin_JW_Ref_O2_FD_188567 | JGI IMG/M metagenome (GOLD analysis project Ga0209006, IMG submission 188567) | Forest soil microbial communities from Algoma, Ontario, Canada - Jack Pine, Ontario site 1_JW_Ref_O2 (SPAdes) (version 2) | ecosystem: Environmental > Terrestrial > Soil > Boreal...
AAACCAATCAACGACATGAATTCCTCCGCATCCCTGAAACGACTGGTGACTTCTGCAACTTTTAGTTCACCACTTGTACAACATGAGACCACCGTGCTTTTGCTTTAAATGACAAGACTGCGTACCTGGGCTTTAATACCCTCCATGCTTCTCTGATGCAGCTGAGCCAATTTGTCCCCATGAGGCTCAAAGCACAGACAACAACGTCCACCACTTGTCCCTCCCCTTCGTCATTTTCTCCAGCGTCCTCCGATCCCGGTAACGGTAATTTACCACAAATATCCGCCTCAACCACATAAGTATTGTCCGACACTAAATCAAATGACAGAACGACCATCCCTTTCGGAATTAAGGCGCGGGCCAGTGCCGCATCCCCACATCCCAGATCGGCAATCACAGTTTTGGGGGGATATTTCGACAGTTCTGAGATATATAAAGATACCGGGTTGATGGGCCACGCTCGAACTTGGTGACGGAAACCGGTGTGATACTAAGAATAGAGAATAAGCTCTATTGCTTCAAGTGAACGAGGATGACACCATGCAGACCTCCTCATAAACCTTGGGGTCGTCTAGCATCATTTTATGAGCTTCAGCACTGTCTATTTTGTAGAGTGTTTCATTTATCCATCTGTTCTTCGACGATCGTTTGACTCATTTGGCCCTGAGAAATAACGAAAGTCTTACCTGAATCGTGCTCCATCCAAACTCTGCTTCATGCCCTTCTGCAACGCAGTCAGTGCCGTGCACGACGTGGTATGATGGATTTTCTTCTCATTTGACACGGCAGGAGATGACGATGAAATGTTGACGCGAGTCTTTGACTTTGACTGCGTGGGTTTTGGAACCGACACTGCAGCGGTTTCGGCGGACTTTTTCTTGATATCACCCTTTATCCTTGGGTCGTGGCTCTTTTCCTCGCCTTTTCGGTGTCTTTTCTTGTTTGCGCTGCGGACGGATTCGTCACTGGCCGTCAGAGTTTTCACTAGGGTCTCCAAGTTCGCTATCGCCGAGTGGTTTTTCTGGGGATCAGCTCCTGGTCGTTTGCGCTTTTTTGACACTCGAGATTTAGCGATCGAGGCAAGAGGTGCGGATACAGACCACCCGGGAACCTCGAAGGGGACCATTTGCACGTTTGAAACCCCGCAAGAACCAACTTGGATACATGCGTCGATCGTGGCTTACTGAGACTTTCAGTCGTGTAAAGTCCGGCATCACTGCGGGATCGCAAGGCCTGGATACGGCGTGTCTAACTCGAAAGAAGTATGCGGTATGCATGAGGAGCGCAGTTATTTCGGCAATATATATGGCCCAATGCCTTCCTCGAATTCCTCAACTACCACCGTCGCCAACATACATACGTTATGACTAGGCCAAATAAGTTTTTCTATCCTTCCCAACCCAAAAAGCCAGCGATTCCCAGGCTGCCACCGCCGCTGGCGCTTTATCGCGTAATTTTTTTTTCTCTTTTCACGTAATCCGAAAAAAAATTGACGGAGCATCGAAAAGCCAGAAGAAGCAGGTTCTCTGACGGTCCCCGTAAATTTCCCTTTCTTGTATGAGATGAATTCTTCTGATCGCTATCGAAGCGGGCACAACATATATTGCCCAAAATGAAGGTACTGTTCGATCGGCCGTTTTCAACAACAAGTTATTATATATATCCAAGGAATTCTGGTCCCCACCTCACTCCGAGGTTGGCAGCAACATGTCCGATCCAGCGTTTGATGGTCTTACTGATGCTATGGTTAGTGGTTAGTGGCTGGCAAGCTGAATTTCTAATGTGATTTTCTCCAGGAGGAGTTCGAACTGTTGGAAGATATTTCTTTGCAGTCTTCGACCACACAAAATAATCATGAATTGCGGACCGGACCCATCCTCACAAGGGACGCGTATATCGCAGCTGGCTGCCACAACCACCAAAGCCAGTACGGTGTCCTAGGGAGGACCATATCCACTCAGTGAGCAACCATGCATTAGGTCAAAGACAGGGTCTAACATCAAGGAAGTGCGAAGAAAGTGGTCGAAATACCTGATGACCCTCGCTTATATGTCAATACGGTGATTCTTTTCACTATTAGCCACCTCTTTTATCAGTGACGTTTTTCCGTTGAAATGTCTAGAATGCACCTTTTTCAGCCGTTGTCTGCGGTGTTCAGGGATCTGGAAAATCACACACCACTGCGATACTCCTCGAAAGCATGCTGATCCCTGACTGCTCCCGCATCGGCTCGTTGGAAAAGCCACTGTGTGGCTTAGTTCTGCATTTTGGAGAGGGGGGGGTTAGCGCGCGGCCCAACGAGGCTTCGTGGGTGGGGAGACCATCGGTACCTGACATCCAAACCCCACCGGTCCAGGTATTCGTCTCTCGATCGTCCCTGAACACAATGCGATCAGTTTATGCTCGTCTTGGGGGGGATGTGACGGTAGAACCCCTCCTTTTTGATGAAGCTGAACTTGATGCTTCCGCTTTTCTGTCAATGATGGCAGTTGGTGCCTCAGAGTCGGCACCTCTGTATATTCAAATACTCCTTGTAAGCACTTGACCTCCAATCCTGCACGTATTCGCACTGGAATACATACTTACATGCCATTAGTCGATATTGCGTGACCTGGGTGAAGACTTCACTTTCAGGGCTTTCACAGACAAACTAGAGGAAGAAAAACGCAATTTCAACCCGGCGCAGCTCGCCGGACTCGAGCAACGGATGTCCCTGCTCAAATCATTCATGGCCAAACGCACAAAGAGGTCATCACCGCCAAAGCCGCGCTTTGCGGCTGGTCGATTGACCATAATCGACCTTTCCGACCCATTTATCGATTCTGCATCAGCATGCAGCCTCTTCGAAATCGTCACCCGCATGTTTGTGCGGGCTGATGTTGGGACCGGAAAGGTCCTTGTGGTGGATGAGGCGCACAAAGTATGCCAAATATCCGGTCTTTCCTTTGCATTCTCCGTTAAACCATCTTTTAGTACCTCTCCGCGAATAGAGGCATGTCGGGTCTCACGAAATCCTTGCTCACATTAACCCGCGAGCAACGACATTTGGCTATGAGGGTGATAATCTGTACACAAGGTACGTCTCCGTCATTTTCAACGCATGACGTCAAAGCGAGCTTCATAATCCCAAAGAGCCGACGGTTATACCACCCGTCCTCTTGGACCTTTGTACTGTTGCCATTCTCCACCGATTCTCATCAAAGGCTTGGTGGGATCATCTCTCAAACCATGTATCGGCTGACCTCTCAGATGAAGAGGCCTTTGATAGGGTTGTTAGACTGGAGGCAAGTAATTAGAGTTGTGGCTAGAACATCCTTGTTGACATCTGCTTGTGTTCAGACAGGACAAGCAATCGTTTTGGCTCCCTCCGGACTTGGTGTGTTTAAAGGCACCCTGAGCTCATTTGGTCGCCGATATCTCTTTATCAAGACTCGAAAACGGGTGACCGTTGACAGTGGTGCTTCCATACTTGTTTTGGACGAGTGATTTGCTTTTCTTGTTTGTTTCGGGGCATCAGGATATAATGGCTGCTTTGTGTGTCTTTGAGAGCAGAACAAACTTCGTGACACCGCTAGCGAGGAATAAGCGCCAACCATAATTGTCTTGACAGTTGCCTCCAATCAATGATCCGACGTCGCCAGTCAAGAGTCTGGGGGAAAGCAACTGTGGCCGTCCCCCGTACGACCAATGGGATCATAGATCTCGGGCAAGGCGGGCAGCCCGCCATACCATCTAACAATGTATCCAAGAAGCCAATAAATATAGCACTAGACAGACAGGCATAGTCTGGGCGAGATGTCGAATCAGCTGAGACCGGAAAACTTAAGTAAATACCACTAGCTACCACACACCCATAGATTCGATAGATCGACGTTCACTCCAACCATCCCACCATACCCTCGTCTCCCTCTCGAGGAATGCTGGAATCCCTTCTCCTTGTCCCCTCGTCGAACCAGCTGAGGGCACGTCGTAATCTCAACGGGTCCGTGTTCGTAATCGAGTCGCGTTCTGGATCCGGCTCGCGACCCCAGCGGTCAGGAGTTTCGCGCGGAGGGGTTTGGACCAATAGCAAATGCTAATATAAATGAACTTTGTATTATTTAACAACGGTGCAAAAAGTGAAAGCGTACCTGAGCGGGGGAGATACCAATACCTACAAGGCTCTGCCTCCGCCGCACACTTGGCGTGTCTCTCGCAACGGAACGCAGCAAACTGCCGCGATTCCTTCCTAATGACCCGAAACCTGACCTTTCGTCGCCTGTAGTCCTTACTCCCCCAGAACTGACACCTCTGGGTGTCTCACCTGACCTTTCGTCGCCAGCAGTCCTGACCCTTCCGGGGCTGAAACTAACTCTGGATGTCTGACCTGCTTTCCTTGTTACATCCTCATGACAACTGTCATATGCAGGAACCCAAGCAATTATGAAAACACCGAGAAACGTTGCTATGCAACCATAGAAAAAGGTGACCAATTGGTGAAATGTTGCCTTCTTGAAATCGCCATATAAAACTGCGGAGCCGATGATTGCTGAGAGAGTGAAAAGCACAAACTGAATGGGTATCACAACCTAATCGGAGTAAAAGTGAGAAGGAAAGGACGAAGGTACGCTCAAGCCACCTACCTTACTATCGAACCGCATTAATGCCCTATTTAGATATCTAACCTGACCCACTCCAGTGAACACAAGAACCTGCGCTGTTGCTGAACGACACTGGGTCAATCCGTTGAACTGAATATACTGACCAGAATCACAGGGTATATGATCCACTTTGTGAACATCTCAATCCATTCCATAGTCAATAGTGTGGAGACAGCCTTGGTTGACAATACCGTGAATCCGCCTTGTGAATCAATTGTTAGTATCTTGAGAACTGTGATGGCAAGGAGGACACACCAAATAATGCACACAGCCCGACGTCTATAAAGACCCAGTTCCTGCCTGTCCTACCTCGCGATAACGCAGCAAGAACAATGGCGCCTATTATATATACACATGAAAATATGATGAACGGTCGCTGCGAGATTGCTTGGACCAGGGCATCAGGGTCAAGACGGACATCTGACGTATTCGAAGAAAGAACGACTGTCACGGCCCCTATTGTAGCGATGAAAATGCCAACGAAATCCATCTGGATGCATAGAGCGAGCAAAAGTTAATTCAATAAGAGGGATACAATATGACGCTTTACTTTGCGAAACCGTTCGCCTTGCATAAGGGGTGCGAATATACAGTTGGCCATCAGTGCAAACTACAGGAAGTACCGAATCAGCGACAAGATTGTACACCGGAAAAGACGAACTCACGGTGCCTAGAGGCGCCACCACAGAAGCAGGAGCGAATGCGTAAGAGATGAAGTTGCCAAGCTCGCCAACATTCATGAGCAGAAATCCAAGCCACCTATCCGCCGAGAAAAAGTGGGAAGACGCTTTTGAGTTCTAAGCAAACAACATACCATAACTTTGATTTGAGATAATCACTCTCACTCTCCTCATCAACTGACTTCTGCTGAGAAGTCGCTGTCCTTTTGTCACGGGCTGGATTGCCATTAGATGTCACTTCCGGACGCTGCGAGCGGATACGGTCATCTTCCTCCCGAAATCGACCAACACCCAGCACATTGTGTAACTTTTCGCGGATTCGAAGAGGGATAACACGGGAAGCAAGCGTAGTTTTCGGTACGACTTGCCGATCAGCGGGACTGTGACGAGAGCCCGAGCCGTAGTTTCTTCTAGCCCCAGTGGATTGGAGTAAATTTTGGTTCTCGGGTGGAATGCGACGTGGGGTTACAGGATGTCTCTCTCTGAACACGTCGTCGTGCTCGTCGAAGCTGGTTCGTTCCAGGTTATCATTCTCCAAGGCTGTACCTCGTCTACTAACGTTGCTGTGCGCCAGTTTCTGTAGGTTGAGTGCAAGCGCGATGAGAACATTTCCTGCGATAGCCACGGTGATTCCGATGGTCATTGAGGTCGTGAGCTCTGGTGATTCGAAGTCATCCGCTGCGCGATGGTTAAGGGACGCGAAAATCCACAAGACTTGAAACTGAGACCTTGCGAAGGCCAGTAAGGAGGTTGGCATGCTGTTATACAATGCGGTAAAGAAGTCTATGTATCCAGCCCCCTCGTGTGTGCTACTTGGGGGTGGTGCATTAGAGGTGAGAAAGCTGGGTGACCAAAAAGGAAGTGACACGCTGTCACAGCCTTTGGCCAACATTATGCGCGCCCGACATATTGCACATGCTTTGCCATCCTTTCCAGTCTACTCGTCCGCATTTTTGTCCCCTCGTGGACTGGTTCTAGGTGGCGGAGGTGGAGCAACAAGAAGTGGGATCAAGAATAAACTGGTGACTGCTTATAACATTTGTTTCAAAGCTCAAGTTTCTCACATCTCCGATTCAGAGGTTGTACGATGTCGGAGAGGACATGAAGTTAGATCTTCTTTACGAGGTTGAGCTTGAAATGGGTGAGGATGTACCAATGAGTATGGCTGCGTACATGAAGGTCAGGAATCCATCGCGGGTGGTCTTTCGGGGCTGAATCTCGATGTTCGTAAGTAGACACGTACTCTTGCTTGTGGAGTTAATAGCCCAGAGGAGAATATCCAAAACGGAGAAAACGAGAATTGTCGCCTGTATGAACTAAATCATCAACAGTATGTCTAATCTTCCTCAAACCAGATATCCGAAGTTTCGAGCTTGGAATCTAGATTGAACCTACTCGGAACCCAAAAAACATTGCCGTCACACGACTTAGAAGACTATCAAGTGGGCTTATATCCATCGTGTTTCTGCCTGTCTCACCGTATTACAGAAAGTTACCGCAATATCTCCTGATGGCAGTTTTCTGGCCGTTGCAGGCAGTCACGACGTTAGTGATCACTGTCCTTCAATGTCATATACCGCTCACTTTTGTAGCTCAGTTCTCCCTCCTCGCACACCCCAGTCTTACCCCCGCAGCCCAATCTGTTCATATCGAGAAGAGCGAAATTTACGACGCCACCTTCTCCTCGAGCACTGTCAGACAAGACTCATGCGATGTTTTCTGATCTATCTGACACCATGTTGTTTCTAGCTGGTCGTTGCTACTACTGCCAACCTATTTGTTTATTCTCTTCCGACTTTGAGTGACCTGATACTGCCCATATCGCAACCCAAGAGCAAGAGGAAAGGAAAGCAGAAATTGCCCTCCCTTTCAGAACTCGAACTCCTTCGTACCATCGAGCTTCCTAGCAAAGTAGGAGGCGCAGAAGGAAGCACGTTCCGTGCAGCTAGGTCTGTCTTTCCTCGGCTACTTACTGACACGTCTTACAATAGTGACTCCGATAGATTCCACCCCAACGACGCGAAGATATTGTATACCGTCACAAACACTGTCCCTCTGCGCTCCAGAAAGAAAAACTCTGCCCCCCGGCAGGCTTTTGTGTGCAAATGGGACACAGAAACGTGGTCAGTGGTCAAGGTCCGGAAAATTAGTAACCGTGGTGCGACATGCTTTGATGTCAGGTACGTTGGTTCCTTTCAGCCACAAGTTTTCTGCTGAACCACTATCGATGTTAGTCCGGATGGTAGATTCCTCGCGTTTGGGTCATCGGATTACACGATTGGGTTATTGGATGCAAATAGTCTCACGGTTCGTATATCGGAATGCCCGTTCATCTTTGCATTCAGACGTTTCGTTGTCGTGTCTAGCTTATGGTGTCCATACTCAAAGCCCATGAATTTCCTCCGACAACGCTTCGATTCAATCCGACATCCACTTTGCTCGTATCTGGCAGCGTGGATAATTGCCTTCGGATCATTGCTGTGCCAGACTCTACTGGTGACCAATGTAAGCTTACTTATCACAAATTAGATAACTCGAGCCTACAACACCTTTTCGCAGCTATTGGTGCCCTTACATCAGTCATCGTCATTGTCCTCGCGATTATCTTGGCAATTGTAGTGCAACAGCTACTGGCCTCAGAAGTGCTGGTCGAGATAGCGGATTGAACCACAGATCTCTTGTTTGGTCTTGCGCGTCTTGCTTTCGACAGGGTTTGGTCATTTTATTAGACAGATCAAATGGTAATGGAATGTTCCCGAACATAAATTAATCATAATCATCCTCTTCTACAAGTTTTCGTTTCCCTCCGTTTGAACTTGAGGTCATGCCTCCCAGTGTTGTCTGAACCTCCTCCATTGCATCACTCTCCTCCTCTTCCTCCTCGTCGCCACCAGCAAACAATCCGTCCTCCTCCTCAGCAGCATCACTTCCATCATCAGCTCCAACACCTGCTGCTGGGGTCCCGATCATATCAATTTCGGACGGGGTCTGAATTGCGCTGATCGGGAAAGGTGCTTCTTGCGGAACTATACGTTCTTGCGGTGTCGACGTCGAGCTTTGTACAGAGGCGGCTGTCGATGGGATAGCTGCGGGCTCCATATCTTCATCTTCATCTTCGGATTCTGATTCAACGATCTCTTCTACTTCCTCGTCGTAGAGCTTTACACCAGGAGGTGGTTTGTTGGGCACAAGGTCAAAGTCAACTGCGGTGAGTGAGTCGGCAGCGGGGGGTAATCTGACACCGAATACTTCTGGTACTGCGGGTAATGGCACTGCATTTGTGTGAGCAGCAAGCGAGTGTATATACTATAAGAGCCAAAGGTGTTCAATGCGTCGAAGAAGACTTGTGATTCAGTGTGAGAACGAACCTCTTTTGGAACTCGACCTCCAAACTCCCAGCCAACACGGGCTTGTACGGCAAGCATGACATCGTCCAACTCGATTTTGCCTGATCTACCAGCATGTTCGGCGTAGACTAGGGCATCTGACAGGATTTGAGCAGTATAACGATGAGAGAACTCGAGTAGTTGATGTAAGACGCCAGGTTGTGCATCTTGTACCGTTGGTGTAGATGCAAGAAGAAGGGCAATAGCCCGAGCGGTTGGTGGAAGGTTGTCGGCTGTAACGCGAGACATCCGATTGTTTGTTTGGCAAGAGCCTCCAGTTCAAATACGATTACATAATGCAGTGCAACCACAGAAACACGCGCAGCTGGAGGCACAGCCTGTCCTCTCCAATGTACTCTCCCCTTTACACGTCTTGAAATGTTCAACAATGCTTCAGTTGTTCATTCCGTAGGCCTTCACCTTGACCCTTTACCACCATCGTCAAATCCAAGGCAACGAGTCAGGTCCGACCCATGTCTTCCAGAGCGTCTACCATCCACTGGTCAGTCTGAAAAGCACATACATTTCAGAGTACTGACATAATATTAGGGTTTATTCACCGTGAAGCCGAGCAAGAAGCACCAAAAGCAATCATCAGACAACTGCGACGCAGCCCCACTCCACCACTTACTGATTCCGAAGAGGCATCCCCCCGAGAGACAAGACCAAGAACATCATCCACGAGTTCTTCTTCGTCTTCTCGCTTTGAGTTTCCATCTTCTCCCACCCAAACCATTGCATCCACAACATCATGGAAGGATCCACAGGTATGTATATCTTTCAAATATCTATCATGAGGGATGTTCATCACTGTTGCAAGCCATTTGAAGTATTCCGCGCGGTTGAACGCAAAGACGTCATGTATCTCATGGAAATTCGAGATCGAGCTTTTCCAGTCTGTGAAGTATCGTTTGTGTTGTTTGTCCATCGCTTGATCCTCGTTTTGCAGTTGCTTCTTCGGAAGACGGGCAATGCAACACCTTTACTACACGCTATGAGAATAGGGCAGTCTCACAGAGATGTGGCAATCGTTCTATTAGGCGCCTTCTCGCGATGGGTGAACCATCTTGAAGGGGACGAAATCGCCTTACCGAAGACGAGGGTCATCCTGAAAGCTCTCCGTAATGCAGTATTTACGTCTTTGATATAAGTATTTTCTGACTGACCCTTGCTTCGTTCAAATAAGGCACCAATCTCAAGCTAGCGATAGACTACGGGCTGGCCAAGTCTCAAAGTGATCTCACAGCTTCATTTCTGCAAACACTCATAATGAGTGAAGGTGACAAATGGGTGGCGACACAAGCTAGCCAAGCTAGCCTTGCTCTACGTGCAGGAACGGCGGGAAAACCTGTTTTAACAGCTCAATCGGCGGTCCGAAGATTCGCGACGAGGGAGTTGGGGAAAGCGGAAGCCATCGCTTCTTTAGAGGACTAGTAAGACAAGTTGTGCCAGTATTTTGGGCCCGTCTCATGTTGATGGCAGTGTGGCGAACGCGACAGCCGACTTGCTGATGCTAGGTGCTTGGTTATCTGCCCTAGAGTCTATCCAAGGTGAACCCATTCCGGTGAGCATGTCCCAACGCCTTCGTTTCTGATCCTGCCAACATCCTCATAGTCATATTATTTCGCGCGTGATGATCGTATCTTCAACGCATTCGTTGAACGTCTTGACAAGCACAAAACTGCTATTCAGCAGACTCTGAGTCGTAGACTCAAGTGGCAAATGAGAGTCCTCAGGAAAGTGCTGGAAGGGAGGACAACGACATATCATGTATGCACTCTTCCTCTGCCACAAACATTCATGTCTGATTAGTGTCGCAGAGTAAAGTGGATTTACTGGCCAGTGAATTGGATGAGGGTAATGGAGTTTAGGAGATTCACGATGCTCGTTTGCCTCAACTCTGTTGACATTTCTATTCCCCACGATATCTAGATTGAATGCAAGGCATACGGATGAGATGAACTACTGGCGAGTGATTTTGCCTCTCTCAAGTCTGCTTGTAAAAGGTGCCAGCTGAGTAGAAGGATGCAACTCAGACTATGGCGTATAATCGAGCAAAGATAAACCTCGCGACCCACATTTGATGAACTTGATTCGGCTATCATCTGCTTGTACCTACAAATGATAGCCTGAATATTGGGTACATTCTGTGTATGTACACGTGATGTATATACGCCTTTGGGGTAATTTCACAATATTTATTGATTAATTTGTTTCGCTGCGGAGACTTCATTTGGTCATTCGCTGTGATTTCTTTAATTCTTTAATGCCAAACGCTCGAGATCGCAGCCCTTCAGGAGAAGTCTACGTACGCTCATTATATACCCTATTTCCTCACTTCGCCTTTTTGACTGGTCAGGCTTAGGATTCTGACACTGAGGCCGTTGGTCCAGGCAAGCCAGGTAGAAAGAAAAATCCAAAGTATTTAACCTCTAAAAATTTCATTTCCCGAACCCGCTTACGCTCGGAAATCAGCTCCCAAGCCGCTCGACGTGACCAGAATCGCATAGCCCAGCGTGAATTCCGACTTCGGAAACAACAACGAGTCTGTCTATTTTGCTTTGTATCTTTTCTCGTGGTCTCAAATTTATGCTTAGATTCGTGACCTCGAAGCCCGCGTGGAGATTCTTTCCGGCGGGCAGGATGAAGCGTTGACAGAGATCCGGAATATACTCAAAGGTGGTGTCATCGATCAGGAACATATTATATGAAACTTATGTGTAGCATCCTGTCGAAGATCTGATGGAGGAAAATCAGACGCTCAGAAACCTTCTTCGTGGCGTTAGTGCGTTTATCGGCGAAGGAGCTGGTGGCCTTCTGCCCAAGATGGGCTGGACTCTGTCGGATTTCAACGACTTCATCAACAGGTCGGAGACAGATACTGCCTGGGAAAGCTATCAAAAGCGCAAAAAGAGTGCAACCAACCAGTCTCTGCCCCCGGATCCACTGGCCCAGAAACGTCCAGCAGATGTTGACAATTCTACAGTACGCACGAAAAAGCACAAAGGGGCTGATGAACATGATGATGAAAGTGAACGCTCTCAAGATCGGTTTAATTTACTTATGCCCATATCTTCAAGGGCGTCACCCCACTCTTATTCTGGTTCCGCACGATCTCACGACGGCGGCTTGTTTCGTGACATAATGCAAAGTTCTACCGGTTCTCCCGTGTTTGTACCATCACCAGCTTCCGTTTCTCCCTCGAATCAATATAGTGGAACACCGTCTTCCAATGTCTCAACTTACCAACCTCCTTATATGTCGCCAATAAACATTGTGGACCCCCCACTACCATTTCCTTCCACGAACGCCCCCGGGCCAGTGCAGCCAAGGCTGAATCAAGTTCCCCAGATATCAGAAGTAGAAGACAGTGAAGACCCAGGTAAACAGGATGAGTACAAGCTCATTCGGTATGTTTTTCTTTTCGCGCCAAAGCCGTGCTACACACCAACGCGATCCTTTCCAAGTTATCACCTCGACAATTACAAGAGAAATAACAGTTATTGTCTCCCGGCCTCACTACGGCCAACACTGGTGCAAAGGTAGGTTCCTTATGTCATTCACAAGATGACCATTCACGTTTTTCTCTCCAGAAACATCCCTCATCGTTAGATATTGCCATCCTTGATCTTCTACCAGTTTCTGACTCCTTCCCTCAGAGAGCATTATCGACGGCATCCTTCATCCCGACTTGCGTGATCGCATGATCCTTCTCGCAGGTATTTTTCATTGCTGTAAACCAACTGCGACGAATTTCATGTTATCTTCAAGGCCGGTTCGATCTAGCAGATTGCCTCTTGGAATACCGCAATTCGGTGACAATACACGGTGACGATGTCCTTACACATGCAAACTGGGAAATCGGAGAGTCTTGGCTTCGACGATACGGGTTCGTTGTCTCCATCGTGAAGTGATGGCTATCATTTACATAGATGTTTCGGTCAAGGTTTTTAATCGATCAGCCAACTCTCAACATCGCCAATCGCTGGAGACGGGAAAGAGGTGAACCCGAGTTACTCTTGAGTGACCTTGTCCCAGCAGATCAAACACTTAATCCCACGTAGTCCGAAGATCCAATTACATTGACTTATTTAATGTCGGCGTCGACGATAGTTGCAGTTTTTTTCACAGTAGAATCGCATGTTATGCCTCACCAACACATGTAACAAGTACTCTAGCCCTGCAAGAATAGCGGGTAAAT
>Ga0209006_10004312_pt1 | contig 12904 bp, 10 predicted proteins | sample JacPin_JW_Ref_O2_FD_188567 | JGI IMG/M metagenome (GOLD analysis project Ga0209006, IMG submission 188567) | Forest soil microbial communities from Algoma, Ontario, Canada - Jack Pine, Ontario site 1_JW_Ref_O2 (SPAdes) (version 2) | ecosystem: Environmental > Terrestrial > Soil > Boreal...
CGTTCGAGCCGGAAACGCTGATGGAATCCTTGTTCAGGCTGACCGAGCTTGAGGCGCGGGTCTCGGTCAACATGAACGTGCTGGTCGATGGCGTGACGCCCCGAGTCGTCTCGCTTGGCGAAGCGCTCAGGCAATGGCTCGACCATCGCCGCAACGTCCTGGTGCGACGCTCGCGTCACCGGTTGGCCGCGATCGACAAGCGGCTCGAATTGCTCGCCGGCATGGTCATCGTCTTTCTCAATCTCGACGAGGTGATCCGCATCGTTCGCGAGGACGATGACCCGAAAGAGGCGCTGAAAGTCCGCTTCGACCTGTCCGAGCTGCAGGCCGACTACGTTCTCGACACGCGCTTGAGAAGCCTGCGCCGCCTCGAAGAAATGGCGCTGCGCAAAGAGCAGGACGACCTCAGCAAGGAGAAAGCGACCATCGAGGCGCTGCTCGCGAGCGAAAAGAAACAGTGGCAGATGATCGCGGTCGAGATCCGCGACGTCAAAAAGAAATTCGGTCCCGACACCAAGCTGGGCCGGCGGCGCACGAGTTTCGAAGCCGCGCCCGACGTCATCGTCTCCGATCTCGCCGAGGCGATGATCGAGCGCGAGCCCTTGACCATCGTCGTCTCGCAGAAGGGCTGGATCCGGGCGATGAAAGGCCAGGTCGCCGATCTCACGACGGCCACGTTCAAGGGCGACGATGGATTGAAGACCGCGTTCTTCGCCGAGACGACCTCGAAAATTCTCGTGCTGGCGAGCGACGGCAAGGTGTTCACGCTCGACGCCTCCAAGTTGCCCGGCGGACGCGGGCAGGGTGAGCCGATCCGTCTCATGGCCGACATCGACGAGAGCGCGTCGATCGTCTCTGTCTGGGCTTACGCGGCGGGTGTAAAGCGCCTCATTGCGTCGAGCGACGGCAACGGCTTCATCGTCGGCGACGACGAGCTTCTGTCCTCGACGCGCAAGGGCAGGGCGGTGCTCAACGTCACGGCGCCGGCGAGCGCGGCGCTGATCGTTTCCGCCGCCGGCGACCATGTCGCGATCATCGGACAGAACCGCAAGTTGCTCGTGTTCCCGTTTGCGCAGCTCAACGAGATGGCGCGCGGCAAGGGCACGCGGCTTCAGCGCTACAAGGACGGCGGCATTTCCGACGCCAGGGTCTTCGCCATCGCCGACGGACTCACCTGGCGCGACTCGGCCGGGCGCACGTTCACGGTCGCCAGGCCCGAGCTTAAAGAGTGGATCGGCAACCGCGCCGAAGCCGGGCGCCTGCCGCCGAAGGGCTTTCCGAAGAACAACAAGTTCGAGGGGTAGGCTTCCGCGTTTGGATTCGGCTCGTCAGTTAGCGCGTGGCGAGTAGTTGCGAGTAGGATTACGCGAATTTGGAATGGTGGTCCTGCACATTGTCTATGCGCCGCCCAGAGCGCAATAATCATCGAAGTAGCCACGGACGCCAGGCGTTGGCGAGGGGATGACAGGATGGCGGATAACCCCCGGTTCAACGATACCATCCGGAAGACGCTGGCGCGGAGCGGAATCAGCGAGGACCTTCGGGAGGATATGGCGGCCGCGCGTGCGTCAAAGGCGCCGCCTCCGGCGATCGCTCTCTCACCGGAGGTGACGCAACCGGCCGCCCCCAAACCGCCGCCGTTCGCGGTGGTTATCGAGATGAACATCGCTTTTCCGCGCGGCGCGGCGCTCGCGCGGGCGATTATCCTCAAGCAGTTCCTCAACGATTGGGACAAGTTCCACGAGAAGGACAAGACGGTCCTTCCGGACAAGGCGATGGCGCGCCGGGTCGTCCGGCGCTTCCGGCCGCCTTCGTTGCCTGCGGAGTTGACGCCATTGTTCGCGCCCGACGATCAGATAGCCGTCGCCAATTCGCTGTACACCGACCACTATCTGTTCGCCGAACTCACCGAGGCGACGATCGACAGGCTTAGTCCGCTGACCGTCGCAGGCGTCGAGCCGGGAAAAGGCCCGGCTCAGCTCTACAAGGTTTGGAAAGATCAACCGGTCGAGCGGCTCGTGTTTCGCTCCGCGCAGACGATCAAATGCGACGCCGTCCGCGCAGCCTTCGCCGCCGCGGGCGAGGGAATCGTTTGGGCCGTCGCTGACACCGGGATCGACGGCGATCACCCACATTTCAAGACGCACAAGACTCTGGATCTCGACCTCCGGCGAGGCTTGCGGCACCGCGACTTCACTAAGATTTACCCCAACGCCTCGTACGCGGCCAAGGCCGCGCTGATGGACCAGGTGGGGCATGGCACGCATGTCGCCGGCATCATCGCTGGGGAGACGCTTCCGAAGCCCGGGCGCAGGCTCCTTATCGAGCAGGACGTTCACACCAACGACTCGGACGGCAACTCGCCCAAGGTCAAAGATGAGCGGAAGGCGCCGATCCAGGGGCTCGCACCGCGCTGCAAGATCATGAGTCTCAAGGTATTGCGGTCCGAGGGCAACGGCCCGCGTCAGCTACCTTCTGGCGGCGATCGGCTACCTTCAAGAGGTCAACGAGAATGGGCGCAACCTCAAGGTCCACGGGCTGAACCTCAGTCTCGGCTATCCGTTTCTGCCACGCTGGTTCGCGGCAGGCCAGAGTCCACTATGCGTCGAGGTCGACCGTCTGGTGCGCTCCGGGGTGGTGGTCGTCGTCGCCGCCGGGAATGCGGGCTCCGAACAGGTCAACGTCTCGGAAATCGCCGCGCATCTCGGGACGATCGCCGATCCCGGCAATGCGGAGTTGGCGATCACCGTGGGCTCGACCCACCGCGACATGCCGCACAGCTACGGGGTGTCGTTCTTCTCGGCCAAGGGACCGACCGCCGACGGGCGCGCAAAGCCCGACCTCGTGGCGCCGGGAGAGCGGATCGTTTCCTGCGCCCGCATGGAGACGGCCGGGGGGGACAAATCGGTGATTCCGTTCCGTGAGGATTCCGGAACGAGCATGGCGGCGCCGCACGTGTCCGGCGCGGTCGCCGCCTTCCTCTCGGTGCGAGGCGAATTCGTTGGCAAGACCGATCAGATCAAGGCGCTATTCTGCGCCAACGCCACCGACCTCAAGCGGCGGCCGGAATTTCAGGGCGCAGGGCTCGTGGACGTGCTGCGGACGCTGCAGGCGGTGTGACGCGGCGGACGACGAAGGCAAAGGAGGCGAGGACGGACAAGCTTGGACTCTCACCGTTCTCATGGCTGGAATTCGACGCCGGCGGCGGCCTCGTCGATGTGGGCGCTCCCGCGGCGATCGAGGCCATGCTCGCGGCGCCGGGGATCACCGACCTCGTCGTGATGTCGCATGGCTGGAAGAACACGAAGGACGACGCGACGAAGCTGTATGGGACGCTCTGGAGCCACGCGGCCGCGACGCTCGTTCACAAGGACCCGAAGACAATTGCCATCGTCGGCATCGTCTGGCCAGCGAAGCAATTCTCGACCGATTTCGACGACGCGGCTGCGGCCCAAAGCGCGGGCGGAGGGGCGCTCGCTCTTGACGACGCCGCGGCCCCCGACGACCTCAGCGATGCGGAGTTTGAAAAGACGCTTGCGGGCGTCAAGGACCTCTTGGGACCGGCCGGCGACGCCGTCGTCGTGGCGGCCCGCGATGCGGCGGCGGCCATTACCTTCGATACGGCCGACGCGCTCTTCAAGAAAGCTCGGGCGGCAGTGCGCTCGCCCGTGGGCGACAAGGAGCTTCAGAAGAACGCGCAGTTTTTTGATCCGGTGGGAAGCCCCGAAGCGGTCCTCGGATCGTTAATCCGGCCGCCGCAGATTCCCGCCGCGACGGACCTCGGTCATATCAGTGGACTGGGCGACGCGATCGGCAATCTCTTCCGGGGGCTGAGGGCCGCTGTGGGACGGGTGCTCAATCAGCTAACTTACTACGAGATGAAGACCCGCGCCGGAACGGTCGGCGCGGCGTTGGGCGGGCGAGTGCTGCCGGCCTCGAACGCGCTTACGGGAAAACGCCTTCACCTCATCGGCCACAGCTTCGGCGCACGGCTCGTCACCGCGGCGGCGAGCGCCTTGCCAGCGCATCCGAGCTTCGATTTCTTCAGCCTGACGCTGCTGCAGGGCGCGTTCTCCCACAACGGGCTGTCGTCTGCGGCCTCTGGCGCGTTTGCGAATGTGATCGGTCGCCCGAGTGGCCCGATCTCGATCACTCATACGCACAACGACCGCGCCAATACTTTCTGGTATGCGCTCGCCTCGCGTCTCTCCAATGATGCGACCCATGGCTTCGGTGACGCGGACGACATTTTCGGCGCGATGGGGGCAAACGGGGCGCAGAAGCTAGCGGCCGGCACAATCGTCCACGACACGACCGGCCAGGCGTTTGCGCCAAAGCGTGGAAAGGTTAACGGCTTCCTCGCGGATGGGTTACGTCGTGGAAATTCCGGGCGTGATCGAGGCCCACAACAACGTCACCAACCCGACTTGCGGCAAGCTGGTCGCCGCGGTTCTTGAGGCGTAGGGTCGATTGGCGCTACGTCTTCGTCGAGCAGCGCCTTGGCCGCGGCCACTACACCGGCGCGGCGACCAGCGCCGGCCGCGCGGGCGAAGCCGGCCTGAATGTCGAGGCGATCAGGAAGGCGCCGATCCCCATCGCCCAGGAGCCGACATAGAGCCAGGTGTAGCTGGCGAGCGCGTCGTAGATGAGGCCCCCGGCCAGCGGCCCCAGCGCCATGCCGAGGCTGCCGGCCATCGCCGTTCCGCCGATGACAGTTCCCATCATCCGGAGCGGGAAGGTTTCGCGCGCGAGAACCGCATAAAGGGGCATGACGCCGGCGTAGATGAAGCCGAAGATCGCAGCCACGGTATAGAACTCGCCCAAGCCTCGGGCGAAGACATAGGCGAGGGCGCCGAACGCCTGCGCCAGCAGGCCGAGGACCAGAACCCGCTTGGCGCCGAAGCGGTCGCCAAGCAAGCCGAAGCCGATCCGGCCGCCCATGCCCGCAAGCCCCTCGACACTGTAGATCGAGACGGCGGCCACGAGCGGGATGCCGCACGTTTGCGCGTAGCTAACGGTATGAAAGATCGGGCCGGAATGGGTCGCGCAGCAGAAGAAATTGGTGAGCACGAGGACGACGAATTGCGGAGAGCGCAACGCCTCGCTGACGGACATGCCGGATTGGGGCCCGCCGTCCGGCGCGGCGCTGGCGTTGAGGAGCGCCGGAGGCCTACGCACCAGAAGCGCTGCCGGGACCATGAGGAGAGCGGCGATCGCGGCGAGGATCTCGAGCGTGGTTCGCCAGTTCATGGTTGAAACGAGCCGCGCGGCCAGGGGCGCCATCGTCATCGGCGCCATGCCCATGCCCGCCGAGACCAGCGACACGGCAAGGCTGCGATGCGTGTCGAACCAGCCGGTGACGCAAGCCATCATTGGCACGATGATCGCCGCCGCGCTCGCGCCGACGAGAAGTCCGAAGAGGAACTGGAACGCGAGAAGCGATGTAACCTGGGACGCCAGAGCCACGCTGACCGCAAGGCTGATCGCGCCCGTCATGACAATAGCGCGGGGGCCGAAGCGATCGGAGAGGCTGCCCCAGGCGATGCTGCTGAACGCCATGGCGAGAAAGCCGATCGTCATGGCGCTCGACACGCCAGTCACCGACCAGCCGGTGTCCCGAGCAATAGGCTGCAGCAGAACGGGCAGGGAGAACATCGCTCCAATCGCGACGCAGCCCAAAAGGCCGCCCGCCGCAACGATCACCCATCGGTAGCGAGATTCGGTCATCGCGTACCGTACCAACTGGTTGGTATTCGGTCAAGAGCTCTGCGAACAAAGCTATAAAAGCCGTGGAGCGCGTTGGCGACGTGCTAAGGCAATTCCAGAGCAGATTGCAATTCCGTCGAATCGGGCGTTGTGGACGCGGCCGCCGACCGCGTCTGTCGATGGAAACCGCGGTCGGGCTCAATGAGACAAGCTTGCTGAGAAACCGAGCGTCCCCTTCGCCGCCCCAAGGCCACGGTGATTGCCCGCGCTCATGCTTCGAGCCGTTTGGATGCTAGTGTGTAAAGTGGTGACCTGGATGATCCGCTCTAGCGTCCCATTGTCTATACGCCGTTACTGTGGGTAGATTTTGGGTGGCGCCGAGCGCCTCCTTCTGTATGCGATTTGACTCGGCATTGTACATTGGGTCCTGGGCTGACGCGATGAAAATCTGCCTCGCCAAACTTGTATCTTGAGGTGGCTCTGGAACGAACAAACCGGCTTCGAAATTATGCCTAGCGGCCGAAATAATGGGATGGGGAATACTATTGAGATTGGAAAAGTTGGTATGCGACCGACTGTGTGTGAGACTGAAGTCCCACAGCGCCCACCACTGCACGTACCCCAAAACGGTAAATGTCGCGTTGCTGGCAGATTTCTCGCGGACTACCAATGCCGTGTAGAAGTCAACTTCCACTCGGGCTCGAATAATTATATTCCAGCGCTTACTCGCAAAATTTTGCACCCACAACGGCATTTTTGAGTAGGGATGATCGGCCATAGTCGTGTCAATGCGAGCAACTACACCGCCCGAAATCGGGTTGATCATTGTCTGTATGGTGGGGGGATCACCATTGGTGAAGGGTGCAACATTCTGAGCGCTATCGAGCATATAGCCAGTGCCCGTGAGTGTACCTGATCCGTGCCGTGAAGTTGCAAGATCAAATACCATACATCCGTCTGATTTTTGTCTTCCAGCGTAATAATAAGACGCTGCAGACTCATTTATCAGTTGTATAAAATGAATGTCCCAGTTATTTAAATTATCTCCATCGTTCAGAGATGGGTAGACAGTGCCGACAATTTTGATCGCACTCAAGGCGGCTGGTGGTTGTTTGTTATCGGTCCCATTTAAAATCAACCCATTGTTTCTCTTTAAATTCAATATTGCAAATACAGGCGTGATTGATAGTATTGCTTCCGATCCAAGCACATCAGTAGTGATTGCCGCGTTCTGTTGGTCGAAAACGACGGTCATGGAATTCTCCGCGGACTAGGCGCTGGGAACGCGGTTCCGTCTCGCGTCACTCCGCCGGCGCGATCTCGTCACGCGTCAATCTGGGCCCCATCGCATCGAACACGCCGTCGCGTCGGATCAGAGCGTGGAACAACCCGGCCGCGAGATGCATCAGGATTAGGGCGAAGAACAGGAAGGCGAGATAGAAATGCGCGTTCCAGAGCAGCGTATGCAGGCTGGGGTCCAGCGGCAGGATCTGCGGCAGCCAGGCGCCCGGCCATATCACCACCGGATATTCCGCGGCTGAGAGCATCGCCCAGCCGATGAGCGGCATCGCGATCATGAGCGCGTATAGCGCATAGTGCGAGAGATAGGCCGCAAGTTTCATGGGCTCCGGCAGATCGAGGGGAAGGGGAGGCGCGCCGTAGCGCAAACGCACAACGAGGCGGACCAGCGCCAGGATCAGGATCAAGATGCCAAGGGGTTTATGAATGTTCACGAGCGTCAAATATTCCGACGCCACAGTTGACCCCATGCCGACGCCGATGAACAGCATCGCCAGAATACAGATGGCCATGAGCCAGTGCAGCGTCCGCTGCAACGGCGTAAAGCGGCGAATGATCGTCACGGAGCGGGTCCGCTGAACGTTTGTCATTGGGCGGCTCCCGTGCCGGTTCGCGGGTAGTCTTTCTCCTCGGCCGTGCGTCGGTCGTAGGAAACCCTGTAGGCCGACGAGCGAGCGGCGGGGAAGGGATCGTCCGACGTCCTTATGCCGCTTGGCAGGACAGTCGGGTCGAAATTGATGTCGCGGCACGGGCCGTCCGCCTCGGCTTCGATCTTGTCCACGGTGAGCGTGCCGACCTCGACGCTGCGTCGGTCTTGCGGCCACGCCTTGCTGGGGTCCGAAGTCTGATCGCCAGCGTTGGCGACTGTGACTTTCATCGTCCAACGCGCCGGGCCGCTCTTGATGCGGTCCACGATCTCGGTTTCGAGGAAGTTCGGTCCACGCTTCGCGAATTCCTCGGGCGGGACCGGGACTGGCTGCGCCGCCGGCGTCAGCGACCAGCGCACCGAATGGTCGTTTCCGGAGCCGTCGGTGAAGATGAAGCTGTTCAGGCCGTTGTAAGGCTCTTCGGCGTAACTGCCGGTCCAGGGCGCGCTCTTCGCCCAGCCGCCGAAGGCCGCGATCTCGGGATGGGCGCCAGCGAACTTCGCCATCGCGTCAGGCTCCTTGCTTGCGGACGCGATCTGGAGCTCGCGGAACGCCTCGACTGACGCCACGGGGAAGAATGGCGGGTCGATCATCGCCATGCGCCATTCCTGGCCGTCCGGCGTGGAGATCATGAGCCCCAAGCCCCGCACGCGCTCCTTGGAATCGTCGGCGTTCGGGTTCGGCGTACCGAGATTGAAGCGTCCGATGACGGGATACTGACCTTTGGCGAAGACCTGCGCGTGCGACAGTTCAGAGCCGGCGCCGTTCGCCTCGAACATTCCTGTGAAGCAAATGCCCTTGGCGTGGTTGCGCCGGTGGCCGAGCGGCGGCCCCGATGGCCCGGCGAAGCCGTCAACGAGCTTCTGCGGCGTCAGGCGCTGCGGCGAGAACCATCCGGCGGTATAGGAGAAGGTGGCGGCGACAAACGCGACCACGCCCGCGATGAGCGCGAGCGATCCCAAAGGATTGCGCGCAGGCGGTCGGGACGCTTCGGGCAATGTCCGTTCTCCGTCTGACAATTCTGAGCTAGCCTAGCACAAAGAATTAGGCTGAAAACATCTGAGGCGCCGACGGCAGGCCGATCCGTTTCGGTTACGGCAATGCGCGTTCAGGGCGAGAGGTCGCCGAAGGTCGTGGGCACAAGCTCGGAGACCGTGGGGTGAATCGCCACGACGCGCGTATAGGCCGAAGCTTTCACGCCTGCGGCCATCGCCTCGATCACGCCATGAATGGCCTCGTCGCCTCCGACCCCAAGAATCGCCGCGCCGAGGATGGCGTCGGTGTCGCGGTCGACCACGACCTTCATGAACCCTTGCGTTTCGCCTTTCTCGATCGCGCGGCCGACGCGGGTCATCGGCCGGCGGCCGATCCGGACATTATGCCCTTTGGCCCGGGCTTCGGCCTCGGTCAGGCCGACTCGCCCTAACGGCGGATCGATGTAGAGCGCGTAAACGGGAATGCGATCGCTCACTTTGCGCGTGGCGCCGTCGAGCAGGTTCGCCGCGGCGATCTCGAAATCATTGTACGAAGTGTGGGTGAAGGCGCCGCGGCCGTTGCAATCGCCGAGCGCCCAGATATGCGGAACGTTGGTCTTCAAAGACTCGTCCACGACAATGTAGCCGTGCGGGTCGACCTTCACGCCCGCGGCCTCGAGCCCGAGGTCATCGGTGTTGGGACGGCGCCCGACCGCGAGCAGCACATGCGAGCCCACGACTTCAGGTTCGCCTGACGTGCAGTTTACGCCGACCGCGATCTCGGCGCCGCGCGGTTCGAATTGAATGCATTCCGATTGAAGCCGGATCTCGACGCCTTCCGCCTCGAGGATTTCGCGGATCGCATCGGAGACTTCGACGTCCTCGCGCGAAACGAGCCGCGCCGCCTTTTCCACCACCGTGACTTCGGCTCCCAGGCGTCGAAAAATCTGCGCGAACTCGAGCCCGACATAGCTCCCGCCAACGACGACAAGGCGCCGGGGCAGGGCGTCGAGCTTAAGCAGCGTCGTGTTGGTCAGCGTCGCCACCTGATCGCGACCCGGAAAGTCGGGAAGAGCCGCTCGACCGCCAACATTGATGAAGAAACGCTCCGCCTCGAGAACGTCGTCTCCAATGGCGAGCGTCGTTGGGGAAAGGAAGCGGGCGTGACCGCGGATGACGGTGCAATTCGCCATGCCTTCCAGCCAGTCCGTGAGATGTGAGCGGGAATTGCCGACCACCGCGTTTTTGCGCGCCATGACGGCGGCGAAATCAATGCCGACCGGCCCGACCTTCACGCCGAAATCCGTGGCCCGCCGCGCAAGACGAGCCGCATAGGCGCTCGCGACCAGCGTCTTGGTCGGCGTGCAGCCGGTGTTCACGCAAGTCCCGCCGATCAGATCGCGCTCGATCAGCGCGACCTTCTGGCCAGCCGCCGCAAGCCGGCCGGCCATCGGCGGTCCAGCCTGCCCGGCGCCGATGACGATCGCGTCAAAGTGGCGGTTCACCGGAGCGCCCAGACGACGATGAGCCCGAGGATGATGGCTCCAGCGTCCTCGATGAACGCCGCCGGCGTGTCGCGACCGAACGCCTTCCCCATGTAGCCACGAATTTCCGCGCCGCCGTAAGTTCCGATCACCGCGCCGATCACGCCGGCTATAATGCCAATGATCCACGAGCCGGCGGAAACGCCGATCGTCGCGCCTGCGAGGGCGCCGCCGACAATGCGGGCGCCAAACTGCGTGGGAACTTTTCGGCTCGGCGTCGAGGGCAGCTGATCGCCAACCATTTCGACGATCGCCAGCAGAGTGAAGATCCAGGGCGTCCAGGCATAGCCCATGAACGCGAGCCAGGAGCCGTCGAGATTAAGATAGCCCAGTCTCGCCGCCCAGCTCACCGCGGCTGGGCCCGTGAAAGTTCGCGAACCGGCCACGATGCCGGCCAAGAGCGCAAGTCCATAGAGCATTGCTTAGTCCTTCCCAGCCTTAGTCAGAAGCGCGCTTGCGGCGCCGGCGAATAACCCCGTTACGCCTTCACCCGCACATATTCCCCCGGCGCGTTGCCCAGTGGTTTGAGCTTTCCGTCGCCCGGCTTGCGGGCAGGGACTTTCTCCGGCGCCTGCACGGTCAGCCAGGCGAGCCAGTCTGGCCACCAGGAGCCAGGCGTCTCCTTGGCCTTCGCGACCCAATCGTCGAACTTGCCCTCAGGCGGCCCGTCCGACCAGTACTGGTATTTCGGCTTGCCAGGCGGGTTGACGACGCCGGCGATGTGACCCGACCCGGCCATCACGTAGCGCACCGGGCCGCCAAAGCATTTCGCCCCCGTGAACGCCGAGCGCGCAGGGGCGATGTGGTCTTCCTTCGTGGCCAATTCATAGACCGGGATGGTCACTTGTCTGAGGTCGAGCGTCCTCCCGTTCAGCTCCATTCGTCCATTCGACAGATCGTTCTGCAAATAGCAGTGGCGCAGATAGAACTTGTGGTTGGCGGCGGGCATGCGGGTCGAGTCCGAATTCCAGACCAGCAGATCGAACGGCATGGGCTCTTTGCCCTTGAGATAATTGTTGACGTAATAGGACCAGATGAGGTCGTTCGGCCTCAGCATGTTGAAGGCGTTGGCCATCGCCGAGCCTTCGAGATAGCCGCGCTCGGCCATCCGCTCCTCGACCGCCTTCAATTGCTCTGCGTCGACGAACACCTTGAGATCGCCGGGGTCGGCGAAGTCAATCTGGGTGGCGAAGAAGGTCGCGCCAGTGATGCGCGTGTCGCCCTCCGCGGCCATGTAGGCGAGCGTAGCGGCGACGAGTGTTCCGCCGACGCAATAGCCGACCGCGGTGAGTTCGCGTTCGCCTGTCGCCTGCTCGATACAATCGACGGCAGTGAGGACGCCCTCGCGCATATAGCTGGCGAAGTCCTTGTCCGCGTGGCGTTCGTCGGGATTGACCCAGGAGATAACGAACACGGTCAAGCCCTGCGCCACCGCCCAGCGGATAAACGACTTCTCGGGATTGAGGTCGAGGATGTAGAATTTGTTGATCCAGGGCGGCACGATCAGCAACGGACGCTTAAAGACTTTAGGCGTGGTCGGCTCGTACTGGATGAGCTCCATCAGCGCATTGCGGAAGACCACTTTGCCCGGTGTCGCGGCCATGTTGACGCCGAGCTTGAACGCGCGCGCGTCCGATTGACGAATGCGCAACTCGCCATGGCCCGCGTCGATGTCCTCAGCCAGCATCTTGAGGCCCCGCACCAGGTTCTCGCCGCTCTCGGCGAGTGTCGTGCGCAGAAGCTCCGGATTGGTGGCGAGGAAGTTCGAGGGCGAGAGCGCGGCGGTGACCTGCCGTAAGTAGAACTGCGCTTTCTCGCGATCGTGCGGATCGAGCTCGTCGGCGCGTTTGACCAGATCGTCGGCCCAGCGCGTCGTCAGCACGTAGGCCTGCTTGATGAAATCGAAATACGGATTGTCGCGCCACGCGGAATCGGCGAAGCGCTTGTCGGTGGCCTCGGGCGCCGCGACCGGGGGCGCCTGTTCGCCCTGGAGGCGATGCAGGGTTGAAGCCCAAAGTTCGACGAACTGTTTGGTCAACGCCGCTTGCGCCGCGAACGCCCGCTGGGGGTCGGTCATGTAATATTCGGCGACGCGGCCGATGGAGCGCACCATTTCCCCAATATCATCGGCGATCGTGACCTTGATCTCGCCGCTCTGCCTCGGAGCCATATAAGCGGCCAGCGCCTTGCCGCCGTGCTCGATCGCCCGCGCGATGTTGTGTGCGAGCGCCTCCACATCGGGGGTGGGGTATTGGTCGCTCGCGACGGGCGCTCGGGCGGGAGTAGGCGCCGGCGCAGCGTCCCTCGCCGGCTCGGGCGGCGCGGGGGCGGTCAAGCGAATGGGCTCCGCCGGAGCGGCTGTCGTCTCAATCTCGCTTGCGCGTCGCGCTTCAGCCTCGCGACGCTTAGGAGGCGATGGCTTTCTCTTCGAAGCCGGCGCCGAGACTTGCCCTATGGGGGCGGCCGCCGCTTTGGGAGCCGGCGCGGAGCCTCGCCGCTCAGGGGTTCGCGCGCGAGATGTTTTGAGATGGGCGGCAGGTCCGTCGCCGAGCGGCTGTCGCTTGGCGCCGCTGGCGGCGGATCTTGCCGGCGCGGCCTTGGCGGGCTCGGACTTGCCGCGCGCCCTTGGCTGCCTTGGGGTTTTGGCCATAACGAGCGTTTCCTGTCGAGTCCGGGCGGGAGGCTTAGTCCCGTTTTGGTCATAATAGGTCAGTACCTGTTCGCGAAGCCAACA
>Ga0209006_10004313_pt1 | contig 12903 bp, 12 predicted proteins | sample JacPin_JW_Ref_O2_FD_188567 | JGI IMG/M metagenome (GOLD analysis project Ga0209006, IMG submission 188567) | Forest soil microbial communities from Algoma, Ontario, Canada - Jack Pine, Ontario site 1_JW_Ref_O2 (SPAdes) (version 2) | ecosystem: Environmental > Terrestrial > Soil > Boreal...
CATGTGTTAGGCACGCCGCCAGCGTTGATTCTGAGCCAGGATCAAACTCTCGTTTGAAACCTGATGCCTGCCGACGGGTAGTTGGCAGGCTGCCATCGCCGCACATCCAAATTAGCTTGCAAAAGCCGTTCTGGTCAACAGCGCGGGATGGCGCCACCATTCAGCCTCCGCTTCTTTCTTCTTGCGAAGAGGAAGAGAAGTTCATGGTGGTCTATCTTGTGAGATCGTTTCGGACTTATGCCCGAATCCGCTCTCTCACGACTGGCACGTTCAACCGAGTTGTCAAAGACCGAATCGCCTTCCGCCTGAGCGGCGCGCCTTCAGGTCTAGACGGACTTGCTACTAGAGCAAATCCGGCTGTCCTCGAAACCCTACAAACATACAGTGCGGCCGGGAATCCTGCAACCGACGCATCCCACAGAATTTCCACGCGTTTTCCACAACGGGAAATTGGGAGCGGGCCAGGAGAGCGAAACCTCAGCGGCTAAAGCCTCGCATCGTACACTAGGCTTTAGCGGCACGACTGGAAGTCGTGCCCTTCCCCAACCTCTCGCCTCAAAATCTCGGACGGGATTGGGACTCACTGGCCGGGCTCGTTTCAGCACGCAACAGTATGGCCTTCCGCCATGGAATCAAAGACATACACCGGTTTCGGCGCATGCCGAGGCGGAAGACTAGAAATTGAGAAAAGATCCTACGTTTGGAGGTCCTTGCTTTGAAGGTACCCTTCAGAAACCGCGTCTTTCATTGAAAGACAGCTTCCGAATCGATGTCCCGTGGCCGGGACGAGTTGAGCGCGCTTTTATCGCAAAATCAGCGCTCACAATCTATTAGATGCCGGACGCGCACGAGAGTTGCAGAAAAGCGCCCAGCCAGCCACACCAATGCTCTCGGTGAATTGTTTATAGCAGATGAATGAGGAAAAGCGCAAGAGGGTATTTGAAAAATGGATGGGATTACTATCCGGGTTCTTCTGGACATTCGCCGTCGCAGTTGATGTTCGCTTTTTATTCGCCTACAATTACGCTGAGTCCGGGCCCCATAATCACGTTATACCCATTCGGAGATCATTGCCATGCCTCAAGATTTAATTCAGAGTCGTGCAGTTCAACTACAATGTGCCCCATCACTCGGAGAGACAGTGGTGAAGAAGAGCGCACCCAAAGGTCGGCAAGGATGTCTTTTTGAAGAAGACTTTCTCCGCAGAACGCTCGGCCCGGTGGCGAACACTCCCGACGTAGCATTGACGGAACTCGTTGCCAATGCCTGGGACGCTGGGGCTGCGACAGTTGATCTCACCATTCCAGATGACATCGACCAGTTACTAACCGTGGAAGACGATGGAACGGGGATGTCCTCGGCGGATTTCAGAAAGAAGTGGATGACGTTAGGATACGACCGCGTTCGACAGCAGGGCTACTGGGCCGATTTCCCGCCAGAGCGATCCGACTGGAAGCGCCCGGCCTATGGCCGGAATGGCGTCGGCAGGCACGGCATGCTTTGCTTCGCGTCTGAGTACCAGGTGGAGACACGGCGGGACGGCGTCTCGTCTTTGTTTACGGTCTCAACTGCTGCTGGGGATAATCCTTTTGAGTTGCTGAACGAAGAGAGGGCGAGTGCGACGGGGCATGGCACGAAGCTGATGGCCAAAGTGACGAGAAATCTGCCGTCTCCTGATCGCGTCCGTGATGTTCTCTCCGCTCGTTTCTTGCATGACCCGCAATTCACGGTGAGAGTTAACGGCAGATTCATACCCCTTGCAGAGCTTGCTGGGCTCATAAACCACGAAACACTGCATTTTGCCGACGGCCACGAAGTAGAGGCGTTTTTTGTAGATTCGACAAAGTCAGCACGCACCACTCAATATCAGGGCGTCGCCTTTTGGGTCGGCAGACGGCTTGTAGGCGATCCGTCTTGGGCGATCGGTGAACACATTTTTCTCGATGGTCGCACACGAATCGCTAAACGCTTTACGGTGGTCATCATGTCGGATGATCTGTTTGACGAAGTATCAGCGGATTGGACCGGCTTTCGCAAGTCCGAAAAGATTGAGAGCCTTTATAAGACAGTGGCGGGCTATGTACAGTCCGTGTTTCGGAAACTCTCTGCCGAGCGCATCCAAGACACAACCGAAGTAGTCTTCCGCGAGCACCGGGCTGAAATCAGAGAGTTGCACCCTCTTGCGAGGATCGAACTTCAGGAGTTCGTCTCGTCGGTCACACAAGATCAGCCAACAATCCAGCCCGAAACGCTTTCGTCCGCGTTACGCGCGGTCATCAATCTGGAAAAGTCCCGTTCGGGGAGCGCGCTCATTGAAAAACTGGCCAAGTTGTCAGAAAAGGATGTCGAAGGCCTAGACCGGTTGCTAAGCGAATGGACGGTGCGTGATGCTCTTACAGTTCTCGACGAAATCGACAGGCGACTCGTAACCATCGAGGCGATATCGAAGCTCTCGGGAGACTCGAACGCGGACGAACTGCATGCACTTCATCCTCTCGTCACAGACTCGAGATGGCTCTTCGGTCCAGAGTTTGACTCTCCCGAATTCGTCGCGAACGTTTCGCTTGTGACGGCGATGAAGGAAATCTTCGGCAAGCGGGCAGCAGAGGGGACGTTTCAGAACCCTCGCAAGCGAACCGACGTAGTGGTTCTCGCGGACGCCACCGTTTCCGGGGTTGCGACGGAGCAAGTAGACGATCAGTCAGGACTTGTGGTCATGAAACAAGTGCTGCTTATTGAACTGAAACGTGGTGCTCTAGAAATTACGAGGGAACACGTACATCAGGCAACTGACTATGTTGAAGACTTCTTGAGGTCTGGTTTGATGGAGGGTGCGCCGATCTTCAAGACCTTCGTCGTAGGTCACAAAATATCAACCAAAGTGGAACCGTTTCGGGAAATCCCTCCGCGGGCCACGATTCAAGTTGCGACCTACGGACAACTGGTCAGATCGGCCCATAAGCGGCTCTTTCGGCTGCGTGACCGTTTGACGACGCGCTACGAGGAGGTCTCCGGAACCGATCTTCTCACAAAGATTCTTTCGGAGCCCGAGCAACTCGATCTCCTATAGCAAGTATCGAAGAGACGGTCGCCTTTGCCAAGCGGAAGAGGTAGCAGTTCGTGCGTCAAGAGGTTCCCGTCGGCAATTTCCTTGACGATACGTCTTCCAATGGTAGACTTGCGTCAACAACCCCATCGGAGAATACAAATTGTCGTCAAAAGTTGAACGCCCCAACACTCTCACCCCGCAAGAGTGGAACCGCATAACGGAATCGTTGGTGTCCCTGAGTTCGATCGTGAGCCAGAAGCGCCCCGAAGATACCGATAGACAGAAGTGTGAGTCGGGCGGGAAAAAGCAGAAGCTTAGCTAGAAGGTCTCCGCCCTCAAGGAGCAGTCGTCTGTGAGCGATATCGTCGCAACTGAAATTGTTGCGCTCATTTTCGATTTCGACGACACGCTCGTGCCTGACTCGACGACGAAACTCCTCAAGGCTCACGGGATTGACACCAACGGATTTTGGCAGGAAGCCAGGACTCTGGTTGAGCAAGGCTACGATCAGCCTAGCGCCTACCTCAAACTGATATTGGACAATGTGGGGGCGGCAAAGCCGCTAGGGGAGCTCACAAATGCTCGCCTCCGCAAGTTTGGGGAGGCTGTCGACCATGACTTCTATCCAGGACTTCCAGATTTTTTCGATTGGGTACGCGATTATGTCAATGGGAACTATAAGAACATTGCGGTCGAGTTTTACATCGTCTCCGGCGGCCTTTATGAACTCGTAGCGGGTAGCGCGGTCGTCAGGAAGTACTTCAAGGCGATTTACGGCTGCCACTTGGCGTCCGATTCCGAAGGTGGCACGCTGAAGTATGTGAAGCGCAGCATCACGTTCACCGAAAAAACAAGATTTATCTACGAGATCCATAAGGGGCTCGATCCGCGTGAAACAGCCCAGAACCCTGCGCTCGTCAACAAGTTCATCCCTCCTGAGAAACGAAGAATTCCTCTCACCAATATGATCTATGTTGGCGACGGTCTAACCGACATACCTTGCTTCTCATTGCTCAAGGCAAGCGGCGGTTTTGGATTTGGGGTTTTCGACCCGAAGCAAGAGAAAAAGACCAAGGCGGCATTGGAGGAGTTTCTTCAAACTGATCGCGTTATTAGTATGCACGCGCCGAACTACGAGAAGGAGAGCGAATTGGGCGCTATCCTCAGGGCTGCGGTGGCAAACCGCTGCAGTGCCATTCAATTGCAGCGTGAACAACCTCGACGCGAACCTCGCAATAAATAGAGAGGCCCAAGTCCCGATAGCCTTCTGTCGCTGAGGGCTTGACTTGATCGGTGCTTGGTGGCCCAACTAAAGTCGCCCTTCCCTGACCTTCACGTGAAATCTCCTTTGTGGGGCCCAGCCGCTTTGTCACGATAGGGATCCTTCGACTGCGGAGCGCGATTCATGAGGCGAATCGTGCTCCTTCGCTCAGGATGACAATATCGAGAGTCAAAATCAAGAACGGCGGACGGAGTGTCCGCCCCACACTGGCTTACCTCAGCGGCTGAAGCCGTGATTCTTCTAGCTTGCTTTGGCGGCACGACTGAAGTCGTGCCCTTCCCGGTCGGTGGTGGTCCTTGGCGGTGAGAATTCTTCTTGGATGTCCGGGCTTCATCTTGGACTTCCCACTTCTCGCGCTGGAGGGCGCCCGAGAAATGGGGCATCCCCGGCATTCTCGTGAATTCCTTTGGGGGCCGCGGGCGCTTGCCGTGGAGATAGGGATCCTTCGACTGCGGCGCGCGATTCGAAGGGCGAATCGCGCTCCTTCGCTCAGGATGACAAACGAGAAACAAAATCAAGAACGGCGGACGGGGTGACGGCGGCTGGTGCATAGGTCCCTTCGACAGGCTCAGGGCAGGCTCTTCGGCCCGCAAACGACGCGGGCCTCAGGATGACAAGTCTGTGACGGGGGCATCAGCGTTTTAGCAGGTGCCAGGCTTCTTTGTATTTGGCGTGTTTGGAGTTTTTGCGGTGGGGGCTTAGCAGGATTTCGGGTTGGTTCGGGATTGCGCTTATCGGCAGGAGGTACCAAGTGTTGGTGGGGATTATGTAGGCGGCGATTAGGTCGATCTGGGTTGGGTTGTAGGGGATGCCGTTGGCTCCGATGCAGCAGCGGTAGGAGTTGGCGCGTTTTTGCTGGGTGCATTTGACCTGGATGCGGAGGAAGTGTCCGGCGCTTTCGATGGCGAAGTCGTAGGGGGCGTTGTCTCCCCAGGGCTTGGTTACGCGGATGCCTAGTTCGGCGGCGCGAGTCATGAAACGGAGCTCCGCCCACTCGCCGCGCGCTTTCGCGTGGGGGATGTTGATTCGTTGAGTTGTCATGGGATGCTAGGGCCCCTGGGACTTTCTGGCGCGAGTTTCTCGGAACAACTCTCCTCGACAATGAAAAACGCGGCCTGGCGGGGCCGCGTTGCTTATTTTGTCTCTACTTCTATTTTATCAAGTTGGGTGGGGTGAACTGGACATTTTGGCGGGAGAATTTTGTGTTTGGATGCTTGGGGTTGGGGGGAATTGGGTGGTTTGGGGGGCTTGACAAGATTTTGGCTGCGGGTTGCGGGCGAGAGTTGGGGAGGTGCCGGCGGAAAGCAGGTTCCCTTCGGCTTCGCTCAGGGCAGGCTCTCGACTTCGCCCGGAATGACAAGCCTTCTGGGTGAAGATCAAATCTACTGGATGGCGCCGGCTTAACAGCAGGTTCCTCCACGCTCTCTCCGCGCTTTGCGCGGCTGCGAGCGTTCGGAATGACAAAAGCTTAGTTCTAGGGCCAGCCCTCGTCTGCGAGTTCCTGCCGCCCGGGATGAAAAATCCCTTCGAGCTTTGCTCGAATGGACAGCCGAGGGCGGCTGTCCCCACCTGAATCTTGCCACTCCGCTCTTCACTTCCACTCTTCCCTACGGGAATTCCAGGGTCACGAATTTGGCGGGCTGTTTGCCTGTGTTGGTGATGGTGTGCGAGTAGTTGCCGGGGAGCCATTTGGCTTCGCCGGATTTGAACTGGCCGGGCATGGGGCCGGACATCGGTCCGCTGCCTTTGACATCGCTTCTTATGTCGATGTCGCTGACAGCGACTAACAGATGTGGACCGGTGTGGTGGTGCTCGGGGACTGTGGCCCCGGGCTGGAGTTCGAATTCGGTGGCGCGGATGCCGTCTTTGATCCAGAGGATCTGTTTGGTGCCGCCTTCGAGGATGTCGAGGCTGCGGTCTTCGTCCCATTTTGTTTGTGACTGGCGAAGTTTTTCGTCTTGCAGGATTTCTACGGTGACGTTGCGGAAGTGCGTCGAAGCTACGTCGCGGACCTGGTGCGCGAAGTTGCCGGGGATGAGGCGAGTGTCTCCGTCTTCGAGCTTTTGCGTGATGGGATCTTTGCCTTTGACTGCGTTAACGATTTCGGTCGGCCCCAGCGTTACGAAGATGTAGTCGTGGCGATGCCAGTGCAGCAGAGTTTCGTTGGTGGGAGCTACGTCTACCGCGAAGACTCGGACCTGGTCGTTGGTGATGACTAAGTGGTGGGTGGGCTCGGCGGTGATCTCTACTTCCTGCGAGGACTGTGCGTAGAGGATCGCCGGCAGGAGCAGGATTAGAGCGTGGCGCTTCATGGGCTGGATTGTATCCCAGTGGTCAGTAGGTCGTGGTCAGTGGTCAGACTTCTGCTAATCGGCTTCGCGGGTTACGCGGATCCACTCTTCCATTTGATCCAGATATTCCGCGAGGGCGCGGCGTCCGGCGGCGGTCAGACGGTATTCGGTGCGGGGGACTCGGCCTTCGAAGAATTTTACGCAGGAGACGTATTGCGCCTCTTCTAATTTGCGGGCGTGGACACTCAGGTTTCCGTCGGTGGTTTTGAGAACGCGCTTCAGGTCGTTGAAGCTTAGCGAATCGTTGGTGGCGAGAGCGCTGACGATCCCGAGACGGATGCGTTCGTGAATCAGGCGGTCGAGTTCGGGGAGTTCCGGATCGCGCGGCGGGGCTTGCGGCTGGCGGACTCGCGGCTCTGGCCTGGAAATCTTGCGCGGATTTGGGAAGGCTCTAGCCACCATGCCTCCGGGCGATTAGAAATCCGAAGACGACGTGGAGGCCACCGAAACCGGCGGCTAGAAACCAGTTGCCCCACGCTACTGGGGCGAGAACTGCGAGGCCGCCCAGCAGCATGAAGCAGACGCCCATGACGGGGACGATCGCTACGGAGAATGAGCCTCCGGTCATGATGCCGGCGCCGTAGAGCAGAAGCCAGGTTGCAGGGAGCGCGGATTGCAGGCCGGCGCGGAATAATAGGAATGTCAGGAACGCTCCGGCTACCAGGGGCGGTGCTAGTCCAAGGGCGACTTTGCGGGCGGGGCCGGAGAATAGCGGGAGGCCGCGGCGGTTCGCTTTCCAGGCGCAAGAGAGCAGTCCGATGGAGGCTGCGATCAGTCCTTCGGCGAGCCAGATTCGCAACCAAGCGAATGACGAGACTTGTTGCGCGGCCAACCACGAGGCAGTTATAGCAGTCAGACCCAGCAGGACGTGTCCCCAGCCGGAGACTGCGGTAAAGGAGGCGGAGCGCTCCATGGTGTCGCGGATGTAGCGGAGGTCGTCGGCCAAATTCGGGGCCAGATTGGCGCTGGAGTGGTCGGGAGCCAGGCGGCTCGTGCGATTGATACGCCGGATGCGGTGGGGACGGCGGTCGAACATAGGGGAAGAATAGCGCAGTTTTATCGACTCTTCAAGTACTTTGTGATGCAAAGACTGGGAACATGTTTGTTTTGCTTTGGATAAAAGCGGTGGCCAAACTGGTCGTGGTCACTGCTCCTCGAATCAGGGGCATCCTGGGCGACGCGAGCACCTTGGGAGGCCGGGGGCTTGGTGTAGGCTGGTGGAGGTTTATGAGATTTGCAGAGCTTACTTATCGGGGGTCGCGGGCGGGATTATTTCGTTTCTCGCTCTTTTTCCTGCTCTTCTTTTCTCTTCTTGTTCCGGCGCGGGCCGCGGCGCAAAGTGATCCTTCGTTTGATGATTTGGTACAAAAAGCGGCGGCAGCACGGGAACGAGATGATGTTCCGCAAGCTGTCGAACTTTACAGCGAGGCAGTGCGACTCAAGCCAGATTGGCCGGACGGCTGGTGGTTTCTGGGGTCGCTGCAATACGAGGCGAACTCTTACTCCGCGTCACAAGATGCTTTGACGCACTACGTTGAATTGGTTCCAGACGGCGGTCCGGCATGGGCTTTGCGCGGATTGTGCGAGTTTGAAACCGGCGATTACACGCAATCGTTGGCTGACATTGAGCGCGGAGAGTCGTTGCGCGCGGCGAGCCAGTCACGCGATGAAAAGGTCCTTCGCTATTATGAGGCGCAGTTGTTGACGCGCAGCGGCCGTTTCGAGCGCGCGCTGCAGAAATATGCGCCGCTGGCACAAGGCACGGTACGGAATCCAGAACTGCTGGTCGGGATTGGCCTGGCAGGATTGCGGACCCCGCTGCTGCCGAAAGAATTGAGAGTGGACAAGACGGATCTGTTCAAGGCGGCGGGCCACGCAGCGTTTCTCTTTATGTCAGGTAACCCTGAGGGGGCGCAACGAGAATTTCAGGAGCTGTTTCAGCATTTTCCGGCAGCGGAAAACGCGCATTATTTTTACGGCTCACTGTTATTTCCGACGGACCCAGACGCGGCGATCATTGAGTTCAACCGAGAACTGGAAATCAACCCGTCCAACGCCGCCGCGCAATTGATGGTGGCCTGGAACTTCATCATGCGCAACAACGCGGCTGAAGCGCTGCCCTACGCAACTAACGCCATAAGCGCGGACCCGGCGCCTCCCGGTGCGCGGCTTGCGCTGGGCCGGGCGCTGGTGGAAACTGGGGATGTGAAGGGCGGAATCGATCTCCTGGGAAAGGAATCGCAGATTGAGCCGGACAGTCTTGAGATCCATTTCGCCTTGGCAGAGGCTTATTCGAAGGCAGGGCGCAAAGACGACGCCAGGCGCGAACGAATGCTTTGCCTCCAGATTGAGAAGAATGCGCCAAGGCAAGCGGCTAGCCGTTAGTCTTTTACCGCGCGTTCTAGTGCCGGGCATTCTGGCTGTGATGGTCTGCCTTCCGGTATTGGCCCAGGAGCGACCGAGCACCTCAGCACTTGCCTGTGTGCGCTGCCATGCGGCGCAGGCAACGAATCAGCCGCAGACGCCGATGGCCAGGGCCATCGAACTGCCGGGAGCAAATCCGACGCTAAAAGAGCATCCCAAGATGAACTTCCGGCGGGATGCGTACTCTTACACCGTGGAAACTGCAGGCGATAAGAGTACGTACACAGTTACGGACGGGACGCACACTGTTTCCGTGCCGATTCGGCTGAGCTTCGGAACTGGCGGCCAGACATGGCTGTTGGAGCGCGATGGAAAATTCTACGACAGCCTAGTGAGCTATTACCCGTCGATTTCGGGCCTCGACGTCACGATGGGCGAAGAGAAAGTTGTGCCGCATACCGTGGACGAGGCGATGGGAAGAGAACTGGGCGAGGGTGAGGCCAAGGCCTGCTTCGGCTGCCATGCAACGCACGCCGTGACTGAGGGCAAGCTGACGCTGGGATCGATGCAAACCGGAGTGACTTGCGAGCATTGTCATGTGGGGAGCGCTGCCCATTTGCTCGATGCGATCCAGGGAGAGTTTGGGTCGGCGCCACCCAAGCTGGGGCGGATGAAGTCGGAGGATATATCACGGTTTTGTGGCCAGTGCCATCGGACCTGGGAAACCGTGGTGAGAGGGCACTTTAGCGGAGAGGTCAACGTTCGCTTTCAGCCTTACCGGCTGGCTAACAGCAAGTGCTTCGACGGGGCTGATCCGCGGATCAGTTGTGTCGCCTGCCATGATCCGCATCAGGATGTCGTGCGTCAGGATTCGACTTACGATTCAAAATGTCTGGCTTGTCATGGGGCGGCGACGGCGGGGACTACAACGGCGAAAGCTTGTCCGGTGGCGAAGGTGAATTGTGTGAGCTGCCATATGCCGAAGGTGAACTTACCGGGAGGACATATGGCGTTTACGGATCATGAGATTCGGGTGGTGAGGGCGGGGGAGGGTTACCCGGATTAGGTTGGGCTTGGGAAGCGAAGAGCAGCACACCGGACGCAGTGAGTGGCGCGAGAACCAGTTCCGTCCCTGCGGGGGACTCGTTCCCCGCTCGCACCGGCAACCCCGGACTTACGTCCGGGGTTAGTGAATCCCGTCCCTTGGGGACTGGTACGTTGCGGTGAGCTATTTTGGCGGGGACAGCAGTCCGAAAACTCCTACTCCCGTGGTGGTGGGGACGTAGACTTTGCCATTGGCGATGGTGATGGTTACGAATTTGTTACCGGCGCCGAAGTGATCGCGGCCACCCGCGGCCTGGTTGCTGTTGTAGATCTCCACAAGAGTCGTGGCGTTGTAGGCGTGGAGAACCGCGGGGCTGACGTTCTCCGCAACCCAGACGATGCCGTTCGTGGTGCCGTTGGCAGAAATGCTGGGCGTGGCTCCGGGATAGCCGAAGGAATGAGTCGACTTGGCAACAGGAGCGGGCTGCAGTTTTGCGTTTTTGAATTGAAACGCAAGGATAGGCGAATCCTTGGGCCCGTAATAGAGCTTGCCGTTAAAGTAAGCGGGCGCGGACCAGATACCCTGGGGCAGGACTCCGGTGAGTTGCTGGTAAATCTTGTTGGTGGTGGTGTTGTATTTCCCCAGGTTTGCGCGGTTGACGAGGTAGAGGTTTTCGTCTTTTCCCGCGGCGACGGCTAGATTCCACGTCTTGCCGGTCGTGTCATTCAGGCTGACCAGTAAAGCTCCACCGGAACCGAGGTCGGTATCGTGGAGGTTTTCGTCGTCCTGGTTAAACATTTCGAAATAGTCGGTGACGGCGAGGCCGGAGGTGGTGGAGATCCGCAGAAGCGCGTTGCCGTAGTCGCCGTCAATAGGAAATCCAGCGGCGGTCAGGGTAGTGTCGAAGACACCGTTGGCTTCCGCTACGAAGATGTTGCCGGAATTGTCGGCAGCCATGCCTGCGCCGGCATTCCAGATGGCACCGTCGTTCGCGTCCGGAGTGAGGTTCAGGACGGAGGTCTGGGCGAGGGTCGAACCGTTGTAGCCCATGATCCATCCGGTATAGGGACGAGTGTCACAGTGCGAGGAGAAAGCCAGATATACGGTGCCGTTGATCCAGAGCAGGCCGGGGCGCTCCTTATATTGGCTGGGATCGAAAATGACGTTGGTACCGTCGCTGTTGTCGCCACTGCCAGGATACTTCGCCTGGATTTCCGCGGGCCCCTTGAAGAGTTCGACCCCGGTGGTGGCGTCGAGGGCGTGCAGGCGCTGATGATAATTGCCCGACGCATCCTTCGACATGGCCGTGACGTAGATGACGGGATTCGATCCCGCGGGACGCGTGATGACGGGAGTGGCGGTGACTCCAATCTGGGGCGAGACCTGGCCGCAACCGCGGTCGTCGGATGGAGTTTCGCCTTTCTTCGGGGTGTATCTCTGCCAGAGTCTGACGCCGGTATCGGCGTCCCAGCCGCGGACGAAACCGGCTTCGTCGGCAACGATCAGCAGGTTGTGAGTCACCCCGGCGATGCTTACGGCGGACAGGTAGAGCGGCTGTGCGTCTACTGCGCCGTTGGCCGCAACCGTGAACAGCTTGCCGAACGTGGCAGATTTTACATTGGCCAGGGTCAGCGTCGTCTCGTTGGAATCGAGTCCGTTGCGGGCGTTATTGTTATGGTAGGTGAGAACGTCCTGCGACTGCGCCGGGACCGCAAGGGCCGAGAGAAACGCAAGGGACAACAAGATGGTTAGACTTCGAGCGGGCGAGCGCCTTGATAGCTGGCAAGAATGCATGGCACACCTCTCTGGGACCGACGTTAGACGCGAAACAGCCGCGCCTGGTTGTTGTCGCTAGGGGAGAATTACTGCTAGATCGTGCGCTAGCATTTCAGAAACAAGTTTTTCAGAACTGGAGCCCGGACTCAAACTCGGTGGTACACGGGGGGGCGAGTCTGCCCCGGTCGCGTGAAAACCCGCTTCCCGCAAGGCTTTTGAGCGGGACTGATTATATAGGAGTTCGGAGCTTGCATGGCGGATTTCGGCAGGATATTAGTCTTTTTCGGCTTAGCCGCGGTGGTGGTGGGCGTTGTGCTGATGGCGGCGGGCCGTTTGCCTTCGGGACGACTGCCGGGGGATATCGTCTATCGCGGAAAGAATACGACGGTTTATTTTCCATTGGCGACGTCGGTCGTCGTGAGCATGGTGCTTTCGGTGTTGTTGTACGTTGTGGGACGGTGGAAGCGGTAGGGGGCAACTCCCGGTTTCGCGCACTGGGAACGCACGATCCGTGGGGCAACCGGGGTGCCGTCCCTGACGGGACTCTTTACTTGTTAGTTGTCGGGCCTACTACTCCGCACTTATTGGGCCAGTGAAATGCCGTCGCTTCGCGACTAAGTGCGAGCAGGACGGAAGACTCACATTTGACTTCGCGTGTTTGTGACGTTAGATTCTTGACTCGGTGGTTTTGATCTTTCTCAGGATGTCCTTCGGAACGCGCGTCTTTGCCGCTGGGTGAAGACAGGGAAGCGGGTGTGAATCCCGCGCTGCCGCGCAACTGTAAGCGAGGACAAAGCTTTCGGCCACTGGGAGTGAATCCCGGGAAGGCTGAAGGCGCTAGCGGATGATTGCGATTCTTTCGTGTTTCATCCTTACTCGCGAAGCCAGGAGACCGGCGCGATCCGTATTCTTCAACCCCTTTCGCGTGTAAAGGAGGATGGTATGCGCCTGTTTTCTGCAGTTCTGTGGTCTGTATTTCTCTTCGTAGTTCCTGGTGCGGTCGCTTCGGCCGCCGAACTCAAAATCAAAGTAGTGA
>Ga0209006_10004314_pt1 | contig 12902 bp, 9 predicted proteins | sample JacPin_JW_Ref_O2_FD_188567 | JGI IMG/M metagenome (GOLD analysis project Ga0209006, IMG submission 188567) | Forest soil microbial communities from Algoma, Ontario, Canada - Jack Pine, Ontario site 1_JW_Ref_O2 (SPAdes) (version 2) | ecosystem: Environmental > Terrestrial > Soil > Boreal...
CAGCGACTTCGCCAACTTGCTGAAAGGCTCGCACCGTTACCGCAACGCCATCGCGGCCGGCGGCAACGCGCAGGCCTATGTCAACAGCATCGGCCGATCCGGCTATGCCACCGATCCCGAATACGCCAATAAGTTAAATGACATCCTGAACGGCAGCACCTTGCGCATGGCGCTCAACGTCGGCAGCAAAAAATTATAGAAACGAGAAACCGTGCCGATATTCCCCAGATAGGCTGAACCGCCGGGATCGGCGCTGCGGAGAAGAATTGTGTCAGATGTGTTTGGAATCAGCATTTCGGCGCTGCAGGCGTTTCAAACCGCGCTGCAGGTCACGAGCAATAACATTGCCAATGCGAATACCCCGGGGTACGACAAGGAGAGCATCGAGCTGACCTCTGCGATTCCGCAGTCGGCGGGCAGCGCGCCCATTGGCGCGGGCGTCAACGTCGCCGGGATCAGCCGCGCCTACAGCCAATTGAGCGCGAATCAGCTCAATATCTCGCAGAGCAATCTCGGGCAGCTCAATAGCCTGCAGAATTACACCAGCCAGATCGACAATATCGTGGGTACTACGGCCGGGGGTTTGAGCACGGCCATACAGAATTACTACAGCGCCTGGTCGACCGTGTCGAACGATCCGACGTCGACCGCCGCGCGCCAGGCGCTGCTCAGCGCAGCGCAGAGCGTCTCTGCGGCCTTCTCGTCCACCAACGGTCAGCTGCAGGGCCTGAACTCGAACATCAACTCAGCCGTCGCGGCCGACGTCACTCAGATCAACTCGCTGAGCACCTCCATTTCGGCTCTGAACCAGCAGATCATCGTGGGCACGGCGGACGGCGGCGGCCAGCCGCCCAACGATCTGATCGATCAGCGCGATCAACTCGTGTCGAACTTGTCCAAGCTGGTGGGTATTACGACGACCGCGGGTTCGAATGGCGCGGTGAACATCTTCGTCGGCAACGGTCAGCCCTTGGTGCTGGGGAACGTGACCTCCGCCCTGACGACCATCCCCAACCAGTTCAATGCCACGCAACTCGAAGTGTCGATCGCGAGCAACGGGGCGAACCCCATCAGCAGCCAAATCACCTCGGGAGATTTGGGCGGTCTATTGGCCGCGCGCACCCAGGCGGTCGACCCGGCTATCAATCAATTGGGGCAGATCGCCACTGCCTTGAGCCAGACCGCCAATGCGCAACAGAATTCCGGTCTCGATCTGAACGGCCAGCTCGGCGCGAACCTATTTTCCGTGGGGGGACCTCAGGCGGTCTCCTCCGCGAGCAACACCGACGGCACATCGGCCACGGTCAGCATCGCCAATGTGGGTGCCTTGACCACGAACGATTATGTGCTGAGGTACCAGGGCGGTGCCTACAGCCTGACGAACGCCAGCGACGGGAGCGCCGTCGCATTTACCGGCAGCGGCACGGCGTTGAGTCCGATCAGCGCCGCAGGGCTGTCGATCGTGCTCTCCGGAACACCGGCATCGGGAGATCAATTTCTGATCAAGCCCACGGCGCAGGCCGCCGCGACCTTCAGCGTGGCCTTGACGAGCACCTCGCAGTTGGCGGCCGCCGGCGCGATCCAAACCACGGCGGCCAACAGCAACGCCGGCAACGCGACGATCAGCAGCGGCACGGTGATAACGGCGTCCAATCCTGCCTTGCTCAACCCGGTGAACATCCAATTCACCAGCGCGACGACTTATACGATCAACGGCGGCGCCAGCCAGCCGTACACCTCGGGCAGCAATATCGCGCAGAACGGCTGGCAGGTGCAGATCAGCGGGACTCCCGTCGCCGGCGATACCTTCACCGTGCAAAGCAACGCCGGGGGCACCGGGGATAATCGCAATGCCTTGGCCAGCGCCAATCAACAAACCCTGGGCGTGCTGTCGAACGGCACCGTCAGCGTCAACGGTGCGGTGGGCGCGCTGATCACCGGTATCGGCAGTCAGGCGCAACAAGTCAACACCGCGCAGACCGCGCAGACGGCGGTCAACAGCCAGGCGCTGCAAAACGTCCAGTCGGTGTCAGGCGTCAATCTGGATGAAGAGGCCGCAAACCTGTTGCAGTGGCAGCAGGCCTATCAGGCCTCGGCTCAAGCGCTATCCATCGCCAACAGCACATTCACGTTCTTCATGGACTCGATCAACGGTACGTACTCGTAGGATATTCGCATGCGCGTCACTCAAGGCCTCAATCAGACCCAGTTCATCACCGCGCTCGATTCACTCGAGTCCAGTCTCTCGCAGACGCAGAACCAGGTTTCATCCGGGCTCGCGTTCACGACCCCGTCGCAGAATCCCATCGCTGCGGGTACGGTCAGCAATTACGATCAGGTGCTCGCGCAAAGCAAGCAGTACACGGCCAATGGCAATAGCGCGCAGACAGGCCTCCAGACCGAAGACACGGCATTGACGCAGGTGCAAAACCAATTGCAGAGCCTGCGCAGCCTGGCGCTCGAGGCCAATTCGGGCACCCAGACCGGCGAAGACTTGAGCGCAATCGCGGCGCAGGCAACGCAGATCCAAAACACCCTGCTGACCGTCGCCAATACCCAGGACGGCAACGGCCAGTACATATTCAGCGGCTTTGCGACTCAGACGCAGCCGTTTTCATTGACCGCGACGGGCGCCGCCTATGCCGGCGATCAAGGCCAACAGCATGTGCAGATCGCGGCGGGCCAAACGGTTGCCGCCGGCGACAACGGCGATGTGGTGTTCAATCAAATCAAGACGGGCAACGGCGTCTTCACCGCGGCGGCGAATGCGGGCAATACGGGTTCCGGGGTCATCGGCGCCACCACCGTGAGCGGTGCCGCCGGCTATACCGGAGGAACCTTCTCGATCAATTTTACGGCCGCGAATACCTATAACGTGGAAAATGCCGCCAGCGTGGTCGTCGGCACGGGAACCTATACACCGGGTCAAACGATCACCTACGGCGGCGCGCAGATCGCCTTGAGCGGTCAACCTGCCGTGGGCGACTCGTTCGACGTGGCGGCGAGCGGCAATCAGAGCCTGTTTACCACGGTGCAAAATCTGGTCACCGCCTTGCAGGCGGGCGCCAACAGCGCATCCAGCAAACCGGCGCTGAATAATGCGATCGCCGGCGCCTTGAACAACATCGACCAAGCGATCAGCCAGACGTCCACCGTGCAGGCCAATGTCGGCGGCCGCCTGAATACCATTACCACTCAGCAATCGCAGGCGACAAGCCAGCAAACCCAGCTGCAACAATCGATATCGTCCCTGCAGAGCCTGGACTATGCCAGCGCCATCACCAGTCTCGATTCGCAAAACACCACGCTGAGCGCGGCGATGCAGGCGTACACCCTGACGCAGGGCTTGACCCTGTTCAAGTATATTCAGTAGGCGTCTCCGCCTTCGTGGTTCGTGAATAAGACGGGCTAGTGGTGGTGGCCGCCGGCGCCGTGCACGTGGCCGTGCTCCAATTCCTCGGCCGTGGCGTCGCGAACGCCGACGATTTGCACGTCGAAGTGCAGCGTCTGGTCCGCCAGCGGATGGTTGCCGTCGAGCGTGATCATGTCGCCGACGATGGCAGTTACCGTGAACAGGCGCATGCCGTCGCCGGTCCGCGCCTGAAACTGCATGCCCTTCTTTATCTCGCCGGAGCCCTGCAGGGAGCGCTTCGGTACGCGTTGAATCAGGGCCGCATCATGCACCCCGTACCCATCCTGCGGCGCTATCACGACGGCCAGCGTAGCGCCTTCCTGTTTGCCCTCGAGAGCCTTTTCCAGGCCGGCCACGAGATTGCCGTGGCCTTGAATGTAGGCGAGCGGCTCGCCGCCGGCGGAGCTATCGATGATGGCGCCCTGGTCGTTTTTCAGGGTGTAGTGAATGGTGACTACACGGTCCGCTGCAATTTCCACGCGTCAATCTCCTCGTTGATGTAATTTCGCCTCGAGATCATAGTCGCTCGCCTGTGTGATCTTCACCTCCGCCCAATCGCCGACCGCCAATTGTTTGGGGTGTGAAACACGTACCACGCCGTCGATCTCCGGCGCATCGCTGCTCGATCGGGCGATGGCGACATTGCCGTCGATTCGGTCGACCAGCACACGCATCTTGCGGCCGACTTTTTGCGCGAGTTTCTGCGCGCTGATCTCCTTGCTGAGCTCCATGAAGCGCCCGCGGCGCTCCGCTTTCAATTCCGCGGGAACCTGCGGCTGGCGCAGCGCGTTGGCCGCCGCACCCTCGACCGGTGAATATTCGAAGCACCCGACCCGATCGAGCTTGGCTTCCCTGAGCCACTCGAGCAGCTCGGCGAAATCTTGCTCGGTCTCGCCGGGAAAGCCGACGATGAACGTGCTGCGAATGGTGATATCCGGCACCACACGCCGCCAGGCCGCAATCCGCTCCAGGGTGTTCTCGGCCGCGGCGGGCCGCTTCATGAGTTTCAAAATCCGCGCACTGGCATGCTGAAACGGAATGTCCAAGTAGGGCAGTACCCGCCCGTCGGCCATCAGCTCGATGACGTCGTCGACGTGAGGATAGGGATAGACATAGTGCAGTCGAACCCACGCGCCGAGCTCGCTTAAGGCCGCCGCGAGATCGAAAAACCGGGCGCGTCGCTCCTTGTCCCGCCACATCTGCGCGGCATATTTCAGGTCCGCTCCATAGGCGCTCGTGTCCTGTGAAATGACCAACAATTCCTTGACGCCCGCCTGCACCAACCGCTCCGCCTCGCGCAGAACGTCGCCGATCGGCCGGCTGACCAGACGCCCCCGCATCGAGGGAATGATGCAGAAGCTGCAGTGATGGTTGCAGCCTTCGGATATTTTCAGATAGGCGTAGTGGCGCGGCGTGAGCTTGATGCCCTGCGCCGGCAGCAGATCGAGAAATGGCTCATGCTGCGGCGGCAGATGTTCGTGCACCGAAGCCACGACCTCTTCGTAGCGCTGCGGGCCGGTAATTTTGAGAACCTGCGGATGGCGGTCCAGAATCTTTTGCGGCTGCGCGCCCAGACAGCCCGTGACGATCACCTTGCCATTTTCGGCCAGCGCCTCGCCGATCGCCTCGAGCGACTCGTCCACTGCCGCGTCGATGAAGCCGCAGGTGTTGACGATGACCAGATCGGCCGCGGCGTAACTCGGGGCCACTTCATAGCCCTCCGCACGCAAGCGCGTGAGGATGCGTTCTGAATCGACCAGGGCTTTCGGGCAGCCCAGGCTGACAAACCCCACTTTGGGGGATTTGCGGATTGCGGTTTTCAAAGGAATGTCAGACCCTATATATGGGAGCTAGCGCGCCGTACCTAGCCGTTGGGCGGGCGAAACGGACCGAACCGACTTGGCTGCAGGCGAGCCCGGTGCCGCGGCGGGACCGCCAGTTTATCGTGAATCCACCCGGATATCGACTGTCAACAAGCCGGGGCCTGCAAATGGGGAATCAATTGTTCGAAGAACTGCCCGGTTCAGCACAAGCCTTTTACAACCTGATCCTCACTCAGTCGATCGCGGCGCTCAAATTGAACACGTATTTGGACAATTTTGATGCCACTCGATTCAATTTCGACGGCATCGACCATTCGAAGGAATTCAAGGCTGCGGAGAGCGCATTTTTCTTCGATTGGTTCGTCAGGAATTTCGAGAATCTCTTTTCGGCTTTTTCCGCTCTCAGCGACGATGGGTCGAAGAGGCTATATCTTAATTTGATCGCGTTCAGGCTCGCGAGCCACTTCGGCATACGGTTGCCGGTCGAATTTGCGGGCAAGACGCGGGAACTCCAAGAATATTTGGCGCTCGAAATAGCGACTCCGAGTCACCTGTCTTTGAACGGACAATTCGGTGAGCTGAAGCACTTGGATTTCGAGTACAAAGGCAATCGATACGTCGTTGACTGCCTGAGCTTGGTTTATTATTTGTTTCGTGGCCAGTATTTCTACCTCAGGAACGGAGTGAGTATCGCGCCTGCGGCGCAAGATATCGTGATCGATGGGGGAGCATGTACCGGAGATACGGCGGCGGTGTTTTCCAACGCGGTCGGCCCGCTTGGGCGCGTCTATAGCTTTGATCCGGTGGCTGATCATTTGACGATTCTTGAGTACAATGCGAGGCAGTTTCCCCATGCCAATGTGGCGGTGATGCCCTATGGGCTGTCGGATAGGAACGTCCTCGCGGAGCCAATCGTTCTGAATCAATACGCGCCGGGTTTCCGCTCGGGGAACAGCCAGGTGCCGCTGAGGTCGATCGACTATCTGGTGAATACCAAAGAGATCGAAAGAGTCGACTTTATCAAGCTCGACGTGGAAGGCGCTGAATTGGATGTGGTGCGCGGCGCCCGCGAAAGCATTCAACGCTTCAAGCCCAAACTCGCCATTTCTCTCTATCACAAGCCAAATGACATCTTCGAAATCATCTTGTACATCAAGGAAAAATTTCCGTTCTATTCTTGTTACATTGATCACTATTCGATTCACGCCGAAGAGACCGTTCTTTACTGCCGAGCGTAGGCGCAAACATGTGGAATCAGGCTTTATGATCGAAATTGACCGGCGGCCCGTCCATGACTAAGGAATACAAGGCTGCGCCCATTTACGTCACCCGGCCCAGTCTTCCCGAGTTGGAGGATTTCATTCCGTCCCTGCGCGAGATATGGGACAGTAAAATTCTGACCAACGGCGGCCCATTCCACGAGAAATTCGAGCAGCAGCTCTGCGAATATCTGGGGGTCAAGCAAATCGCCCTGTTTGCGAATGCCACGATTGGATTGGTCACCGCCCTGCAGGCCCTGCGGATCACGGGCGAGGTTATCACCACCCCCTATTCATTCGTTGCGACCGCACACTCGTTGTTGTGGAATGGCATCAAACCGGTATTCGTCGATATCGATCCGCATACGCTCAATTTAGATCCAAGCAAGATCGAGGCCGCCATCACGCCGCAAACCACCGCCATCATGCCGGTTCATGTCTACGGACATCCTTGCGACGTCGACGCAATTCAAGCGATCGCGGACACCTATGGCCTCAAGGTCATTTATGACGCGGCGCATGCGTTTGGCGTGCAGTGCCACTGCGGCAGCGTCCTCCAGCATGGCGACCTGGCTGTGCTCAGCTTTCATGCAACAAAGGTATTTACCACCTTCGAAGGCGGCGCCATCGTTTGCCCGGATGAAAAGAGCCGGCAGCGCATCAATTATCTCAAGAATTTCGGCTTTGCCGATGAAGTAACGGTCGTCGCACCGGGAATCAACGGCAAGATGAGCGAATTCAACGCGGCACTCGGCCTACTGCAACTCAAGAACATCGACGGGGCGTTAGCGGAACGCAAGGTCATCGATGAACGCTATCGGGCGGGACTCGCGGATGTGGCCGGCATACGCTGCCTGCAATCAGCCGGGGAAATGCGCTCCAATTACGCCTACTTTCCGATTCTCGTGCAACCGGACTACCCTTTGGCGCGGGACGCGTTGTACCAAAAAATGCGCGACCAAGGCATCTACGTGCGCCGATATTTCTACCCCTTGATCTCCGACTTTCCCATGTATCGTGGTTTGCCGTCGGCGGCGCACAGCAACTTGCCCGTCGCGAAAAAAATGGCCGCGCAGATACTGTGTCTACCGATCTATCCCGGATTGCCGCACGATCAAGTCGATCGCGTGCTCGAGCTGTTGCGCGTCGGTACATATTTGAGCGGCAAGCTGGGCGGTAAATTACGAGCGCTATGAAGCCGCTCGGAGCGAATGCCGCAACTTTCGAACGGTGCCGGACGGGGACGCGGAATGCTCCGTCGCGTTACGCCTTGCATACCGAAAACAAGCTGCCCGCAAAATCCGGATATTCCAGGCCCATTTTATAAAGCCCTTCAACTTGAGGATCGCCAATGATGCCGGCGTCGATCATTTTGTCCATCTGGAAATCAGCCAACAATTTCAGCAACAAACCGCCTTGGCTTACCTGTTGCAATCCGGCCGCGGCAATGTCTTCATTCAGAGCGCACCTGTCGTAGACACGGCGATGCCCGTGATTGATGTCGTTTTTTGTCAACGCAAAAAGATCATCGATCAGTCCCATGTGACGCGCTATCTGCCTGGACATTGCGCGTGCGTTGGGAACAACGACGAACAACAGTCCATGCTCGCTCAACAAACCGCGCGCGTGACTTAGCAGCGCGATTGAATCTGCAACGTGCTCAAGCACATAAGTGGCAAACACGTAATCGAACTTTCTGTCGGGTTTGAATTCCTCGAAAAGTGCATGTTCAAACCTGATTTCCGCGGGCACACGGGCGCGAGCCATGCTGATAAATGTCTGCGACCCATCAACCACCGTCAGGTTATCGCACAGTGGAGCGATCAACGTGGTCATATAGCCGTCGCAACACCCAAACTCCAGCCCGCTTCCACCTTTGCGAATAAAAGGTTTGAACGTGCGAATGGCCAGCGATTTTATCAGGCGGTCTTGCGGGCTCTCGCTGGTGACGTAGGTTTGAGTTACGCTTTCAAGAAAGGCCTTTTCGTTATGTGCTTCGGTCATTTCTCTCGCCGCTTACAAATTCCGCGCGCTCAGTAAGCACTTCCAGCATGCTTCCGTCAAATGTGGGAATTCCACAGAAATGTGCGACATCTTTGCGCTCTGCGAAGCTGTCATCAATGAAAATCGCATCACGCTCGGTAATCAAGCTCGATTTGGGTTCCCCCTGGGCGAGGTGAATGACGTCGTCAAACAGATTCATCAGCCGGTATTTACGCAACGTGTTTCCGAGGTCGCTTTGGTGGCGTGTTATTAACTTTATTGTCTTGCCTTGGTTTATGCACTGATAAATGAACTTTATCGCTTGCAAATTGACTCGCCCGCCCATGATCAACGTGTCATCTAAATCAATGTATGCGGTCGTGAACGTTACCTCGTATCGATAGCGATTCGACAGTGCCCGATCCAGCTCAACTTCACCTCGATTGATCATCAGCGTGATGTCCAGCCGCTCATGCTCAAAAATGCTGAGCAATGGAAAGTTCACACCGGTCACCCGATGAGCAGCCATTGCCCCGGCGATGCGTGGTGCAACCTCGAGCAGAACGAGTTCTCCGTCGGATGCACGTTTGAGCTGAAAAAACCAAGCGCCACATAGATTCAATAACCGTCCGATAATGCCGGCAATGACTTTCACCTCGGGAAGCTGCGCAGTCAGCGTATTGACGGAAATTCCGTTGCGAATGCGGCGACGGCTCCTGGCTCCTGCAAAAAGCAATCCGCGCTCCCGATCTGAAAAACAATCAACGGTAAATTCTTCGCCCGGCAAGTATTCGCAAACGATGGGCGCAGTCACTTCGCGCATCGCACGGTGTAGTTCTTCTTCCGTGCGGGCCATGCGCACGCCTTGAGAGCCTTGACCTCGATCAGGTTTTACCAGTAACGGGTAATTGAAGAATGCATCCGTAGGGTCATAAACATGCGGTACTCGAACCATCCCGGCAAGAGCGCGATAGGTCGCAGATTTCGACCGTGTGATTTCGCAAGTGCCAACGGGTGAGGAAATTACAGCGGCGGGAATTTCATTCGCCGCCTGGCTCAGGGCAACGATGACGTCGTCGTATGCGGGGAATATGTAATCTATTTTTAAATCCCGCACCAGGTCAATCAACGATGGCAACCATTCATCCTCATAGATGCTCGGCAATACGTGATACTCCGGAAAGGCGAACATCGCGTGATTGGGTATTCCTTGTCCGGCGCCATACAAAGCGACCTCTTTGCAATTTTTCAGCGCATTGTTGATCTCGAGCCCGATCTCAGTCCCTGCGGGAAACACCAGAACGTTTCTTTTTCGCACAGTCAGCTGCCTTTACCAAGCCGCGACAAAGCGCAGGATGAATATAACGGCGAGGCTTCGGACTGGCAGCGTTGGAGCATCGAACCAGTTTAGCCGACCGAAGCCGCCGCGCTGTGAAAGGATTCGGCGGGCAGATTGCCGCACCAGCGCCGCCACATGTGCCGCAGTGCCCGCTCCAGGCCGGCGGCGATGCAGTCGGGCCGGCGGACGGGCGATCGCTCGCATCGACCACGTGAATCCGCGCGCACTTTCGCCAACTCCACGAGGTTATTTGCCCAGTAGACGCCCTTCGCAACAAAGTCCTCGGCGTTGGCGGCGATGAACCCATCCAGCTCTAACTGCCCGAGAATCGCGGCGCCTTGCCGCGCCGCTGGCGTCCGCCCGGCCAAAGTCAAAGTGGGGACTCCCATCCAGATTGCGTGGTGGGTTGTCGTGCCGCCATTGTAGGGAAAGGCATCGAGACACAGGTCCACGTGATGATGCAACGCAAGATAAGCTTCCGTTCCGCAGCGGGGATGAAACACCAGTCGCTCGCGGGCGATTCCCATTGCCGCAAACTGATCGATCAACGGTGCCTGCGGATAGTGCGGCGGGACCCCTGCGATGAGCAAGTTGGCCGTCGGCACGGCACGCAATAGTTGCGACCACAGATCGATGGTTGTCGCGTTGATCTTGCTGAGGCGATTGAAACTGCCAAAACAAACGGATCCCGTCTCCAGTGCCGGCAGCGCGTTGAGTGGCGGCGACATGACATGTGGTTGAAAGGGCGCGTTGGCTGGCAGATACACCAGTTTTTCGGTGAAAAATCTATCGAACTGCCCCGGCGGCAGAAAATGCCGGTCAGCCAAATAGTAATCCATGGCGCGCAGCCCCGTGGTTCCTGGGTAACCGATCCAGCTGATCTGCAACGGAGCCGGCTTATACGCAAACGCGGGCAAGCGATTGAGTGCAGTATGGCCCGATAGATCGATCAGTAGGTCAATTTTGTCGACCATGATTTGATCGGCCAACTGCTGAGCCGAGAGCGAACGAACTTGCCGCCAGTGCTGCATGTATCCACGCAGACGCAGGGTGACCGCATCCGTTTGGTCATTGTTGCAATATGCATGGAGTTCAAAATCGGGAGAATTTTGCAATCGCGCCAATACGGGTTCAATGAAGTTCGTTACCGAATGGTTACAGAAGTCGCCTGAAACGAACCCCACTTGCAGGCGGCGATCCGGATCGGGATCGTTCGCATGGCGCGGCCAAGATTGACGCGCTCGCCCTTCAATGTGCGCGCCAATCCGGCAATGTTCCGCAAACAGCGTATCGGCATCGACGGCGGGGTCCTGGCTCAGGGCCATCAGCAAATTAGCATGAGCCCAATCACTTTCAGTCGTGACGGGTTCCTGGGCAGAAAGCGCGATCGCGCGCCGGTACAGCGCTTGAGCTTCGGTGTTCCGTCCCAGTGAGATGCAGCAATTTCCGAGGTCCGTCAGCAAGGGGACCGATGCTGCGCCGATGTGCAACGATCGGCGCAGGTAACGCTCCGATTCTTCGAACGATTCGACTTTTATCAATACCGATCCAAGATTTCGCAGCCCCTCCGCGTCCTGCGGCATCAACCGCACCGCCGTGCGCATCGCAGCCAATGCGTTTGCCTGATCCCCTTCTGCCCAAAGCAGCGCTCCGACAACCTTCCAACCGAGTCCGCGCTTGGGGTAGCGCTCGGTCAATTGGCGCGCCAAAGCCAGCGCTTCGACGAAGCGCGTCTGTTCAATCAGCTCGTTGAGCTGATTCTCGTGCTGGCGCGGACTCAAGGTCTTTGCCGGCCGCGAGACAGGCGCCGGTGCCGAGTTTTTCGGCAGGATGTCCGCCGGCGCGCCAGACTTTGTTGCGGCGGGCAGCGGCAGCGCTAGCGCCGGCCGTTGCGCTTCCAGCCGTTTGGCGAATTCTTCGATTGCCGAACCGGCAATGGCATTCTGACGCGCGCTTGCCAGCAGCTGACCGGCCTCTTCAATTTTATTGAGCAGCAGCAGCGCCTCCAAACAACCCAGCCAGTAGTCGGGAACCTGCGGGCTCCCGCTGAGCGCGGCCAATAAATGGGGTAGGCCATCTGCAGGCCGCTTTACGTGGACCAATAGAATGCCGAAGCAGTAGTTGGCCGCGGCGTGCCGCGGTTGCGCTGCCAGAATTTCGCGATAGATCCCCTCCGCCAGATCCAATCGACCGGCAACCTGCAAATTAGCCGCTTTTTCGCACAACTCATCGAGCGACGGCGGTTGGCTATTCTGGGAAAGCTCGCTTGCAGGCATTGACATGGGTGACATTAAGTTAACACTCAAATTTTGACGACAGCACAGGTCATACCCGCAATTCACTATTTGCCGTTCGCTGCCGATAACAACTGCGAGACCCCCGGGATAGTTGCAGATAGCGTGCCGTTTCAGCGCCTGTCAAAGATGGTTTCCAGAAACCGTGAAGTGGCGCATGAAAACCGAAACAGGTTCGCGGCCTTTACCCTCAAGAAGCGCCGCACCCTTCCGATAAACCTTCTCAATGTGGTCACCGGTCCGCCCGCTTGATGGGCGAAGTGAACACAAAGTGGGCCTAAGACGGGCCGGTGGTTCAACTTTTAGGAGATTCTTAACATGGCATTAACACTCAATACCAATATTGACTCGCTTGTGGCGCAGAACAATCTGTCGGGTTCGCAGAGCTTGCTGGCTCAGTCTTTGACGCGACTGTCGTCGGGTCTGAAAATCAACAGCGCTTCCGACGATGCGGCCGGTCTCGCGATTGCTCAGCAATTCACGACGCAGGTCAACGGCACCAATCAAGCGATCAATAACGCGAACGACGCGGTGTCCGAGGCGCAGACGGCGGCCGGTGCGCTGACGACGATCGTCAACAATCTGCAGAGCATTCGCACCTTGGCGGTAGAAGCCGCCAACGGCTCGAACAGCACGTCCGATCGTGCCGCGCTCGATAGTCAGGTGCAGCAGCAGATCGCTGAAATCACGCAGATTGCCTCGCAGACGACCTTCAACGGATCGAACGTGCTGAACGGCAGCGCCGGCACGACCGTGTACCAGGTTGGTGCGAATGTCGGCAATACGATTTCG
>Ga0209006_10004315_pt1 | contig 12902 bp, 8 predicted proteins | sample JacPin_JW_Ref_O2_FD_188567 | JGI IMG/M metagenome (GOLD analysis project Ga0209006, IMG submission 188567) | Forest soil microbial communities from Algoma, Ontario, Canada - Jack Pine, Ontario site 1_JW_Ref_O2 (SPAdes) (version 2) | ecosystem: Environmental > Terrestrial > Soil > Boreal...
CCCCATTTGAGACTGCGAGCAATTGCCGTCATTTCGTTCTACCTGCTCGCTGCCTTACGCGCGTGGTCGGACACTTCATCTCCGGTCGCAATCACTCACGTCACGGTGCTCGACGTTCGCGACGGTTCCGCAAAAGCCGACATGACGGTGTTGATCTTGGGTAACCGGATCAGCGTCGTCGCATCGAGCAAGAACACTCCACTGCCGCAGCAAGCAATTGTAATCAACGGCCAAGGGGAGTTTCTAATACCAGGCCTTTGGGACATGCACATTCACACCGACGGAGATGGTCGCCCGCTCCGATTGCTACTTGCCGCTGGCATTACGGGTGTCCGCGATATGGGCGGGGACGTAGCGAAACTCGCTGAATCCCGTCGTCGCATCGTCGCCGGGGATTTACTGGGTCCCCGTCTCCTGTTTGCAGGTCCAATGCTGAAGGGTCCACCTGCGCAAGCTGACAGCGACGTTTGGGTGATTCATTCACCCGATGAGGCCCGGCGCGCGGTCACTTCCTTAGCAAATTGGCACGTTGACTTCATCAAAGTGCATGATGGTCTAGCGCGAGATAGCTTTCTTGCAATCGCCGAAGCTGCCAAGGCAAGGGGCTTGCCTTTCGCCGGTCATGTCCCGGCGTCTATCACGCCGCTCGAAGCGTCGAATTTGGGCCAGAGGAGCATCGAGCATCTGGAGTTTCTTCCTAAACCATGTATGGCTCTCTTTGATCCCGACCCCCGAGCGGCCCACACCGTCGCGCCAGGCTGTGAAGCAGAATCTTTGGATGCGCTGCTACACCGGTTCGCGGAGAATGGCACCTGGCTCTGCCCTACTATTCAGAGTTTCCGGTATTTCGCGCCGACACAGTGGGATGCGATCTTTGCAGGCTTTCTCGAAGTGGCGAAGCACCTCCGGCAGAACCATGTTCTGATTCTCGCCGGCACCGACTGGAGCAGTTTCCTCGAAGAGAAAGGTGCGTCTCCCGGTGGGAGCTTGCACGATGAGCTTAGACTTCTTGTCGAAGCTGGCTTCACGCCGCTAGAGGTCGTCCGCGCCGCTACTCTGAGTCCGGCAGTCTTTCTTGGTCTTTCCGACTCACTCGGAACCGTCGAGGCTGGTAAAGTCGCTGACCTTGTTCTCTTGGAGGCGAATCCACTCCTGGACATTCACAACACGAATCGTATAGTGGCCGTGATTTCGGAGGGAAGGGTTCTCGACCGAAAGGCGCTGGACACTATGCGCGCGCCAACCGCCGCAACTGTTCCGATCCCGTCGATTCGCTGACTCTTTTCCTGACGTCAGATTAAGCCAACTCCTCGAAGGCCAACCATCTAACATCGCGAAAGCACTCGTTGAACGCCGCAAACGGAGATTTTGAGTGCTTCCATCCTTCTATCTGGTTATAACAGGTTGACTTTTCGGCGACGGGCACGGCGCAACACTGTCCTTTAGTCCGATGGTTGGCCCAAACATGTTTAGCTGCCTTACCACAGACCTCTAACGATACTGGCGGTTTGGCGGCCGACACGAATCGGCGGCATGGCCTTCGCGCCCCGCTCTGGCAAATATTCGAGTAGACCGCCATTCGATGCCTGCATCTGTGGAAACATGATTCCAACCGTGTCGTGTTCGACCATACCGGCTGCATGGATAAACTCATGCACGATGATCACTTCCCGCTGTTTTTTCGTTCCCTTCACCTGACCGGGGAGAAAAATCGCGGCGAAGAATCGATCCTTTAACTCGTCGTGCGCGAGCGCGGCGGTCTGTCCGTGAAGCCGATCGGGCTTGAAGTCGTTGTCGGTTGAGGCTATATCTCCCTGATAGTTATATTGTCCAGGACCACTCGACACCAGCACCACAACATTGGCGGATTTCTCGTCTTTCGCGGCAACCAGTTTCACCCCCAGCCCCAGGTGGTTGAAGTCGATCATTGCACCGTGGAAGCCATCGGCCCAAGCAGGAGCCTTGTTGAAGATGCTCAACTGTCCACTGCTTTTGATTGAATCGATCCATGGAACACCCATTTCGCGACTCCTTGTTGTTTTCTTTGGGAATCCGAATGTTGTCACACTGATTTGGTTGTCCGATACTCTAGGCAACCGAGTGGACGCTCTGGTCAGATCTGATTGGGCTCGGCGGGATCGTCAGGCTCAATTACGGGCGATCGAGGCGAGTGTAAATCCTCGGGCGGTTCTCTCACAGGTGGAATGGTGGGCTCGGGTGACGGTAAGGGATTGGGGTCGGGGAAATTTGGTCCGGTCATAAGGCTTATCCAGTGCGAACGCACTGCGAAGGACAGTACCACATAGCCTTGAAATCTTCAAAAGCGAAGCGGGGGGCTGCGGGGGGCTGACGTGGGCTGACGTGGCTGACGTAATATCGCCACTACGCATTCTCTTTCCAAGGGTGACGGGGGGCTTGAATCAGCGCGGACTCTGAAACGAAACTGCGATCTTAATCACCACTAGCCAGCATGCAAGGGAGTAACAAGATGACCATCTTGGTGGTTTTCTGCGGCGGATTTCAATCCTCTCAACCCGACATGGACAAATGGCTGGACAGCGCCAGAAAACAGCGCAGCGACGCACAATTTGAGGCGTTCCCCTACCCGGACATACGGAAGGCCGGTGATAAAGACGCCGTCAATGGCTTCAGGCAGTTCGATGAAGTGATCAAGAAAATCGAAGACTCCCACGCTGACAACATATACATCGTTGGCCATTCGAGCGGCTGCGCGATTGCGAACAAGGTGAACTCGCTTCTCAAAGGGGACCACAAGAATATTACGCTGGTGGACCTCGACGGGTTTGCGCCCTCCGGCGACCAAAAAAAGGGGGCAACCGTTCAAGCCTGGTCTGCTGAGGGAGATGGCGGCAGGGGTCACTCCGTGAACTGGGCCAAGGGAAAAAGGATGTACATAGCAGCCAGCGCCACGAAGGAGTGGTCACTTCATTTCTCCCTGGTAAACACCGCCGCGACCGACGCCATCACTCAAGACAATTACAAGACCAAGGGCTACGCGGGATGCATCGCGAACCTGGCTTGGCTGCCACCGAAAAAGCCATAGGTGAGGGGGAATTCATTCGCGTTGCGTCAGTCTAGCTTCACGATAAAAACGTCTGAACGGGGCCTCCCATCTGTCCCATTGCCCAATTGCGCATCCCAATCCGAACTGAACAGAAAGAACCGACCGTCCGGCGAAACATCACCGAGCGGTTGGGTGTTGAAATAGGGCTCGATCCAAATTGCTCGATTGTGAGCAAACCTCCACACTGTAGAGGCGAGTCCGTCAGTTTCAACACACCATATCTCTGCGGCGAACGGCTGGTCGATCGTCAAGTCACCGTCATAGCCGTAAGTTGAGCCACAGACGGGTGCGCTGTCATTTACGTCCACATTGCTCCACGTAAAGTGCTCTGGCTGCCCCCAGTTTATCGGTGATAGGGGCGGGTACACCAAGGGTGTGATGTCGGAAAGATCACTCACGGGCCGTTTCACTATATCCATATTACCCAGCAAGCCCGGCCCGTTGACGTAGGCGTTGTAGCCCATAACTCCATATCCCGAGCACTGTTCATGGGTGCCGAGGGCACAAGATGTCACGTTCAACGTCGACAAGTCCCAAAAGTAAGAAACGCCAGCATTCGTCAAAATGTGAACGTAGTCTCCGCTGCGTGCAAGATATGCATGTCGAATCAGATAACTCGTGGCAACCGTCGCGGTCCCCGATGAGCCCCATTGACCACCGATTTGGCCGGTTTGAGTGTTGTACCAACGACATCCGAGATTCCGGTCGTAGACCACCACAAACATATGCTTGCCCCCTTCTGCGCCGCCTTCTGAGATGGACACGCGGCTGTCGTCAAGGGACAGACTTACATCGTCATCGCTCCTCACTAACGGTCCTGAGCCAAGGGGGGGTTGCACTCCACAAGTCCTCGTGTCAATAACTGGATTCAACACTGCCGTAGAGAACCGATAACTGGTAATCGTTAATGGGTCTTTACTTGTCCCGTAGATCAGATCAGGATCGACAAAACTGAACGAGGGACCTGGCCCCAGCGGTAATAAAAGGGCTTGCCCAGAACGCGCATTCGGCAGGGAGCTGACAGCCATGGTCGAGGGATCAAAAGCCAACGCCAAGACTTGCCCACCTCTACCGAGTGCATAAAACTTCTTGGTGTCCGCGCTCCAAGCGTTTGCTTCGCCACTCCCCTCGCTGCTCAAAGCAGTCCCCGGCAGTTTGAAGTTCGTGGTCTCGTCGGTCGCCCGTACTATGGACGAGCCAAAATCAGGGTCTGTCACTACGACATTTCTTGGGGGCGGCAGCATTGGAGTCTCAGGGTGAATCGCGCGGTCAGTCACGGCATTAGGATACGGCTCGATCCCTTGCGCCCCGGCGGTCGCATCCATAACAAGAGTTGCCAAAACAGCGCAGAGAATCTGGAGAATCGGAATTTTCATTGTCTTCCTCCAACGGCTAGGTGGGGTGTCGTTGCAACCCGTGAATAGCGAAGACAACGCCGAACCCCGAAACCAGCTAAGGGGAGGAGATAGCCGGGCTGGGGGACAGCAGACATCAAAACAAAGGTCTTGTCAAGGCTTTGCTGGATGTCGCTGGATATCCAAATTCGCCGGGCGCAGCCAAACGGAAACTACTCGGTGATTTGGTGATAAATCGCGATCATACGGAATTGATCCCTGGGAGGGGGTTTTGCGTGAGGTCTGGCTTCCGCCCTTATATGCGGTTTAACATCCACCCGTAATCCGAGCTTTCTCAGGCCTATAATTCTTCGCATCATGCAAGCACTGCTTCGCAACCTCCGTTTCGGCGCGCGCATGCTGAGCAAGAATCCTGGATTCACGTTCGCAACGGTCATCACTCTCGCATTGGGGATCGGCGCGAACACTGCCATCTTCACCGTCACCAACGCCCTGCTGCTGCAGCCGCTCCCTTACCATGATCCGGACCGACTCGTGAGTGTGAGCGCAAAGGACAAGACCAAAGACCGCGGCGGCACGTTACTCCGTTACGAGTTGGTGCGCGATGCGAACCAATCTTTCCAGTCAGTGGCCGTATGGACGAACGACAACCTGAACCTTACTGGCTCCGGTGAACCGCTACAGGTACCAGTGGCACGCGTCTCGCCCAGCTTTTTCTCCATGCTTGGAGTGCAGCCTGAGCTTGGGCGCATTTTTACCGAAGATGAAGGTCGTCCGGAAGGCAAGCCGGTGGTTGTGCTCAGCGATTCGATGTGGCGCAGTCGATTCCACGGTGCTCGCGACATCATCGGCCAGACGATCACGCTCGATGCCACACCGCACATCATTGTCGGCGTGCTGCCTGGCAATGTCCAGTTTCCCTTCGTCGGCCCCGCCAACATCTGGACGCCACGATATTTCGAGCTCTCGCTGATGACTCCACAGCGTCTGCGCATGGGTGTGGGCTATCTGGAGATGGCGGCGCGACTGCGACCGGGAATATCGTTAACGCGCGCAAATGCAGAGCTTGCCCTGCTCAACCAGCGCTATCGAGAGCAGAACCCGACAGCGCCCGACGCTGATCCTGCAGTGGTCATGTCGGCCGGGAACTTGCGCGACCTCGTTGTCGGCAATGTGCGTGGCAAGGTATTGGTGCTTTCTGCGGCCGTCGCCGTGGTGCTGCTGATTGCTTGTGCCAACGTCGCAAGCCTGCTGCTTTCGCGCGCGCTCGCCCGAAAGAAGGAAATTGCGGTGCGCACGGCGCTGGGTGCGAGCCGCGGCATGTTAGTCCGGCAACTCCTTACTGAGAGCATGCTGCTCGCGCTCTGCGCCGGCGTACTTGGCGTGGGGTTAAGCTGGGGCGCCACGCGAGCGTTTGTTACATGGGGAGCAAGCCAGATTCCGCAAGGAATTCCAATCGACATTGATCTGCACGTGTTGCTGTTTATGCTAATCATTTCGATTTTCGCCGGAATCCTCTTCGGGATTGTCCCTGCGCTGCAGCTTGCGCGGGTTAATCCGAACCCGACCCTGCGCGACGAAGGCCGCGGCATTTCTACTGGCCACAAAAGCGCGCAGATGAACAATCTTCTCGTCATAAGCCAGGTGGCGCTGTCACTGCTGCTGTTCGTCGGCTCAGGATTGCTGGTGCGCAGCTTCGTGCGGCTACTCCGCGTTGATCCCGGCTTTGACGCCCGGAACGTACTCACCATGAGTCTCTCGTTGCCCACGGTGAATTACAAGAAACCGGAACAGCAGATCGCCTTCTTTGACGAGGTTCTACGCCGCGTCTCCGCGCTGCCCGGCGTGCGTAATGCTGCGACGTCAGCTGCATTGCCACTGAGCTGGATGCGCATCACCCCAGTCCTGGCGGAAGGCCAACCCGACGTACCTCTGCCCCAGCGCCCATTCATCGACATCGAGGCGATCAGCCCGCAGTGGTTCCAGACCCTGCGCGTTCCACTGCGTGGCGGCCGCGAGTTCACTGCAGCCGACAACGCCCAGACGCCCGGAGTCGTAATCGTGAATGAGACCTTCGCACGGCACTTCTGGCCAAACCAGAACCCCTTGGGCAAGCACATCGTCATAGGCCGCGGGCCTGTTCCCGCAGAAGTAATTGGCGTCGCCGCGGACATCAAGAATAAGGGCCTTGATCAGGACACGCAGGAGCAGCTTTATCTCCCCTTCCCGCAGTTGCCCTGGGGAAATATGAATCTGCTGGTGCGGACGGCCGTGGCGCCGCAGAGCATAACCTCGGCGGTGCGGGCTCAAGTCGCCATGGTGGACCCGGACCAGCCCGTCACCAACATTCAAACCGTCGAAGAACTCATCGATGGCTCGCGCTCGCAGCCACGCTTTACCATGCTGCTGCTCGGGGCTTTTTCGGCCACGGCGCTGGCGCTCGCGGTGATTGGAATCTACGGAGTGCTATCGTATTCGGTGGCGCAGCGGCGGCATGAGTTCGGCATCCGCCTGGCGCTGGGGGCGGAACCAGCGGACATCCTGCGTCTAGTCTTACGCCAGGGACTCATTCTTGCGATTGCCGGCGTTGCAATTGGGCTGATGGCCTCACTGTTGCTAACCCAGCTGATGTCCAGCGTGCTGTACAAAATCGGCACGCATGATCTGACAACCTTTGTTCTGACGCCGCTGTTCTTTCTCTGCATCGCCCTGCTCGCCAGCTACCTACCCGCCCGGCGCGCCACCAAGGTAGATCCCATAGAAGCGCTGAGGTGAAGCTGGACGAGCGCAGCAGCAAACGGCCCCCCATACCAAGCTGCTCCGAGCACAAGATGAAGGGTTGCTAGACAGCGAATTGTGAGCAGTTTCAGAACTGCTGCGAGAGCCTCATGTTTGAGCCGAGGCGGGCGCGTTGTCGGCCAATCGGATTGCGACCTGAAAGCTGTTGGAATGATGACAAGGAGGAAATCGAGCGGACTGTGGTTGGGTCAGTCACATGGACAACATCACCGGACGCGAAAGCGGGTAGACGTCCCTTCATGGTGCGCGCTCGCGGCGCAGACCGCGAGCGCACTTTTTTCCCTACAACTCATATCCAATACAACTCTCAGCCTAGCGTCGCTGCCGATCCTGCGATGGCACTCTCGTTCATCGGCCCAGCCGCGTCAGCAATCCAGCGCCACGCTCGCCGCCCGTTGCTGAGCACCACTGCCTGCGCTTCGCCGTAATCCACCAGTCGGTTGAGCACCGTAGTCACTGACGCCACCGGATCCTTATGCCGTGTCAACATGGGCGGCACTTTCTTGCGGATCTCATCGCACACGTCGCGCGCACTCAACGATCTGCCAGCCTCCATCAGAATCCTACGGCACGCCTTGGTGAAGCCGGGCTGGCGCCCGTTGCTCTTACGATCCACCAGTTCGAGTAATTCCTCGCTCAACACACCATCTCCGAAAAGATTGGCCAGGCCGCTTATGGTCTGCTTGACGGTGCCGATGCGCCGCATCACATCCGCCCGCTGCTGAAGCAACTGGCGCAGTTCTTCATGTGCCTGCCGCACCACTTCCTGAACATGGCCGTCCCCGTAATTAAGAACAGACTTGCTCGCACCATTTCCCTTGTGTTCATTCAGCATACAACCCCCTCGGCCAGGACAAAACCAAAGCCAAAACGAAGACGAACATCTGCGTACTCAATTGCGACAAGCAGCGAGGGCTGCCCTCACTGACTTATACGGAAGACTCAGCCCCGGCGTTCCGCGACTTAAGCAAAAAACCTTTCGATCCGGAGACTTGCCGCGACTTCCATGGTTAGACGCCCGAGCCGGAGTTTGGTTAACAAAAGCAAATCAAGCTTTCGGAAGGCGGGCTTCAGCCTGGTTTCTGCATAGTTGGAGGTCCCGGGGGAATCGAGCTCTCCCAAATTGGATAAACGCTTCTAGCCCTTCCTCGCTTATCCCAAGGTCAACCTTTGCCAGCCGGGGCTCCGATGAACGTAATATGGCCGCTGTCCGGAGAGCAGAGTACTGTTCGTCTCCGGCTACGCCGGAAAAACTCTTATCGACCACAAGGTCGTAGATCTCGACATAAATCTTTTGCAAAAACCCGTCACTCTGAAACAACGGGTCCGCGCCGCGTTGAAGCAGCCTTAGTCGCCTATGATGTCGTAATTTGATGGCGCTTGTGTCGGGCGAGCACTCCTTCCCGCCAACCCTATCCAAAGGCACGCACCAAGAAGAGAACACGAGTCCGGCCAGGAGCGGAAACTCCGCTAGGTAGCAACTCGCATCAGCTTGCCATTCTTCAATTCGAACTGGTCTCCCCGCCAGCTCACCGTGTGGCCTGCCAAACTGGCCACCCAGACCCCGACCGCGACCAGATCCCGCAACGGAAGCAGCCAAAGTTGCCGGAGCAGTTGCCGGTCGCCTAGCACGCTCTTGCCCACCACCAGCGCCACAGCTGCGCGCAAGAACAAAGTAGTCCCCGCCAAAACCCAGGCCCAGAGCGCTCCGCGCGAGGCAGCCACTAACGCGCAAGACCATAGCAAACCATAGGTAAGCACCAAACCGAAGTAGCCTCGGCGGCGTGAATCACGCACGCCGCGCGCCCACCGCAACTGGTGCGCGAGAAACTCCGACGACCGATAGGCCGGAAGATTGGTTTCAACAACCACGTCAGAGAGCCTCACCTCAAGGCCGAGACCGGCAATGCGTCGCCCCAATTCGTAATCATCGGCGAGATAATCCGCGAACGATTCGAAACCTCCAATTTTCTCCAAGTCGTCGTGCCGGAAGGCCATCGTCGATCCCAACCCAAACTTCAGGCTACCTTCCAGTTGGCGCGCGGCGAGCACGCCCCCGCAGAAATCGGTGCTGATCCCCAGCGACTCGATTCGGGAGCCAAGCGTGTCCGCCGCCACTCCCCGGTACAGGCAGGTCACCATTCCAACCTTTGGATTCGCCAACGGTGCCATCACTCGGCGCAGATAGTCGGCCTCCACGCGGATGTCGCTGTCGTTAACCAGCAGGTGTTGATAGCGCGCCTCCGCAAGCAACTGCGCCAGGTTGCTGACTTTCACATTCGCTCCCAGAGTTTTGCGGCATACCATCAACCGAATGTTCAACGCCGGAAACTCGCTCTGCAACTGCCGCACGCTGGCTACTGCAGGGTCGCTCGGATCGCTGACTCCGAAAATAATTTCGTACTCGGGATAGTCCTGAAGGCAATGACTGCGGAAACTCTGATAGATTTCTGGGTCCGTGCCCTTGAGCGGCTTAAGAATGGAGACAGGCGGCAAGGCTGGCGCGGACAAAGAGCCTTCACCAGCGACTCGCCGCTGCCGCAAAAACACAGAGGCACTCCACAGGCAAAGAAAATAGTAAGCCGAGCTGCAAATCGCGCCGAAAGCCGCCACCACCTGGACAAGCCTGAAGAGGGAATGAATCATGAAATGGACTGACTCATGCTTCCGCGCGCATTCTACTCGTAGCGCAGCGCCTCAATGGGATCGAGGTTCGCCGCCTTCCACGCCGGATAGATACCGAAGACCAGTCCCACTCCCGCTGCGGAACTGAAGCCAAACGAGACCCAAAACACAGACATGCGTGCGGGCAGCGAGGGCCAGACCATGGGAATCACCCAGACGACCAGCGCGCCAGCCAGGATGCCGATGATTCCTCCGACCGCCGTCAGTATGATCGCCTCCAGCGTGAACTGCAGAAGAATATCGCCCTTGCGGGCGCCGATGGCTTTGCGCACTCCAATCTCGCGCGTCCGCTCGGTTACGCTGACCAGCATGATGTTCATCACGCCGACGCCGCCCACGATCAGAGCCACGCTGGAGATCGCAAACATCCCGACAAACAGAGCGCCCGTAAGCTGGTTCCATACGTCCGAAATCGAATCGGAGGTCATTACTGCAAAGTTATCCGGCTTATCGAACGCAACTCTCCGCCGGCGCCGCAGCAATTCCCGAATCTCGTCCATCGCCTTTGGCATATCGTCGTGCGAAGTGGCCTTGACGCTGATTATGTGCTGCTTCATTTCCGGATGCAGAGTCTTGAAAGTCTTGAGCGGCATGATGACGCGATTGTCGTTCGGGTCCTTACCTCCTCCAAACACCGACTTGATCTTCTGCACGGTTCCAACGACCCGAAACAACCGGCCCTCGATATTGACCTCTTTGCCGAGCGGATCCTGATCGCCAAACAGTTCATGTTGCGTCTCGTAGCAGACCACAACCACCGGCGAGTGGTGCTCGTCGTCAAAGTCGCTGAACCAGCGGCCGGTGCCCATCGGCACGTCGAAGACGTCCTTGGCCGATGCCATGTCTCCTTCGAGGATGGTGTTCTTCACTTTCTTGTCCTGATACTTGACCGCGTAGGTGCCAACTCCAAGTTCGGGGCGGAACAAGCGCAGACCTGCCGACACAGCTTTGACGTGCGGCAGGTCGCGCACCGCCAGCGCATCGTCGTACGTAAGCTCCTTGCGCATGCGCATTTCGTCGGTCATGCGGCCAAATGTGAAGAAATCCAAGTGGAATACGAAAATAACGTTTGAGCCGATGCTGGCCACCAGGTCGCGGACGTTCTCGTCGAGCCCGCGCCCAATCGAAGACACGCCGATGACCACCGCAACTCCGATCACCACGCCCAGCACAGTCAGCGACGAGCGCAGCTTGTTGCCGCGCAACGTGTCCGTCGCCATTTGAACAATCTCGCCGAATTCGTCTTTGCGAATCATGATCTTCCAACTTCGTCTTTCGGATTCCGTCTGCCGAAGCTCACATCTCAAACCGCAACGCAACAATCGGGTCCAGCCGCGCCGCCTGACGCGCAGGATAAACCCCAAAAAAAACTCCCACGCACGCCGCCACCAGCAAACCCGAGGCTACGGCCCACAGCTTGATGGACGAAGGCATTCCGATGGCCCAGGTGACCAACGTGGCCACAGTCGCCCCGCACAGCACTCCGAGCGCGCCTCCGACCACCGCCAGGGTGACCGATTCGATGAGGAACTGCAGCAGCACGTCCTCGCGCCGCGCACCCAGCGCCTTGCGGATGCCGATTTCGCGGGTACGCTCGGTGACCGAGACCAACATGATGTTCATGATGACAATGCCGCCGACCACCAGCGAAACTCCAGCGATCCCGATCGTCGCCATGAAAAATGTATTGCTCAGTCCGGACCAGATGCCGAGCAAGCTGGCATTGGTTTCAATTTCAAAACTATCGTCTTCGCCGGGACGATCATGCCGGTGCGAGCGCAGCGCCACGCGTGCCTCGTCGATAGCCTCGTTGAGCGGCACTCCGGTGGCCAGCGCCTTGCCCCAAATCCCAATGCTGTTGTTGTGCGCCCCGTACTGTTTCAGAAACACGGTGATGGGAATCAGCGCGTAGTTGTCTGCGCTCTGCCCTAGAGTTTTACCCTTTTTCTTGCCGACTCCGATCACCTGGTAAGCCCAGCCATCAATTCGGATTTCCTGCCCGATTGGGTCCACGCCGGCCATCAGGTGCTCCACAATATCCGTGCCGACCACGGCTACTGAGGTCCGGTTATCCAAATCCGTTTCGTTCAGCATGCGGCCGGAGGTCAGATCGGTGTCGAGGATCGTCGCCATCGAAGGAGTGATTCCCTGAATCGTGGTATCGCTGATCGACTGTTCCCCGTGCTTCACCTTGCCGCTGCCCCGCAACACCGCGCCCACGTACTCGCAGTCGCGGCAGGCTGCAGCAACTGCTTGGTAGTCCTCCAGGATCAGATTCTTTCGCTTCTCTGCCGCCAGAAAATGATCCACATTGGTTTCAACCGCAGACATCTTGGAGACGATGAAGACGTCGGCGCCCAGATTGAAAATCTTATGCGCCACGTAATCGTTGATCCCGGAAACGAAAGTCACCACGGCGATCACGGCAGCAACACCGATCACTACTCCGAGCAGCGTCAGCACCGAGCGCAACTTGTTCGCCCACAGCGACTGCAACGCAATGCGAATGGCTTCGAGGGTGTTCATGACTTATTCGCCCTGAGTCCGCCCCGGCGGCGAACTTCCGGCTCCAAGTTTATCAGCCCGACTCCAACTATGGAGTAGAAAGCACCCAAACAGAGATTCTTGTCCTGAAACCGAAAGCGCCAGGCCGGAAGCCGAGGTTATCAAGGTTATAATGAATAAGTTGGCAGCTGGGCCGGACGGTCGCTTCCCGCGCTTTCGGGCGCGAGGAGAGGAAAGTCCGAACTCCGCAGAGCAGTGTGCCGGATAACGTCCGGGAGGGGAGTGACCCATTCTTGCTCGTTCTTTGCGTAAGAGTGGGAGATTCTTCGACGGAAAGTGCCACAGAAAACATACCGCCTCGGTGGCAACGCCAGGGTAAGGGTGAAAAGGTGCGGTAAGAGCGCACCGCCGCGCCAGTAATGTCGCGGGCAGGGCAAACCCCACACGGAGCAAGACCAAATAGGGAGGAAGTT
>Ga0209006_10004316_pt1 | contig 12901 bp, 7 predicted proteins | sample JacPin_JW_Ref_O2_FD_188567 | JGI IMG/M metagenome (GOLD analysis project Ga0209006, IMG submission 188567) | Forest soil microbial communities from Algoma, Ontario, Canada - Jack Pine, Ontario site 1_JW_Ref_O2 (SPAdes) (version 2) | ecosystem: Environmental > Terrestrial > Soil > Boreal...
AGCGTCAGTACCGCCACAGTGCGGTCGCCATGATGCGCAGCGTCTCGCCGGTGGGCATCATCAAGCATCGGCCGGGCTTCGCGCAAACCGTGAGGCCGCGAAAAGGCTCCATCGTCGCATCCCCGGTGTTGGGCGCCTATGATCCGGAACCGGATTACTTCTTTCACTGGTACCGTGATTCCGCCGTCGTCGTCGATGCCCTGCGTCTTCTCTTCGAAGACCCGAGCGTCGAGTGCCGCGCGCTCGGGCATTTTGCCGACTTCGTCCACTTCAGCCTGTCGCTTTCGGAGATTGACGGCCGTACCTTGAGCGAGTCCCCGTCATGGCGGGAGGCCATTGCACCGGACTATCGACAGTACGTGCGCACAGACCAGGATCTCGAGGCGGCGCACGGCGAGGCCATTGCGGAGGAGACGCGCGTCAACCCGGACGGCACCCTCGATCTGTCCAAGTGGCCGCGTCCGCAAAGCGACGGCCCGTCGATGCGCGCAATCGCCCTGTTGCGTTGGCGGCAAAGTGCGCACTTCGACACCGGACTCAGCCAGGCCGTCGATGCTCTGCTGGGGGCGGATCTCGCATTTACGCGCCGGCACTGGCGCGAACCCTGTTTCGATATTTGGGAAGAGGAAAAAGGACTTCACTACTACACCCTGCGCGTCGCCGCGGCGGCGCTCGAAGCCGGGGCCCACTGGTTCGACCAGCGGGGAGAAGGTGCCGATGCGCTCGCCTGCCGCTCCGATGCCGCCGAGATTCTGCATATTCTCGATGGGTATTGGCGGGAGGATTTGCAGTTCTACCGGTCGCGCGTGCTGGAATCGAACGCGCCTTCCGCGAAGGAACTCGATATTTCGGTCATATTCGCCGCATTGCACGCGGCCGGCCGCGGGGCAAGCCATTCGGTCAACGATCCGCGCATGCATGGCACGCTGGCAAGGCTCGAAGCGCTTTTTGATGCGGAATATGCCATCAATCGAGACCGCGGCAGCAGGGCGCCCGCGATGGGCCGCTATGCAGGCGATGTTTATTATTCGGGCGGTGCCTATTATTTCTCAACGCTGGCGGCGGCGGAGTTCTGCTTCCGTGCGGCGTTGCACTCGCCGGCGGCCGGGCCGCTGGTTGCGCGTGGAGATGCTTTCCTCGCCACGGTTCGCGCCTTTACGCCTCCCAGCGGCGAATTATCCGAGCAATTCGATCAGCGGACCGGCGTTCAACGCTCTGCGCAGCAACTGGCGTGGAGCTACGCGGCGTTCATCTCCTGCGCCGAGGCGCGCCGGCAAGTGACGCAAGGTTGCGCATAGGCTGGGCATCGGACGGAAGGACCGCCGGATCGGACGGAAGGACCGCCGGCTTCGGCAGCCGCAAAAGTTCCGCGAATGAAGCGGCAGGAACCGCGGCGCTCATCAGAAATCCTTGGATGGCGTCGCAGGTCTCAGCGCGCAGAAACTGCAGCTGCGCAAGCGTCGTCACGCCTTCGGCGACGATCTTGAGATCGAGACTGTGGCCAAGAGCGATGATGGCCCGCACGATCGCTGCATCCTCCGGGTCCTCGCTGATGTCGGCCACGAATGAGCGGTCGATTTTCAGCGTATCGAGCGGGAAGCGCTTTAGATAGTTCAGCGAGCAATAGCCCGTGCCGAAATCATCGACGGCAAGCGCGAAGCCGAACTCCTTGAGCGCGAGCAGCGAACGGCGCCCGGCTTCTGCATCGCGCATCAAAACGCCTTCGGTGAGTTCCAGCTCGAAAAGCGACGGCGACAGACTCGCCTGGATGATGATGTCGCTCAAGCGCAGCAGCGCATCCGGATGCATGAAATCGCGGCCGGACACGTTTACTGCAATATTCGGCAATACCAATCCCTGGCCGCGCCAATGACCCAGATCGCGGCATACCCGCTGCAGCGCCCACTTGCCGATGTCGCCGATCAGTCCCGTTTCCTCGGCCACTGCGATGAAGTCGGCGGTCGGAATCTGGCCTCGATCGGCGTGGAACCAACGCAGCAGCGCCTCTCCTCCCAGTAATTTGAGCGTTCGTGCGTCGTACTTTGGCTGGTAGTACACCTCGAGGCTCGAATTTTCCACCGCCCGCCTGAGCTCCATTTCCAGCGACAATCGCTTCAGGGCACGCGCATTCACGACGCTGTCATAGACGCGCAGCTGATTGCCGCCGCTCGCCTTGGCCTCGTACATCGCTCCCTCGACGTTCTTCAGCAGGCTTTGCACATCATCGCCGTGTTCCGGAAACGTCGCGATACCTATGCTGGGCGTCACCACGAGCTCGTAGCCTGCCTTTCGGAATGGTGCCGCATGCGCCGACAATATCCTTTGCGCCGCCAGCTGCGGTTGCGCTGCATCGGTTATCCCGGTGAGGACTACCATGAACTCATCACCGCCTACGCGCGCGATCTGCCCTTGCACGCCCTCAATGCCATCCTGTTCGAGCGTGGATTGCAGTCGCTCGGCGACCTGGCGCAGAAGCGTATCGCCCGTCGCGTGCCCCAAGGTGTCGTTGATGCGCTTGAATTGATCCAAATCCAGGTAGAGCAGCGCCAGGCGCCGATTGCGGCGGCGAGCCTCGGCCAGCGACTGCGCCAGGTAATCGCGGATCCATTCCCGATTGGGAAGGCCGGTCAGTGCATCGAAATACGCCAATCGGTGTATGCGGGCGTCTGCCTCCTTGCGCGCGGTAACATCCCGAATGATGGCAAGCGCGTGCCCGGTGGAATTGGGCAAGTACCGGCATTCAAAGTGCCGGATCGACCGCGCCCCGCTTTCCAGCGCAAACTCGAACACGGCCGGTTCGCCCCGCAGCGCCGAGCTCAGGCAGTCCATGGCGAGGCCATGGGTGATTTCGGGAATGAGATCGAAAATCGACTTCGGATCGGTCTCTTGCGGCGTTCTGCGCAATCCAGCGATGGGGCTGAAGCAGTGTCCGATCGAACCGGCGCTGTTGACCAATAGGATGCCGTCGGGGATTGCCTTGAGCAGGGCCGCATTTTTCTGTTCACTGAACCGCAGCGCTTCGATGGTGCGCGCGCCGCGCATCACGTAGCGGATGCGGTGCGTCAGGAGCGCCCAATTGATGGGCTTCACCACGAAATCGGTGGCACCGGCCTCATAGGCACGATCGATCGACAGGGTGTCGTCGCATCCGGTAACCATCATTATGGGCAGGTCGGCGCCGCCCCGCAGGGACCGGATGTTGCTGCAGGCTTGATACCCATCGCCCTGCGGCATTTCCACATCGAGCAGCGCGATATCCGGCATGCGCAAGGCGCAGGCGGCAACGGCAGCGTCGCCGCTGGGTACGATCTGCACCACGAAGCCGGCCTCATTCAGCATGACGCAGGCGATCGCGCGCAAGGTCGCATCGTCATCGGCGAGCAGCACGCGCACGGGTGTGTTCGGCTTGTTCATGCGGACTTGCGCATTTCAGACTGCAGCTCGTCGCGAACCTGGGCATGCAGCGTTTGGATCTGCGCGTAGATCTGGCGCGCCGCGCCAAAATTCTCCGCGCGCGCGGCGTCTTCCAATTCCCGACACAATTTCGCCAGACCATGCGCGCCGACATTGCCGTTATAGGAGCGCCAGGCGTGCGCGGCACGCGCCAGGTCGGCAGCGCTGCCGGCGCTCAAGGATTGTTCGATCGAGGCGACGAACCCGCACGAGTCCAGCAAGTACAGCTCGCCGATGTGCGTGAGCATGTCCTTCGGACCGCGATTCGGCAGGGCGCGCAACGCATCCAAGGTCGCGCCGTCGAGCACCCGTTCAAGGGGCGGCGTGGGCGACACCGGCGACCGCAGCGGATTGCCGAGCCATCGTGAAAGAATATTGTGCATCGCCTCGCGCCTGAAGGGCTTGGCCAGATAATCATCCATTCCGGCCGCGAGGCAAGCGGCACGGCCCGCACTCGTCACGTCCGCGGTAAGGGCGATGATCGGGATGCGAATTCCCGGAGCTTCGCGGCTGCGCACCGCAGCCGTCGCCGAGAATCCATCCATCACCGGCATTTCACAGTCCATCAAGACGGCATCGAATGACCTCGTTTCAAGGAACTCCAGCGCCTGCTGACCGTGATGCGCGGTCTGCACCTCCAGCCCCAACGAGGTCAGCATGCCGATCGCCACTTCACGATTCAGGGGCTGATCTTCAACCACCAGAACCCGGCCTGTCAGCGGCGGCAGCATTCCGACCGGCCTATTTATGGCAATCGTGCGTTCAGCCACGGGCGAGCTCCAGTTACCGCAGGCGCTGAGCGCGCGATACAGCTCTTCGATCCGCAAGGGCTTGGTGAGTTGCGTATCGAGCAGCGACGCGCCCGGGGCGGCGTCCGAGCCTAAACTGACGAAACTGAGCAGGCGAACCGTGCGCAGACCTTCATGGCGGCTGCGAACTTCATTCCAGAGGCTCATCGCCTCGGCGATCGATTCATCATTGATTACCACGGCGTCATAGGTTGCACCGGCCGAAGCGCTCAGGGCCTCTGCCAGCGATGCAACTTCCGTGGTACCGGCCGACCATGCCCTCAATGTCCTGCCGATCTGCATTCGCGCTGCCGCGTTGTCATGCACGACCAGCACCCTCAAGCCATCGAGGCTGCGGGGCGGCGCCGCCGGTTGCACGGACGAATCCGCGAGCGGAACGGCCAATTCAAACGAGAATGTGGAGCCTTTGCCCGGCGCACTGTTCACCGCGAGGCGGCCTCCCATCAGTTCGACCAGCTGCCGCGAAATGGCGAGGCCAAGCCCTGTGCCGCCAAAACGGCGCGTCGTCGATGCGTCTTCCTGCGCGAATTTATCGAATATCTTCGCCTGATTTTCCGGCGCGATGCCAATCCCGGTATCGGCCACGTCGATGCGCACCTTGAGAAGGTCGCTTTCCAGGCCCAGCAGCTCCAACCGTACGATGACTTCGCCGCGCTCCGTGAACTTCAGTGCATTGCCGCCGAGATTGACCAGCACCTGGCGCAGGCGCATGGCGTCCAGCTTCACGCGCGGCAGCGCGGCTGCCGGTGAATCGCACAGCAGTTCGATACCCTTGGTCGCGGCGCGCGCAGCCAACATTTCGACCGTCTGTTCGACCAGATCGATAAGATCGCAGTCGACCGGGTCCAGATGGAGCTTTCCGGCCTCGATTTTCGAAAAATCAAGCACATCGTCGACGATGGCCAGCAGCGAATCCGCCGAGCGATGAATGGCTTCGGCAAACCTTCTCTGCGCAGGATCGACCGGTGTGTCGAGCAGCAGGCTGGTCATGCCCAGAACGCCATTCATCGGCGTGCGCAATTCATGGCTCATGCGAGCCACGAAATCGCTCTTGGCGCGGCTGAGGACCTGCAGCTGTTGATTGCGCTCTTCGAGCTCATGTGTCCGTAAACGCACTGTGTGCTCGAGCTCGCGGCTGTAGCGCAGCTCGTGTTCGCGGCGCCGGCGCTGGAAGCGCCACAGATAGGCCAACATTGCCGCCGCGGCCAGGGCGTACAATATGCGCGCCGCCAGCGTATTCCATGGGGCCGGCGCCACATGCACCGGGATGCTCAATCCATCGGTGCTCCAGACGCCGTCGGCATTCGCGGCACGCACTTTGAATACATAGTCGCCCGCATCCAGATTGGCGTAGGTGGCACGGTGCATCGTTCCCGCGTCGATCCAATCACTGTCGAAGCCCTCGAGCCGATAGGAGAAGCGATTTTCCGCCGGCGAGGTGTAATCCAGCGCGGCGAAATCCAATGTGACCAGTTTGTCGTCGTATGCCAATCCCAACGGGCGAGTTTCGTTGGGCAACTCCTGGGCTGCGATGGGTTGATTGAGCTTCGCCGCCATGGTCAATACGACGCGCGGTGCAGAACCTTCAAAGGTGATGAGATTCGGATAAAAGGCGTTGAATCCGCGGTTCCCGCCGAAATACAAGGTACCGTCGGCACTTCGGAAATGGGCGTTGACGTTGAACTCGTCATCCTGAAGCCCATGCACTTGATGAAACAGCTTGACGGTATGCAATACAGGATCAAATCGAGCGAGACCGTTGTTGGTGCTGAGCCATAGGCGGGATTCACGGTCCGATTCGATTCCGTAGACCACCTGGCTCGGCATGCCGGCGAGTCCGGATTGATTTTCGAAATGTACTGCTTGCGGCTGCGCGGATGTGCCAACGACACGATCGAGGCCGCCGCCGGCAGTACCGACCCACAGCTCACCACGCGCATCGACGTGCAACGCATAAACAGTATTGTCGCTCAAACTCTGTGGATCGCGATCGTCGCGCCGATAGACGATAAAGTGTCCGGTTTTGCGATCGAAAAGATTGAGGCCCCCGCCCGCCGTTCCAACCCAGAGATTGCCGAGAGCGTCTTCGACGATTGCACTCGCCTTTGAGTTGCTGAGTGAGTTGGCGTTCTGCAGGTTGAACGGATAGCGCGTGATCTTGTCGGTTGTCCGATCGATGCTGGCCAGTCCGCCCCGGAAAGTACCCACCCAAAGCGTTCCGACCCGATCTTTAAACAGTGTCATGATGCCGTCGGCCGGCAGAGTGTTCGCATCGTCAGCTTTCGAGCGATATACGCGCATTTTTCCGCTGGCCAGATCGAGCCGGTCGAGGCCGCCGGCCATCGTGCCGATCCATAAGGATCCTTGATGATCGTTCAGCAGCGCCATGACGCGGTCATCCGAGAGTTGCGCGCCGCCGCCGGCGGTCTTTTCCGCGCCATAGTGCCTTTCGTGGCCGGAAGGGCCGTCGATTTCGATCAGCCCCCCACCGATGGTGCCCACCCAGATTTTTCCGGCGCCATCGTCAGCGAAGGAGATGACTTGCGCAGCGCGAAATGCATCGCTGAAATAGTGGCCCAGCAACCAGCTTCGCGGATTCCAATGACTGACGCCCCCCTCGCGCGTGCCCACCCATAGGACACCGCCCCGATCCTGGTAAAGCGACATCGCATCGCTGTCGCGCAGGCTCTGAGGATTGTCTGCATCGTGGCCGTAGCGAACGAAGGACTCGGAATTGCGATCGAATAAATCCAACCCATTCGCCGTTGCAACCCATACCCGGTTTGCGTCGTCCTCCAACACCGCCCAGACATGGTCATGGCTCAGCGAATTCGGATTCGCGGCGTCGTGGTGAAACACGGTCAACAGAATGTCGTTCGGATCCAGCCGGGCGAGCCCGCCGTTGACCGTCCCGACCCACATGGCCCCCGTATGATCCTCACGGATGGCACGAACGCGCAGATCGCTGATGTGCGCCGCACTCATCGCTTCACCGTAGTTGATGAACCCGTTGGTTGCCGGATCAAACCGGCTGAATCCGCCGTCCGTACCGACCCATATCCGGCCCTCGTGATCGGCGTACAGCGCGCCGATCGCGTCGGCCGGCAGTGAATGGGGATCGGCGTCCTGGTGGCGATAATGACGCGCCACTCCGGTGTTCGGGTCGAGCACATCGAGGCCTTGATCCTTGGTGCCCGCCCAAATTTTTCCCTGCGGGTCGATCAGCAGCGCGCGCACTCCGTCGCTGGCCAGTGATTGCGGCTGCGACGGGTCGTGCCTGAATTGCTGGAATTCTTCCGTCCGCCGGTCCCAACGCTCCACCCCGCCGCCCTCCGTGGCCAGCCAAAGGTCACCGTGTGAGTCTTCGGCAATGGACCAGATGTAGTCGCTGGCAAGTCCGTGCGCGTTGCCGCGTTCGCGGCGAAATTGGCGCACCGTGTATCCGTCGTAGCGGTTCAGTCCTGCTTCAGTCGCAAGCCAGATGTACCCCTGAGAATCCTGCAGGATGCTTTCGATGGTGCTCATCGAGAGTCCATCGCGCATCGTAAGATGCTCGAAATACATCGGTCGAATTGCGGGAGTCGGCGGGGCGGCATTCGCGACCACGTTCAGCGCCGCCGCTGCTATGCAGGCTGTCAGTGTCTCGAGAATGCGCCCGCGGTTCCGCATGGAGTGCGTGTCTATTCCGGCAGCGGCGCATCGATGCCCGTGTAACCATCGCTCCAGGCATAGCCGTCGCTCCAGGCGTAGCCATCGCTCCAGGCATAGCCGTCGCTCCACGCATAGCCGTCGCTCCACGCATACCCATCGCTCCACGCGTTGCCGCTGCTCGCGGTGTAGGCGCCGTTCCACAGCAGACCGTCACCCAGCAAGGGCACACCTTCCAACAGGGTGCCGACCAGGGGAATCTTCGACACCAGGTTGCCGACCCCGCCCAGCAAGCCGCCGAGCAACGATTGCACCGGATTGGCGTTTGCGGCGGACACCTGCATGATGTAGAAATTTCCGTTGGCGTCCTCGTTTGCGCGTCCGCCGTAGTGCTGCAGGCCTGCGAGATCAAGGGCCACATTGAGGCCCTGATTGGCGCATCCCGAAGCGTTGCTGTATGCGGCGTTGTGAGCATCCACCAAACCCGCGCCCTGCTGGAATACGGTGTAAGCCAGATTTCCGGAGGGGTTGACGGCCGGACGCGCGCCGGAAATGAGCCGGCATTTCACTTGATCCGGAGTCAGCGACGGATTCACCTGCAGCATCAGGGCAACCACACCGCTGACGACCGCGGATGCCTGCGACGTGCCCGACATGGTCATGTCGCTGTAGGGTTCGGTAATCCACGTCGGATGTTCGCCGGCCAGTGTGCCGTTGTCGGGCGCGTACGCCATGATGTGGCCGCCCATTCCGACCACGTCGGGCTTCACGAATCCCTCGAAGGTCGGACCGGCAGACGAGAACGAAGCCAATCGGTACTGGTTCGGCTGCATCGGATAGTAGTTGTCCGTCACGGCACCGACGGTGATGACGTAAGGAACGTTGCCCGGCGCATTGATGGACAGGGGATCCGGACCGCGGTTGCCGGCTGCGGTGACCACCACGATTCCCGATGACCATGCAGCCATCACCGCCTGATTGAGCGGATCCTGCCAGTAGGGCCCGGAGGGCGGCGCACCCAAAGACAGATTGAGCACGCGAATGCCGTAGCGCTTACGCTGATTGATGACCCATTGAACTCCGCTGATGACATCGGAATAAAGACCCTGACCGTTGCTGTCCAACGCGCGCACCGAGACCAGATTGACGCCGGGCGCGACCCCTTGGTATTTCCCGGTGGTTGCCACGCCGCTGCCGGCTATGATCGAGGAGACGTGTGTGCCGTGGCCATAGGGATCGTTGATGTTACGGCTGTAAGACTCCAACCAGGACGGCATGTAGTACTGCGGATTCTGGCGCGCCAAAATGACATCGTACTGCGCCAGCACGCGACTGCGGCTCTCGCCGGGTGCGCTTTGCAACGGTCCCTCTTGATTCCACAGACCCGAATCGAGGACGGCCACCGTGACGCCGCGGCCGGTCATGCCACCGACGTGCATATTGGCGGCGTCTACTTCGCTCGGATAATAGGTCTCGGGAAGCGCACCCAGGGAACTCGCGGCAACGGCCGTGTCGTTGTAGATGTGGAGCGGCGATACCCGCTGGGCCCGCAGCGCGGCCATTTCATGTTCACTCAAGGATGCGGCAACTGCACGGATGACGCTCAAATCGCCGGTCACCACGCCGCCGGCGCGCGACACGGCGGCGCCCGCCTCGTCCGCGCTCTGCGACTGGACGATGAAACGGTGCCGCGGGGAATTCGCCGCCACGCGCACGGGTGCGGGCAACGATGCCGGCCGCGCCTGCGCAACCGCCGTGGGCGCGGCAGCACTCCCCAGGGGGGCAGCGCGATGGTTCGAGGCCGTCAGAGCCAGAGTTACACCCAGCACACCTGCAGTCAGCAACCAAAGCCGGCGGCGGTACGTTCTTGACATGATGCGTTCTTCCTGTTGCCGAAGTAGCACTTCGGATACGCAGCATTCTCACAATTCGGCCCGTCTAAAAATAGCGACACCGGTCATAACACGCGTGACGCACGTCTCAGTTATCAAGCCTGCGCCCTATATGTAAACACTTGCGCAAATGCGGCGGCAACATAATTAATGCGCGAATGCGCAGCAGTTCACAGGCTGCCAGGGCTGGTCCTAGGGCTTCAATATCTTGTTCGTCACGATGACCGTGATCAATGCCGTGATGAGGGATATCAAAACGGTGATGGTGACGCCGATGATGCCGTCTCTGTGCTCGCGGTACCACAGATCCATTCGTCCCCGCCGTGTGTGAAGGCGTATGGCGCGATCCGCGCCGGCAAACGTGACGGCCGCGTAAAACATCCCATCGCTGCGCCGCGCGTAGGTAATGAGGCGCCGGTATTGCAGGTACCGGAGCGGCAGTTCGAGCTTCGCGGTGATCAGCTTGGCGCGAACGTCCTCGGGAAACTCGGATGCATCGAGGCTTTGAAGCTTTCCATCCTTGTGCCAAGCCTCGCCTTCGCCCAACGGATGCATCGCCAGCCACAGCAACTGCTCGCGGGAGACCTGTACATCCTCATCGATGTTCTCGCGGTAGTAGTACAAGCCGTGCAGGATGCGATCTTCGTCGTCTCGGCTCATGGGAGGTGGTGTCGCATATTCGAAAGTGGCAACATGCAGGCGATGGGGAATGGCGATGACATCGCATCGATATTACATCGGCGGCGCCGGCACACCCAGTGGGGGGTGCTGTTCGGCCGGCTCACGGGTCGCGACCCCCGGTTGCTTTGAATAACCAAGGAGCATGACACATGTGGCGTTCTATGACTCTCGGTCTGGGCTGTTTCGCGCTCGTATCCCCGTTGTATGCGGCCTTGAAGCCCGGCGCTCAGGCGCCCGACTTCACCACGCAGGCGACGCTCGCCGGGAAACCGTTTACGTTCTCCCTGGCTGACGCGCTCAAAAACGGCCCGGTGGTCCTGTACTTCTATCCGGCCGCGTTTACCAAGGGGTGTACGGTCGAGGCCCACGATTTCGCCGAAGCCACGGACAAATTCAAGGCCATGGGCGCCACGGTGATCGGCGTATCGCATGACACCATCGATGTGCTGAACAAATTCTCCGTGAGCGAGTGCCGCAACAAATTCGCCGTGGCCTCGGATGCGGATAAGAAAATATCGAAGGCCTATGATGCGACGCTGTTCTTCACGTCGTACTCGAGCCGTACGTCATACGTGATAGCCCCGAATGGAGCAATCATTTACGAGTACACGGCGCTGAACCCGGATAAGCACGTCGAGAACACCATGGCGGCCATTGCGAGCTGGCAGGCTGCGCACAAGAAAGGCGGCTAGGAGCCTGTCTGAGTATTCCGCGTGGCCGCGAGCGAGACGAACCTCACAATCTGCAGGCGCTGCGCTGTGTAATGCCGTGCCGTACGGCTAGAATCCGCCCGAACCTCGGGAGCGAATCATGGTTACCCTCATCGTCCTGGCCTTTTTGGTCCTCGCCCTGCTGGCCTATCTGGTCGGCATTTATAACGGGCTGGTGCGCGTCGGCGCTTCCGTCAAGCTCGCGTGGTCGAACATCGACGTGCTGCTCGTTCAGCGCCACGATGAATTGCCCAAGTTGGTGGAAGTATGCCGCCAATACATGGAGTATGAGCGCGATACCCTGGAGCGTGTGACCAAGGCGCGCAACGCCGTCGATGCGGCGCGCAGTTCGGGCAATGTGAACTCGGTGGGTGCGGCGGAACAGGAACTGCGCGCAGGCCTCGGCGGGCTGTACGCGGTTGCCGAGCAATACCCTGACCTCAAAGCGAACGAGGCGTTTCGACAGCTGCAGGCGCGAATCAGCGGCTTGGAGACCGCCATTGCCGATCGGCGCGAGATCTACAATGATTCGGTGAACGCCAACAACGTCCGGCTGCAGACCTTTCCCGATGCATTGGTGGCGAGCTTCGGAGATTTTCACCCCGCCAAACTGCTAGAATTCTTGAGCGAACAGAAATCGGACGTGGACGTCAAGGGACTGTTCGCCGCAAGCTGATCATGGATCTCGCACAGCATGGAAAATTCAACGATAGGACATTACTGGCTCGCGGCCGGGGTGCTGGCCGCGGTCGCGTGCTGGGCGCTGTATAGGTTCGCGGTCAGCATCCGCCGCGATCGGTACCTCGAAGACACCCCGCTGGTCAAGATTCGCTCGGCGGCTCAAGGCTACGTCAAGGTCTTCGGGCGCGCCAAGGCGGCGCCGGGCGATGCCACGGTGGCGCCCTTGAGTTCGCGGCCGTGCGTCTGGTGGAGCTACAGCGTCGAAGAGAAACAGCGCAACGCCAAGGGAGAGACGACGTGGTGCTCGATTGACAGCGCCAGCAGCATCGTTCCCTTTGTCCTGGCAGATGCCGACGGCGAGTGCCTGGTGGGACCGGTCAATGCCGAAATCACGCCGACCAAGCACGATGTCTGGTACGGTGACTCCCCCTCGCCTTCCGGACCGCCGAACGTGACCCATGGATTCATGGAGAGTCGGGCCTATCGATACACCGAGCGGATGCTCTGCATCGGCGATCAACTGTCGGTGGCCGGCGAACTGCGCTCCAATTCAGAAATCGAAAGCGGCGATGACGCGGCCGCTGCGCTGTTGCGTCAGTGGAAATCGGACCAGCCGGCGCTGCTGGCGCGCTTCGACCAAAATCACGACGGCAAGATCGATGCCGCGGAGTGGGAGGCAGCGCGCCGCGAAGCCGCAGCCGAGTCCCAGACGCACGCGTTGCAATCACTCATCGTTCGCACCAGCTGTATCGGCGAAACCACGCATGGCGAACCCTTCCTGATCGCCCCGATGGACTCGAAGCATCTGGTGAGGCGCGAGAAGATGTTCGCAGTCGTGTTCTTCGCGATCGGCGTCCTCAGCGCCGGCTTCAGCGCCTGGGCGGCCGAGCAGGCGCGCGCGCTGGCGTCGCTCTAACAGTGGCGCAGCTCTGACAGTGGCGCAGCGCCCACCACGTCACTATTGGCAGGCGTTTACACCGAAGCTCCTCATTGTCCGGCGCGAAGGCGGGATCAAGAAATACTGGCG
>Ga0209006_10004317_pt1 | contig 12897 bp, 11 predicted proteins | sample JacPin_JW_Ref_O2_FD_188567 | JGI IMG/M metagenome (GOLD analysis project Ga0209006, IMG submission 188567) | Forest soil microbial communities from Algoma, Ontario, Canada - Jack Pine, Ontario site 1_JW_Ref_O2 (SPAdes) (version 2) | ecosystem: Environmental > Terrestrial > Soil > Boreal...
CTTCTTCCCCTTGCTGACGCCCCAGTGCCGCATGGGTGAGTAAGTCGTGATTCCGGCGCAGAGCAGCGGCGCGGTTCCGGCAAGATCGAGGCCTGCAGGGACATGCAGCACGAAGCGCTCATTCACCACGATGCTGTCGGAATAGCCGCCATAGGTAACGCCCCCCTGGTTCTTGTCCGGCGCGTTGTAAGTGAGCGTTACGTTCGGGCAGAACTGCTCCAGGCCAGCCTGGCACTCCGGGCAGGTGCCATCGGAATCCACCATGCAGCCCACCGCGGCGATATCGCCGGCCTTGAACTTCGTCACTTGCGATCCAACCGCGCTGACGCGGCCGACGATCTCATGACCTGGAACGCAAGGGTACACCGTCGGCATGACGCTCTTCCACTCATCCCGCACTTGATGCAGATCGGAATGGCAAATGCCGCAGAAGAGAATATCGATCTGAACGTCGTGCTCGCCTGGATCGCGCCGCGCGATTGTAGTGCCGGCCAGCCGCGATGCCGCGCTGGTGGCGGAGTAAGCTTTCGTTTTGTACATGAATTATGCTCCTTGGTATTGTTCGTCGCTAACCGGCTCCAGCCAGTCCACTACTTTGGCGTCTTGCTGTTCCTGAATGGCGATGTGGGTCATCGCCGTGGTTGGCGCGGCGCCGTGCCAATGCTTCTCACCGGGCGGAATCCAGACCACGTCGCCCGGCCGAATTTCCTCCATCGGCCCGCCCCAGCGTTGCACGCGGCCAAAACCAGCCGTCACGATCAGGGTCTGACCCAGCGGATGTGTGTGCCATGTCGTACGGGCGCCGGGCTCGAAGGTGACGCTGGCGCCCACCGCTCGCGCCGGAGCGGGCGGATTAAATAGAGGATCAATACGAACTGTGCCCGTAAAATAATCCGCCGGTCCCTTGCCGGAAGGCTGTGAACCGCTTCGTTTGATTTCCATTCCTTAGAACTCCTTCGCGTTGCCGCCTCAGAGGCCGGTCATTTGCTCCAGTCGCTCGGGATAGCGCGCCCCTTCTACCGTGATCTTGGACGCAGCCGCATCGATGTCCCGCAGATCGCCGGGCGTGAGTTCCACTGAGAGCGCCCCGATATTTTCGTCCAACCGCTGCAACTTCGTGGTGCCGGGGATAGGAACCATCCACGGCTTCTGGGCTAGCAGCCACGCCAGTGCAATCTGAGCCGGTGTCGCCTTCTTTCGCTCCGCGATACTCCCAAGCAGATTTATCAGGGCCTGATTAGCCTTGAGAGCCTCCGGCGTGAAGCGCGGCAGCGTGCTGCGGAAATCCGAGCTCTCGAAGGTCGCATTCTCGTCGATCTTGCCCGTAAGGAAGCCCTTGCCCAGCGGGCTGTAAGGGACAAATCCGATTCCCAGTTCCTCCAGGGTCGGGATCACTTCAGCTTCCGGGCGTCTCCACCACAGCGAGTATTCGCTCTGGAGCGCGGTCAGCGGCTGGACGGCATGCGCGCGGCGGATGGTTTGCACACCCGCTTCGGAAAGTCCGAAATGCTTAACCTTACCCGCCTGAATCAGGTCTTTCACCGCTCCCGCTACGTCTTCGATAGGCACGTTCGGGTCAACACGGTGCTGGTAAAGCAAGTCGATGACATCCATTTTGAGCCGCTTGAGCGAGCCCTCAACCGCCTGCTTGATATGCTCCGGCCGGCTATTCAGACCAGCCGCTCCCGGTCGATGATCGCTGCCACTCAAATCGAATCCGAATTTTGTGGCGATCACTACTTGCTTGCGGAAGGGAGCCAGGGCTTCGCCCACCAGCTCTTCATTCAAGAACGGCCCGTAGACTTCGGCGGTATCGAAGAATGTGATGCCTCGTTCCACAGCTGCCCGTAGAACAGACGTCATTTCCTGCTTGTCTTTGGGCGGGCCATACGAAAAGCTCATTCCCATGCATCCGAGCCCGAGCGCCGATACTTCCAGGCCGCTATTTCCCAGCTTGCGCTTCTGCAATTTATGTCTCCTCATCTCCAGGTTAAATTCGAGCGCCCGGTAGAAGGTATCCCGATCCTTCCGATTTATTGCCTATTCCTCTTGCATTGCTTCTTGATTACAGAGTTCGCAGCTATCATAGATTCGGAGGCGAGCGAATTCGTTACCATGAAAAACCGCAACCGAGCGGCATCTCTGTTACCGGGTCCGGCACACGAATTGCGCACGCAACTGGCTCGCAAGATTGCCTTGTTCATTGGCTCCGCAGAGAACCGGGCAACGGACATTCCCGGCCTGACACTCCACCGCCGGGTCGCTCCCACGGCTCCCTGCTCGGTGACCTATGAGCCGGGTCTGACCGTGATCGCCCAAGGGCGAAAGCGCGTAGAACTCGGCCGAAATATTTTCATCTACGATGCGTCGCGGTTCCTTCTCACCTCGGTCGATTTGCCGGTGGTCAGCCGAGTGATTGAGGCCAGCGAAGAAGTGCCCTGCCTGGCGTTGTCGCTCAAACTCGAAATGCCGGTGGTACGAGAGCTACTCAGCCGGGAAGAGATCGACGTGGCTGAGGCGCCGTCCCAGAGTCCTGGCATGTCGATCGGCGAGACGACGGTCGAATTCCTCAGTGCCTGCTGCCGGCTTCTGGACCTGCTGCAGACCCCGCGGGACATTCCCTTTCTCAGCGGCCTGATTCAGCGCGAGATCATCTACCGGATCCTGCGCGGCGCCGAAGGAGCGCGCCTTCGAGCGATTGCAACCCTGGGAGAGCAGAGCCACCGGACCGCAAAAGCCATCGCCTGGATCAAGGCGAACTATGCGAAGCCGCTGCGGGTGGAAGATCTGGCGGATATCGCGGGAATGGGCGTGTCCACGCTGCACCATCATTTCCGCGTGCTGGCCGCCATGAGTCCTCTTCAATATCAGAAACAGCTTCGCTTGCAGGTAGCGCGCGGACGCATGCTCATGGATGGGCTGGACGCCGCCAGTGCGGCCTTTGAAGTTGGATACGAAAGCGCCAGCCAATTCAACCGCGAATACAGCCGTTTCTTCGGCCAGCCACCCATGCGTGATATTCGAACTCTGCGCTCGCCGGCCGCTCCGCTGCTGGAGTCGGCCCCCCGATTCCCTTAATCCTCAAACCCTCGCGCCGAGCCGCGCAGCGGCCCGCGCCATTGGACAACCCACGCGCCCCTCCCGCATGATGTAGAGATATGGAGATCGTCAAGGTTCTTGGCCGCGAGATCCTCGACTCGCGTGGTAATCCCACCGTCGAGGCCGACGTACAGCTCGCGGATGGTTCCATCGGCCGCGCCGCGGTTCCTTCCGGCGCATCCACTGGCGAGCACGAAGCGGTTGAGCTGCGTGATAACGATCCCAAACGTTACCTGGGCAAAGGCACACACAAAGCGGTCACAAATATTGTTCACAAGATTGCTCCGGCCGTCATCGGCATGGAGGCCGAGGAGCAAAACACCATCGATCGCAAGATGCTTGACTTGGATGGCACGTCGAACAAATCAAAACTGGGCGCCAATGCGATCCTGGCCGTTTCGATGGCGGCAGCCCGCGCCGCCGCGCAATCGCAGATGACGCCGCTCTATCGATACTTAGGTGGCGTGGGAGCAAACCTGCTGCCCGTGCCGCTCATGAATATCCTGAACGGCGGAGTGCATGCCGACAATTCGGTGGACCCGCAGGAGTTCATGATCGTGCCCCACGGCGCTTCCAAATTTTCCGAAGCGCTAAGAATGGGTGCGGAAGTATTTCACACCCTCAAGGGGGTTCTCAAAAAGCGCGGCTATTCCACCGCGGTGGGCGACGAAGGTGGATTTGCGCCCAATCTGAAATCCAACGAAGAAGCGCTCGAGGTGTTGCTGGAAGCCATCAGCCAAGCGGGTTACAAGCCCGGCGAGCAAATCAGCATTGGGCTCGATCCAGCCGCTAGCGAGTTCTACGACGCGGAAACTGGCAAGTACGTTTTCAAGAAATCCGACAAGAGCGAGAGGACTTCCGACGAAATGGTGAAATTTTGGGCTAAGTGGGTGGAACAGTATCCGATCATTTCTCTCGAAGACGGTATGGCCGAGAACGACTGGGATGGCTGGCACACGCTTACCCAAGCCTTGGGATCGAAGATCCAACTGGTGGGCGACGACGTCTTCGTAACCAACACCGAACTGCTGGCCAAGGGCATCGAAAAAGGAATTGCTAATTCGATCCTGATCAAGGTGAATCAGATCGGCACCGTAAGTGAAACGCTGGAGGCCATGCAGATGGCCACCAGTGCGCACTACACCAATGTTGTGTCGCACCGGTCGGGTGAAACCGAAGATACGTTTATCGCCGATCTCGCGGTGGCCACGCGCGCGGGACAGATTAAGACCGGCTCAGCCAGCCGAACGGACCGCATCGCGAAATACAACCAGCTCCTGCGTATCGAAGAGGAACTGGGCGGCGACGCCAAATTCGCCGGCCGGAAGGCATTCAATCAATAATGCACGGCACCAAGAAGCCGCTCGTTCTCACCATCCTGGATGGTTGGGGCTTTGCACCCTCAACGGAGGGCAATGCCATCGCCGCCGCTCGAAAGCCCACCTACGATCTGCTGCTACGGCAGTATCCGAATACGCTGGTACAAACTTCCGGACCCTCGGTCGGCTTGCCCCAAGGACAAATGGGCAACAGTGAAGTGGGCCATTTGAACATCGGCGCCGGCCGTGTCATTTACATGGATGTCACGCGCATCGACAAAATGATCGCGTCGGGCGAGTTCTTCAACAATCCGGTATTGCTGGATTCCATGCGGCACGCCAAGGCGCATCGTTTACATCTGATGGGGCTGTGTAGCGACGGCGGAGTGCATTCCCTCCTGACGCATCTGTATGCCTTGCTGCAAATGGCCAAGAAACAAAACGTGGAGCAGGTGTTTGTGCATTGCTTCATGGACGGGCGCGACACGCCGCCTGAAAGCGGCGCCGGCTTTATCGAACAAATTCAGAAAGAGACGCGGCAGATTGGCGTTGGAAAAATCGCGAGCGTATCGGGCCGCTACTACGCGATGGACCGCGACAAGCGTTGGGATCGCGTAGAGCGTGCGTTTAACGCCATGGTCCTCGGAAAGGGCGAAAAATCGGACGATCCCGTCGCGGCGGTGAAGCGATCTTATGAGCACGGAATCACCGACGAATTCGTTGAGCCCGTCACCATTGTGGAAGCGCGCAACCAGCCCGTCGGCCTGATTCGCGACGACGACGCCTGCATCTTTTTCAACTACCGCGCCGATCGGGGCCGCGAGATGACCATGGCCTTGATGGATCCAACGCTCGAAAAACCAGCGCGCTCCACAGCGCCAAAGAATCTGCACTTCACCACCTTGACCGAGTACGACAAGAGCTTCACGGTTCCTTTTTTGCTCCCGCGCGAGCATCCCAACAACATCCTGGCCGATGTCATGGCGCAATTGAACTGGAAAAATCTGCGTGTAGCGGAAACTGAAAAATACGCGCATGTCACCTACTTTTTCAACGGCGGCAACGAGAAGCCATACCCTGGCGAAAGCCGCGAACTGGTGCCGTCGCCCAAAGTGGCCACTTACGATCTGAAGCCCGAAATGAGCGCGCAAGGCGTTACCGACGTGGTGCTGAAGGCCATTGAACAACGCGAGTTCGATGTCATCGTCATGAACTATGCGAACGCCGACATGGTTGGCCATTCGGGAAAAATGGCGCCTACCATTCTGGCCGTGGAAGCCGTGGACGCGGGGCTCGGCCAGATCTACGATGCATTGCGCCGCACCGGTGGAACGTGGATGATCACCGCCGATCACGGCAATGCCGAAATGATGATCGATCCCGTTACCAAGGGCCCGCACACCTATCACACCACCAATCCCGTGCCATTCATCCTGGTGAGCGATTCGCGCGTTATGCTGCGATCGAGTGGCGCTCTGCAGGATATTTCGCCCACCGTGCTGGGGTTCCTGGACGAAAAGCAGCCCAAGGAAATGACCGGCCGCGACCTGCGCTTATGAACCGAGCCGTCACCGAACCGCGACCGTGAGGGAGCGGAGACCGATAAACTAAAATTATGTCTAAACAATATTCAGCACCGCCGTCCATGTCGATCGATCCAGCCGCCAAGTACACGGCCACGTTCGAAACATCGAAGGGCAAAATTGTCTGCGACCTTTTCGCCAAAGACGCGCCCAAGACGGTGAACAACTTTGTATTTCTCGCCCGCGAGGGCTTTTACGATGGAACCCAGTTTCATCGCGTCATCAAGGATTTCATGGTCCAGGGCGGCGACCCGACGGCCAGCGGCCGCGGCGGTCCCGGCTACAAATTCGAGGACGAGACCAAGGGCAATCCCAATCGCCACAAGGTCGGCTCGCTATCGATGGCCAACGCCGGCCCCAACACCAATGGCAGCCAGTTTTTCATCACCCACATCGCGACGGACTGGCTGGACGGGAAGCACACCGTTTTCGGTCAGGTCACCAGCGGCCAGGACGTTGTGGACAAGGTGCAGCAGGGCGATCAGTTGAAGTCCGTCACCATTCAGGAAGGCTGATCAGGTGGCGTTTCCCATTCATAGAATGCGCCGCCTGCGGGCGAACGAAGCGTTGCGCAACCTGGTTCGCGAAACTTTGCTCGATCCGGCTGATTTCATTCTTCCGTTGTTCATCTGTCCGGGCGAGAATGTGCGCCGCGAGATCGGCTCCATGCCGGGGCACGCGCAACTTTCGGTTGATCGACTGGTGCAGGAGTGCGCGGAGGCCTATTCGCTCGGCATCGGCGGCGTCATTCTGTTTGGGATTCCGGAAACAAAAGATGAATTAGCATCGGGCGCTTATGCCGATGACGGCATCGTGCAGCAGGCCATCCGAGCGCTCAAGCGTGAAGTTCCCAAGCTATTGGTCATGACGGATGTGTGCAATTGCGAATACACCAGTCACGGGCACTGCGGACTGGTGGTGGATGGCGAGGTGCAGAACGACCCGACACTGGAGTGGCTGGCGAAAGCGGCTGTCTCTCACGCGCGCGCGGGCGCCGATATCGTCGCTCCCAGCGACATGATGGACGGTCGCGTAGCGGCGATTCGCAAGGCGCTGGATGAGGCCGGCTTCACCAATACCCCCATCGTCTCGTACGCGGCCAAATACGCTTCGGTGTTCTACGGGCCCTTTCGCGAGGCGGCGGAATCCACACCGCAATTCGGCGACCGGCGCAGCTATCAGATGGATCCGGCCAATGCGCGCGAAGCGATGCGCGAAATCGAATTGGACATTGACGAAGGCGCGGACATGATCATGGTGAAACCGGCCATGCCGTATCTCGACATTATTCGCGAAGCCCGCGACCGTTTTCCTCTGCCGCTCGGCGCGTATCAAGTAAGCGGCGAGTTCAGCATGATGATGGCCGCCATCAACCACGGATGGCTGGATCGCGACCGCACCATTTTAGAATCGCTCACCGCCATTCGCCGCGCCGGCGCGGATTTCGTGCTCACCTATTTCGCGAAAGACGCCGCCCGTCTGCTGGCCTGAAGTGGGCTAGAGATCCACGGGCCGCAAAGAATCGTTGGCGGCCAGCAGCGCCTCCGTTTCCTCGCGCCGGCGCGCCGGCCCGTACACATGACCTTGCACTTTGTCGCAGCCCAGCACGCGAACCAGATCCAGCTCGGCGCGCGTCTCCACTCCTTCCGCCACTACGCTCAGGTTCATGCTGTGCGCCATGCGCACGATGCTTTGGATCACCGCGAGCGAGCCTTCCGGCTCGTGCAAATTGCGCAGGAACGACTGATCGATCTTGAGCGAATCCACCGGCAGCTTGTTCAGGTAACTCAAGGACGAATAGCCGGTGCCGAAATCGTCAATCGCGATGCTGACGCCCAGATTCCGGATCTGCGTCAAGCGGGCCGCCGCTTGCGGAAGATCCTTCATGATGTAGCTCTCCGTCAGCTCCAGTTCCAGCCGGTCTGGAGGCAGCTTGCTCAGCGCCAGCGCGGCGGCCACTGTTTCGAGAAAATCCCGCCGCTCAAATTGCAAGGCCGAAACGTTGACGGAAATTCGCGCCGCGCGATGACCCGCTTTGTGCCAGCTGGCCGCTTCTAAACACGCGCGTTGAATCACCCACGATCCGATGTCGATAATGAGTCCGGTTTCCTCGGCGATGGGGATGAACTGCTTCGGCGAGATGCTTCCATAAATCGGATGGCGCCAGGTGAGCAGCGCTTCCAGACCCTCCACCTTTCCGTTCATGCCCACCACGGGCTGATAGAGGAGCTCGAACTCCTGGTGCTCCAGCGCGCGGCGGAGCGCATTTTCCAGGCGCAACCGCTCCAGGCTGGCGGTATGATCCTTGTCGCGGAACACCACCACATCGTTCTTGCCGCTATTTTTGGCGTGATACATCGCCAGGTCCGCATTTCGCAGCAGCGATGCAACGGTCTGACCGTGGCGGGGGAACAGCGCCACGCCGATGCTGGCGGTGACGAACAGCTCGTTGTCCTCAATCTGGTGCGGCGCTCGAAAGGCATTCAGGAATTCTTGCGATGCCAGCACCGCGGCTTGTTCGTCGGGCTGGCGCGTCAGCACGATTGTGAACTCGTCACCGCCCATGCGTCCGGCGAGATCGTCTTCGGTAAGCAGCAATTTCAGACGCTGGCCCACTTCCTTCAGCAGCCGGTCGCCCATGGCGTGGCCGAGAATATCGTTGATCTGCTTGAAGCGGTCCAGATCGATGAACAGAACCGCCAGGCTTCCGGACCGATCGCACGCGTCCCGCAGCGCAGACTCCAGCAGTTCCATAAAATAGGACCGGTTCGGAAGGCCGGTGAGCGAATCGTGCCGCGCCTGGAACTCCAGCCGCTCTGTGAATCCGCGTTGTTCCAGTGCCCGCGCGGCTAAACGGCTGGCGGCTTGCAGCAGTTCGGCATCGCTATCGTCGCGCGGCAGTTTGCTTTTGTAGTGCAGCGCCAACATGCCGAGCAGCATGCCATCGGTGGACAAAATGGGCGTGGAACGGCAGGACTCAATGCCCAGCTGTCCGGCCAGATGCGCGCGGTCCGCCCAAAATGGACAACGGCGCACGTCGTCCCAGAACACCGTACCGCGCGCCACCTCGGCGGACGGCAATCCAGCCGTATCGCGCAGCACGCGGAACGGCTTCAGAAGGCGCAAGCCTTCCTGTGGAAAGCCCGGAGCGGCCACCCAGGTCAGCATCTCATCCCTGAGCAGCAGTAAGGAGCACAGCGCTCCGGCACATTGCGATTCCACCAGGTACACTACTTCCGACAGAATGGTGTCGATACTTTCGTTCTCGGCCACCATCTCCAGCACGCGGTTGCGATTTTTCTCCAGGCTCTGCAGCCGGTCGCGTTCGGATTGGATTCTGTGCTCCAGCACCACGCGCCCGATGCTGCGCGCCATCAATTCGAGTAATTCGCGGTCCGCTTCCGAAAAACTTCGCGGCGAGTCGGTGAATGAACTTGAAAAGCTGAGCGTCGCAAACAATTCGGCGCCCAGCCAGACGGGCGTTCCGATGTACGTTTCAAATTCGGTTCGGGGACCGCTGCCGGGACGGCTCGGCTCGGAGGCTGTCACGGTTCGGAGCCGGCTGGTGGCCGTATAGGCGCGGGTCTGCCATAACGGGATCAGGACGCCGGAGTTCAGCTCCGTTGGGCCGTGCGATGCCTGGATCTGTCCGTTGTCGCCCTCCACTTGAAGCAACACGCCCACCGGCAAATGGAAAAGCCGGCAGCCGGTTTCCAGATGATCCTCGAGTGCCTGCGCCAGGGAGACGTAGCTGGTGGTGCTCAGCCGGTGCAATTGTTTCAGTTGCTCGGCGAAGCGAGTCCAGTCGCCGGATTTTTGGTGGTTTGAATCCTGGAAGCGCGGCGTCCCGGATTCCACCCCATCGGTGAGCGCTCGCCCGGCGTCCTGAACCGCTAGCGGACGTCCCCGTTCGAATAGCAGCCGCCGCACCACCGCCAGCGGGATCCGCCTCCCATCCCTCGCGATGGCCGTAATATTCACCTGACGCGGGCCATCGCCTCCCAATTGCGCGACAATCTGGTCGCGCGAACTGGTCCACGATTCCGGCTCGAGCAACTGGCTGAGATTCATGCACAGCACTTCCTCGCGTGCATAGCCCAGGATGCCCGCCATGGCCGCGTTCATTTCCATCACGTTTCCGCCCAGGTCGAAAGAATAAACGCAAATGGGAGAATCGTGCGAAAATTCCGGGGCGGCGGCAGGCACCGGTGCGAACGAGGACGTGATGGCCATGGCTATTTTTCTTCAGTCCAACGATTGTCACCTAATCACAATTAGGGCGAGGCTAGCCGGTTGCCCTGCTCGGCTCCCGGCTCGTCTCTTCCTGGCGTTCCGGCTTGCGCTTGACGCGCGTTATCGGCACGTTCAGGATGATCGAGAGCAACGTAAAGAACAACGACGAACTCTGGACCACAACCTTCATGGGGAGGTGACTTGGTACATTGTCCCATATGCCGCTGCTTAAGGTCGGGCCCCGGACCGCCGACCCGCACGAGCCAAGAACCGCTGAACCGCGCTGGCCCGCCATTCTCGCCCTTTTAGCCACGGGCGGATTGCATTTCGTGATTCCCGCGCCTCTCCGTTTCGGACAGGAATGGCTCCTGCTGGCCGTTGTGACTATTCTGCTGATACCCACCGTGGTGGCCCACAAGACCGGCAAGATGTTGCTCAACCGCGTACTCAGCCACACGGTAGCGGGCGCTGTCACCGCTTCCATGGTATGGTCGCTCGGCTTGTTGATTGTACGCCTGCCGAAGCATGTCGATCCGCCGCAAGAGCTGTTGCGAGCCGCCTTCGCGCTCTGGGTAGTCAACATTCTGGTATTCGCCTCCTGGTATTGGCGCCTGGACGCTGGCGGGCCGAACCAGCGTGACCTCGCCGATACGCACGATGAGGGCGCGTTCCTGTTTCCCCAAATGATTACGCCCTGGGAGAGCGATAAGAACTGGCATCCCGGCTTCGTGGACTATCTATTTCTGGCGTTCAACACCAGCACCGCTTTTTCACCCACCGACGTTCCGGTGCTTTCGCGCTGGGCCAAGCTGATGATGATGGTACAGGCGTTGATCTCGCTCGCTACCGTGGCGCTGCTGGCTGCTCGAGCGGTGAACATCCTATGATCCTGGTATATACCTCGGGATTGCCCGAAGACGTATAATCAGTTTATGAGCACTCTCTACATCAAGAATCCTGCCGCTCATGAGCTTGCTAAAAAGGTAAGCAAGAAATTAGGTGTCACTCTGACTGAAGCGGTAATCCGCTCCTTGCAGGACCAACTGCGCGCGAAACCCCGCCCAATCGATTGGGAGAAGGTGGACGCCATCTCCAAGAAGATCGCGTCGCTTCCAGTCCTGGACACTCGTACAGACGACGAAATTCTGGGATACGACGAATTTGGTCTCCCCAGCTAAGGCGCTCACATGGTAATTGATACATCCGCGCTCGTAGCGATTTCGCTGTTTGAACCCTCCAGGCCGGCGCTGTTGGCTGCCATGAGGAACGCCGCAATTCGAGTGCTGTGTTCGGTCTCCTTGCTCGAAGCTGGTATCGTCCTCAGAGCTCGGATGGGCGCACAATCCACTCCGTCTCTGTACGAATTAGTAGAGGAAATCGATTGCGAGATTGTTCCTTTTGACGCATCCCAGGCCAAGGCTGCGATCGCAGCGTTTGGACGTTTTGGAAAAGGCACGGGTCATCGGGCTCAGCTCAACTTCGGCGATTGCGCCGTCTACGCCCTGGCCGCGCTTCGCGGTGAACCGGTGCTCGCGACGGGCGGCGATTTTCGAGCAACCGACTTGACCGTCGTACCGCTTAAGGCGGCACAAGAGTAAAACTTTCGATCGAAATCTTGGCGCTTCGATCCACCCTGAAGAAGCCCCGATGAAATACCACCTGCATCACATCAAACTTGCGTATTCCGGTGCCAGGAACTGGAAACTCCAGAGCTTCCGTCACCGGGAGCGCGGACGGCTGCGATAGCACGTCGCGCCTTCCCAAGCTTTCAGAAGGCTGCCCTGGCGATTGGGTGTCCATCAACAGGAGCTCCAGAGCTATGGTCCCGGGGTAACGATCCGCGTTTGAGATGTCGATCTGAATAGCGCGGCAACAACTCAGATCGAGCGCATGATCCAGCTTCTGCAGCGCCTCCATGGCCATCGGTCTTTGGTCCGTAGTCGAGAAGGAGCGCGCCAGCGGACTGTCCCTCCGAAAATAGGAACCTGGCGGCGGCGCCTCTTGCGGCGGCTTGAACATCCAATACTGCCCTGTGAATGGAATAATGGACGGGGTGCGAGGGACCGGCGTAAGCGTCGTCAACCAGGACCAAGGCCGTGGCGCGGTCAACTCCTTCTGAGCTTCCTTTGTCTCAGGCCACAGGATCACGCCCGGAAAGCTCTTATCCGTCACCGCGCCGCCCCTCGCTCGACGTGGCGGTGTGTAAAGCGTGGTTAAAACTTCGCGGGGACTGGCTCGCGCCTTGGGATCTGGCTCGGCGTTCGCCGGGAAACCCGAACCGAAACCAATCATTCGTCCGCCGATCATCAGCCCAATCGCTAAGACCAACGTCAGCAGCGTTTGCCCCAGCGACTTCGGCAGGCTGGCCGGCGGATGTCGGCGATAAGTTCCGGTAACGAGACACAACAACACCAGGCCGGCCGCACTGAAGCACAGCAGGGCTCCCGCCAGTAGCCGGGTTCCTGCCAAAGCCGCCACCAACGTCGTTTGCGCTCCCAAAGCGACTGCGTTTGCGGAGAATCGAAGCCAGCTGTTCGAACGAATTCCAATTTCCGGTTCGGGCCCTCGGGAATAGAGCAGTTGCGTGGTAGCGATCGCAAACACCAGCGCCGCGGCCAAGGCGGCCGCCGGTAAAAGGTAAAACAGCACAGCGATGGGCGCCA
>Ga0209006_10004318_pt1 | contig 12896 bp, 13 predicted proteins | sample JacPin_JW_Ref_O2_FD_188567 | JGI IMG/M metagenome (GOLD analysis project Ga0209006, IMG submission 188567) | Forest soil microbial communities from Algoma, Ontario, Canada - Jack Pine, Ontario site 1_JW_Ref_O2 (SPAdes) (version 2) | ecosystem: Environmental > Terrestrial > Soil > Boreal...
AATTTACTTGGGCACCTGAGGGGTTGAAGATAATCTCGCTGCGTAGTGACGGGAAAACGTGAACCTCCCCAGACGATACGCAAGCAATCCGTAGAAGACGACGCCGGCCGCGTTGGCTAGGTGGTCCCCCGTTGCGTGGATGTGTGAAAGCCGATCGGGGTACCGTCAGAAAAGGCGAATCCGTCGCGGGCGGGCCTGAGCAGCCTTGGCGAGAGTAGGCACAGAGCGACGAACCCTGGGTTCATGAGATCAAGTTCGACGGCTAACCGAGTGCCCATCCTTATTTCGGCAAGACAATCTGACCCGCGCCCATTCTTTGGCTTCTTCCAGCCAATATTCCTGTTCCTTCTTCGCAATGGCAGCGCGCTCACGGCACATCACCTCGAGAGTGGAAAACTGATATTCCGAATACATCGAACGCTCCTTCGCAGAAGTCAGACAGAAATTACAGTTTATTTACTCAGCTGCTATGTGCCCTAACCGGACCTCCAGGACCGATGCTATTCGAACGAAAAGATCTTCTTCCAGTCGTTCTTCATGCTGATGATGATCCAGTTTTTCTCTTTTGCCTCGGCATAGAGCGTGGGGGTGATGGCGCCGATCTTGGTATCGGGCAGCCCCTGCGCCGGACCATAAGCGTACTCACGTATTGCATCGTCGTGCAGGACAAGCATCGATAGCCGCGCTCCATCCCCGGCACTCGTATATTCCAGCCTCTGCTGGTCTCCGGTCGAGTTACCAAATGACGCGTTCGGACGCCGACCAATCATCAAGTGAATGCCCTCCGGTTTCCCGGCAGCGTTGTCATTCAGCATGAGCTTGGGTTCATTGATGAGGATCGGCGTGCCATCCTTGCCATAATCATATTTGACCGCAAGCGCCGACCCGATCACCTGCTCCGGCGGGATGCCGTAGACCCGCTGCGAATACAGGCGCACAAAATCCTGACCGAGGCCTGTAACAATGTAAGTCTTAAAGCCATTCGCCCGCAGGTAAGTCATCACCTCCAGCATCGGCTGGTAGATGAGTTCGGTATAGGATCGCTTCCACCGTGGGTCCTTCGCGGAGGCAAGCCACTTTTTTCCGTCCGCCTCGGACTCCTCGGTTGTCATGCCGGTCAACGTGGCAAGGGCTATCTTTTCGAAGTCTCGCATCGAGAGCTCGGCTATCGCTTCCCTGTTTCCCGCGAGCACCGTCTTGAATGGCTCGACCTCTTTTAGCTCCGGCTTTTGCGCGGCCAATACCGGGACCCGATCGAAGCAATATACCATTTGGCTATAAATCGGGTGCTCCACCCAAAGCGTGCCATCCTGATCAAAAGTGGCAATGCGTTCCTCGGGAGGCACGAACTTCGGATTTGACCGGTCTGTAGTGTCTCGCACGAAGTCGAGAATCGCTTGTTTGGCGGATCCGTCATTCCACGAGGCTAATGTGCCGCTCGAAGCAGTCTGAGCCGACGCGGAGGCGGACAAGGCCGGCGCGGATAAGGCTTGAAATAACGCCAACGTCGAGAGAAGGGTGCGACGGTCGATGCCGGGGCGCTGAATGGTTTCTTTCATGTTCGGCTACTCCTAATTCAAATAGAGCGGGCGGACAGCGCTGGCGGTGAAGCCGCTCAGAGTCATCATCGCTGGCACTCGGTGCTAGTCCGCGCGCACCCAAAGCGCTTTTAGTCCGTTTAAGTTCAGCATCGTCCGACGCTCCAAGGAGCGATCGGTTCTCAGGCGCAGCTTGGGGAACTGCTCGAAAAGCATCGAAAGAGCGATCTGTGCCTCGGCCCGGGCCAATGGCGCGCCAAGACAGAAATGAGCGCCCCCGCCAAATGAGTGGTGACGCTTATCTGGCCGTTCGATGTCAAAACGCTTTGGATAGGGATGCACTTCCGGGTCATGATTCGCTGCATAGAGCATCGCAGTGATCGTCTGCCCCGCGGCGACCGGGCACCCGCCGATCTGCATCGCCTCGGTGGCGATCCGAGTGCCTTGCATGACTGGCGAGTCATACCGCAACGCTTCCTCGACGGCGTTACGCACTAGGTTCGGCTCAGCGAGCAGTTTGCTGAGCTCGTTGGGATGCTGTAGCAGCGCCAGTACGGCGTTGCCGATCAGATCGGTGGTCGTCACGCTGCCCGCAATGAGCAAAGCCTTGCAAACGCCAATGATCTCCGCTGCATCGAGTCGTTCGCCGTCCTCTTCGACATCGATCAGGCTGCTGATCAGATCGGCCCGACGTTCCTTACGCCGCTTTTGGATCACTTCGTTGAGGTAGCCGACGAGAGCGGCGTCGCAGGATGCCAGTGTGACCTCCTGCTCTGGCGTGCGTTGCCGGTTGAACATCTGTAGTTTGCCTTCGGACCACCGCTTCAAGTCGTGGCAGCGGACGGTATCGACGCCCAACATCAGTGCGATGGCTATCATCGGCAACGGTCGGGCATAAGCGTCCATAATATCGAAGCAGGATGGATCGCCGATATCGTCCAGCAAGTCGCAGGCGACTTCAGTGATACGCGGGCGCATGGCATCGACCGCGGCCTGATTGAACGCCTTGACGACCAGGTTGCGCAGACGCTTACGGTCCGGGTCGTCCATATGCCGTATGAACGGTCGAAATGTCTCATCCACCCTCAGCTGCACCGGAGAGAACGAACCCGGGCGGGATTTCCGATCGGAGGCCAGCTTGCGATTATTCATAACGGATTCGACATCGGCCGCACGGGTCAGCACCACCCGATCGAACATCCGATCCTGATGCACCGGCTCCCGCGACCTCAGCATATCCAGATATTCGTCCGGCCGCTCGCGAAAGACAGGATCAAAGTGGCTCAGGGCCATTCCCGTCGGCACCACGGTCTCGTCCTTACTCATGGGTCTTGTCCTTTCGCTGGGGCGTTCGCTCGGCTTGGGACGAGCGGAGCCTTCGCATCAATGGCATGTCGGTCCATCTCGCCTTCACGCTCGGTGAGAAGGCGCCAATTGACCGGAAATTTAGTTGGAGACCGATTTCACCTTGCGGACGAGTACGCTGTCGCCGTTCCGGCTGATTTCGAGCGCGCCTTCCTGGTGCGGTGTCGAGAAAGCCAAACTCTGACCTGGTGCAAGAACAGACACGACGCGGATCGGCGTTCCCGCCGTGCCCTGTGCAAGGGTCGCGACAACATGGAATCCGTCGCGCCCGACGGTGTAGTAGGCGACACCAGATACTTCGCCGAGGTCGATGCTTATGGCACTAATCGGACGCAGGTCGTCGGCGTGGGCGGCCTCGAGAGAGGCCGAAGCGAATGCTGCGGCTGCAAGCATGCTACGGATCGACATAGCGATCTCCTTTGGGTTGCGAGATGAAAACTGTAAAGCATGGAGGCTGAGGAGCACTGGGACGGCCGGCCGGGCGGGTATTAGCCGCGTGAGGACGGGTCGACGGCAGGCGCTGACCAGAGCGCTCCATCACGCGAGTTCTTCGAGATGCCCGAGGCCCAGACCGTCGACGACGGCCTTCTGGACGGGCGCGACGTCGGCATTGATCTTGTCAACACCGAACGATGTGCCCACCACCGTCCGAACGGCGCGACTGCCCTTCGCCTGGCCGACGAGCTTGGCGACGGCTTCGGCAACGTCGTGAAGCTTGGGAGCGTCCTTGCCCTGCAACATTAACGTGAAGGACTTGTGAATGGCGCCAGGAATCTGGCCGATCTCGCCGTAGGACTTCGTGATGTCCTCGTCGGCAGGCCTCTGGATGCTCGAGTACAGGCTGGTCGGGTAAGCGCCGGGCTGAACTTCCACCACGTCTACGCCGAGTTGGGAGACCTCCAGCCGAATGCTGTCGGTCAAAGCTTCGATCGCCATCTTGCTCGCGCCGTAGATGCCGACGAAGGGAAACGTCACCCGGCCGAAGACCGAGCCCATGTTGATAATGAGGCCTTCGCGCTCCCGACGCATCGCAGGCAGCACTGCCCGCGTAACGCGGAGGAGCCCGATGACGTTGGTGTCGAAGATCGCCTTCGCCTCATCGGCCGTGAAGGCTTCGGTCACGCCGACCGACGCAATACCGGCGTTGTTGACCAGTACGTCGATCTTCCCGGCCTCGGCGAGGATAGAAGCGATGGCGCGATCGACCGAGCCGTCATCGGTAACGTCGAGTTCCACGACGCTTATTTTCTGGCTTCGCAGCGCATCGGCGTGGCTGCGATTGCGGCCGGCGATGTCGCGCATCGAGGCGAACACGCGATAGCCATCGCGCACCAGCCTTTCCGCGGTTACGCGGCCGAAGCCACTCGATGTGCCGGTGATGAGAATAGTCCTGGTCATGGTTTGCTTCCGGTGATGAGGGTTGCGGGTCAATGCGAGATGATCAGCCGGCATGGCTGGTCAGGAACAGGCGGGGTACCGCGACCGGGATGTCCGAGAGCGACCTTGAACAGACGTCGGGAGCGGTGCGTTGGGGTGATGACGCCTTGGACGCGAGTCAGAAGGCGAATTCCAGGCTGGCGTGTGCAACCAACTTTCCCGTAGACGCAAACGAAACGCGGGTTTCCGTGAAGGCCGACGTTTTGCCAAAGCGCAATACTTCTGCTCTTACATGATAGTCATCGTTGATGGCTGGACGCAGGAAGTGAGTGTGCTGATACACGGTGCCTTTAATGATGCGCCCGGTCGTGCCCACAGACAGTGCTGAAACCGAGTCAATGGCAGCCATTATTGCCTGACCACATACCGCACCGTTTGACAATTTGAGCGCGTGATTTTGTGGAAACATCGCGGACACGATGCCCGGGCAGACCTTGAATTCACGAAGGCCGAGTATTTTCACCCAAGGCGTGAAAACACATTCGCAGAACTCAAGAACTGTGGCATCTGTCACTGGCAAACAATGAAGCGGAACAGTCATTTCAGGCCGTCCAACTCCCAAAGCAGGATCGGACTCGTTTTGCGTTGCCTGCTCGGTCACAAGAGCCCGGTTTCCCGTTGGCGTCGTTGAAGTCTCCATCTCTGCAATGATTGACACAGAACTATCGAGGCCTTGATCGACAACGCTTGGAACTTCCATTCTTTGTCTCCGATCTCTGCAACGCGTGACTACCAGGATCGGAAACTAGGCCGCTGCGCCTCAGGTGTCGTGAGGCGATCGCGCCCAATCAAACGTACTAGCGCGCACCACCTGGCGCGCCCCGCGGCGGCGCTGACACGATCTCGGGGGTGTGATTTGGCGTGACGCAGAGTTGAGCGGAGCCAGCTCGGGGCCACGCTAGGTTGACCTACGCTCGGCCGTGGTTTCGGCGCAGGCCGTTACAAACCATACGATGAGGGTTGCAAGATAATTGCCCGGTGGAGTTGCTTGATAGATATGGATCGCAATCTCGTTTGTGAGACAATTGTTATTGCCGGACGATTTGGAAGTTTCCCTCAGTTGTCTTGTGAGACGGGATGACATCATTTTCGCGGCCTCTAAGGCCGAGGCGGCCTCAGTCGCCTGGGTGCCCAGGCTGCACGGTGAGGAGTGCGCGCGAGTCCGCAAATGAGGGCGTTTTCGTCCATGCGCCGACCGCCTAGTTCTGTACATTCGGATTATGGATCGGCCGAAGACAGGCAACTTGGACGGCAACGTTGCATCGGCGATTGGCGGCCGATCCAGCATCGGGCGGACGACCACCGAGCAATGACTCGCGCAAATACGCGTGCTCGAGAGAACTCTGCTCGGCAATTCCCTGCCACTGCGAACATTTGGTTGTGCGGTGAACCCACGCGAAGTTTTCGCCGTGGAAATCGAAAAATCGGCAGAGCCCAAGCCGGCGGCCGACGCATAGAGCGGCAATTGTAACCCTTCATTTATTAGGTGGCGAGATCTGGTGACAGGACTCGCCGATACTCGATGAAAGCAGAGCACAACGGCCACAATGCAGGATCGCCAGAACAGCTTCGTGAAGGAAGTCTCTCTTTTATCATATCTATTGGTGTTGGTCGCAGTCGCTTTGCTGCCCGCCATCGCGTTTCAAGCACACAGCGAACTCGCGTTGCGCCACGCAAGCCAAGTCGACGTCGAAAATCAAGCGCTCAACATGGCTCGACTTGCTGCGGCAGAGCAGCGTCAAATCGTTCAGGGAATTCATCAGGCTCTGATCGCACTATCAGAACTTCCCGCCATAAAGGCTAAGGACGCGGAAGGATGCAACTCCTACCTTGCGAGGATCAAGAAGAGGTATCCGGGTTTCGTCAGCTTTGTTGTTGTCGACACCAACGGCACGTCGATTTGCGACGCGAGCGACGATCATAAGCCAACAACCGCCGCCGGAAGACCCTATTTCGCCACCGTCCTGAAGACCGCGGAATTTACTGTTGAAGAGTTTGTGCCCGGTCGAAAACCCAACCGCAAAGTCCTCCATTTTGCATTGCCCTTCTACGATGATGAGGATCGCCTCGGCGGCGCTGTTATTGCCGCTTTGAGCTTGAATTGGCTCGCAGATACCCTTGGTCAGGAGAATGTGCCTCCAGGGGCTGCTCTTGCTGTCATAGACCGCAACGGAACCTACCTTGCCCGCTATCCTGACAACTCGAGTTTCGTCGGCCGAAAGATGGTCGGCAAACCCGGTCCGGGCCCTGTCGAAGTGGTCGACCTCGATGGTGCTAGCCGAATCATTGGCTATTCATCGCTACCGGATGCAGGACTCCTTGTCGGCTATGGCCTCGACAAGGCGCGAGCGTTCGCTGGGATTCAGTCGGAAACTCGCCGGGGCATCTTTCTAATAATCCTAAGCACCGTGCTCGTGCTGGTCCTGACATTGTTGGGTGCTCGACGATACATCCATCGCCCACTCGGCGAGTTGGTCAAAGGGGCGAACCAGTGGCGGCTCGGCAAATTCTCAGAGCGTGTGGACGTTCGCGGGCCGTCAGAAATCACCCGGGTAGCCGATGCGTTCAACACGATGGCCGACGGCTTGGAATGTCGCGATCATGAGTTGTCTCTGGCGAAGGCAAAAGCTGAGGAAGCGGCGGCTCGGATCACGATGATCTTCGAGAGCACCACCGACAGTGTGCTAATCGTCGACTGCAACTGGCGCGTCAGCTACCTCAACGGTCCAGCCGGGGTGCAACTCGCCGAAGGACGGGACATCGTGGGCATGTCCCTTTCTGAAGCTTTCCCCGTCGCGGCCGGGATGGAGGCCTTAGAACAAATTCAAAACGCCACATCAGAACAGCGTCCGGCATTCCTCGAAACCCTCTGTCCACGCACAAATATCTGGTACGCAATCAACGCATTCCCCTCGAGCCAGGGCCTGGCGATCTTCATCCGAGACATCACCGATCACAAGCATGCCTTGGAAGCACGTCGTCTAACCGAGGCGCAGCTCTTTCAGAGCCAAAAGATGGAATCGGTCGGACAGCTTACCGGAGGCATCGCGCACGATTTCAACAACTTACTTACTGTGATCTCTGCGAACCTTGAATTGATCGAGCATACCGCTGACATTGGCAGGGTTCGTCGCTATGCCGCCGCGGCACGACGCGCCACAAGTCGCGGGGCCAAGTTCACCTCACAACTTCTCGCTTTTTCCCGTCGCCAAGCGCTAAAGCCTAAATTGATCGACGCCAATCAACTCCTCTCGGAATTCAAGGAACTGGTTCACCAAGCTGTCGGAGAAGTATGTGAAGTCAAACTGCAGTTCGATGATCGATTGTGGCCGTGCCACGTCGATCCGACGCTGCTGGAGACGGCTGTCCTCAACCTGGCGCTAAATGCACGAGACGCCATGCCGGATGGAGGTGTACTCCAGATCGAGACCCGGAACGTTGTGGAAGACGGGAGCTTGGTACCGGAGTGTACCCCCGGCTCGTACGTGAGGCTCTCGGTCGCAGACACGGGTTGCGGGATGACTCCCGAGGTGCGGGATCGGGTATTTGAACCATTCTTCACAACTAAGGATGTCGGCAAGGGTACCGGGCTTGGTCTCAGCATGGTCTATGGCTTTGTTCGACAGTCTGGCGGCCATATCACTGTTAAAAGTGCGCTCGGAGCAGGCACCACGGTGGATTTGTATCTACCGAAGGCCACGCGGGCCCGTGAAACTGAACCGGAATACGTTCAATCGCAGAGCGCACCGATAGGCACGGAGCGGATCTTAATCGTTGAAGACGATGACGATCTACTCGAAGTTACATCAGAAGCATTGACGTCATTGGGCTATCGGGTTTCTCGTGCTCGCGACGGCGCGGAGGCACTTCGCATCCTCCGTAGCGGTCAACCTTTCGAACTCCTGCTCAGCGATATAACAATGCCAAATGGAGTGAACGGTGTTGAGCTTGCCCGCGAGGCGAAGCGGATGAGCAAAGATATTAAAATCCTTCTATCCTCCGGCTATGCCGCAAACGTACTTGAACGACACGATGCGATTGGCGAGTTTCCAATTATGGAGAAACCTTTCCGTCCATCAGACCTTGGTCGACGGCTACGATCGATCCTGGACGGGTCAGGGTTCATTCCAGCTGCAGACTCCAGGTGAAGCGCCTTCATCCCACCGCGCACGACCTGAGCATCCCGATCCGAAGAGGCTTTCGCATCGCCACACGGCGCTCCGTCATCAGACGCCACACAAGTTTCGTCTTTGGTTCTCGTCGAGCGAGGATTGCCATGCAGAGCAGAAAAACGCAGGCTCGTGCGCGAAATGCATCGCCCGTCAACATCTCGCGAGCCACCGCGCGCATCTTACAGATGAAATTCTTTTCACTGACTTTGAAATATTGGGGTAGCGCGGCCTGCATATCTTGGGAATCAACCTGTTCAATTTGATGGAGTTCCACTCACTCCGCACCGGCCGCTCCTGTATCAATTGAGCGGGAACTGTTTCGGGCCCACGCCAGCTTGATCAACGTTTTCCCGTGCTCTAGCGTGGACCGTTACAAACCATACGTTAGGTTTGCAAGATTATTTCTCCGTGGAGACCATATGCACCCGAACGACGATTTTCTCAGCGCTCCTGAATTGGACTATGACGGTTTCCGAGCTGCAATGCGCGAGGATTGGGGGTGGTTTACTCCGGCTCGCGAAACCAACATCTTCGCCGGCAGGGTGCGCACGCGGCGCGTCTTCGGATTCGCCGCAGTGGATCTCATCTGCAACACCACCCGCCTCGAGCGGACGGAACTGGACATTCGTCGTGACAGCATGGAGTACTATTACGTCACAGTTCAGAATACGGGCGAATCGAGCATCATTCACAACGACCGAGTCGAAAATATCACTGCTGGCGATGTCGTCCTGCTCGATTCCACAAGACCCGTGACATTCATCTCGCCGGCCCAAGACAGCGCGCAATGGCTTGGTCTGCAATTGCCGCGCCGGAACCTGGTGTCGCATCTCGGCTTCGAACCGCAAGGTGGCGTGTGCGTTCGTCGGCAGACGCAAGCGGCACGTCTGCTCTGCCAACTCGCTCTTGACCCCGTCAGCGACGAAGAACCGGCGCTCGCCTTGGCTGAAAACTTTATGCGTCTTGCGGTCTATGATCTTCTCGGCGCACTGTTTGCACCGCCCGCCCCGCTTGGCTCGCGCCACAACGACAAGCTGTTCGCGCGCGTGTGTGGCATCATCAAGAACCGCTTTGCCGATCCGGAAATCTCTCCGCGCGAAGTGGCTGCCGAGACGGGAATTTCGCTGCGCTATTTGCAGAAGCTGTTCACGGTCCGCGGGTCGACGTGCAGTCACCACATATCTTCGCTCCGTCTAGATCACGCGGCGCATCTGATCGAACGCCGCGCATTGATGAAGACGGGTCAGCCTCTCAGCGAGATTGCCTACGCCTGCGGCTTTCGCGATTACACGCATTTTGCGCGCGGATTCCGCCGGCGTTTCGGCAGCGCGCCGGGCGCCGTAGTGGAGAATAGCTAAAATATTCGATGGGTCGCCAAGGGCCGTTGTGCGCGGCAGCCCGACGACCGCCGCGATAGTAAGGTCGGCTTTGGGTCTTGGCCGTGTAAAAACGGCCTTAAAGGGCGTCGGTTTTGCAATCCAGAACCGGCTCGGTCTCAGGCCACGATCGCGGCCATCAGCGGCTTGGTCCCGATGATGTTGATGACCCGTGTCAGGTTATAGGCCAGAACCGAGAGAGCCATCTCGGCGGCTACTTTTGGAAGCGTTTTCGTGAGGAAGTGTGTCGCTCCCATGCGGGCCTTCATCGTGCCAAACGGATGCTCGACTGTCTCGCGACGCTGGCGCATGGCTTGTGGGTTCGCATCAAGGCGCTGCTGCACAGCATCGAGCAGTTGCTCATGCTCCCATCGCGGAATCCGCCGCTCTGGCCCGGTCGTACATTGCGATTTGAGCGAACAATTTTGACAGGCTGTGGTCCAGTAGCGCCTTATCCGCTTGCCATCTTCCTCGCTCGTAAAGCGATAAGGCAGTTGCTCCCCAGCTGGACAGCGATAGGCGTCCTCCTCTGGAAAATAGACAAAGTCCTGCTTGCCGAAGCGCCCCTCCGATTTGGCGCCCGACGTTTGCGGCTTGGGCAGGGTTACCTTGATGCCGGCCTCGTGGCAGGCGAGGATCTCCGGGCTGCTGAAGTAGCCACGATCGGCAACGGCCTCGAGCGTCTCGGTCTTTAGAACAGCCTTCGCCTGTCTGGCCATGTTGGCGAGTTGGGCCCGATCTGAGCCGCTGTTCGTTACCTCATGGGTCACAATCAGATGGTGCTCGGTATCGACGGCGACCTGCACGTTGTAGCCGACGACGCCGGAACCGCGACCACTCGTCGCCATTGAGCGGCTGTCGGGATCGGTCAGCGAGATTTGTTGGTCAGGCGAAGCCAGCATCTGTCTCTCGTAGACAGCAAGCTTGCCCATTTGCTCCTTCAGTTTTGTGAGCTTCTCGTGAAGCCTCGTTACCTTCGCGGCCAGCTCTTCAGTGGGTTCCTGTCGGTCGGCCGTGTCAAGCTGGCTCAAATACCGCGCGACGCTCTCCTCCAGCTGAGCACGCCGCCGTTCCACCTTCGCCCGTGTAAAGTTCTTGTCCCGGTTGTTCACGGCCTTGAACTTGCTGCCATCGATGGCGACGCTCGCCGTCGCGAGAAGACCCATCTCACGGCAGAGTTCGATGAAGCGCGCACATACCTTGCGTAGCGCCAGGCCATTGTCTTTGCGGAAGTCCGCGATCGTCTTGTGATCGGGTGCGAGCCGACCCAGCAGCCACATGACCTCGACATTGCGTCCAGCCTCTCGTTCGAGCCGCCGGCTCGACTGAACCCGGTTGAGATAGCCGTAAATGTAAAGCTTCAGGAGAACCGAGGGGTGGTACGAGGGCCGACCAGTTGCCGCCGGCTCCACCCCCTCAAAGCTCATCTCAGCCAAGTCGAGCGTCTCGACAAACACGTCGATCACCCGAACAGGATTACCCTCGTCAATAAAATCATCGAGGCATTCGGGCAACAGCGTCGATTGCCCACGATCCGCCTCTTCTACAAAGCGCCGCATCAATTCCTCCGAGAATCACGGAAGAATCATAACCGCGGCACTGCCGTTTTTACACAGCCAGGGTCACGTGTGGACGGCGCCCTGGCAAGAACTTTCTGACGGCTTGCAGCATTGGTCGGGTGCGGTCACGTGTCCGGCCTGTTAGTGCGGCAGGGTGGCCGCTGGCCCTAATGCTCTGCGCGGAGCGGGTCCCAATCGAAAGCCCGCACTCGGAAGTGCGATGACCCAAACGGGTTCTCCCGATCCTCGGAACGACCGTATCTGCATTACGTCATCATGCCCTTGCCAATTGGTGTGTTCCGTTACCGGTGTTGCCGGTCGGCTGTCTCATGCTGCCAGCAGCAGCTCCGGCTCCTTGTATCTCTCGCCGCGGGTCATGATGGCCCAGGCGATCCGCGCCATCTTGTTGGCCAGGGCGACAGCAGCCACTTTCGTCGGCCGGCGCTCCATCAATCGCCCTAACCACGGCCGCTTCTTCGTCCCGTGTTTTTGCGCGTAGCGGATCACGGCCATGGCGCCGGCGACGAGAAGCCATCGCAAGTATCGATTGCCCTGCTTGGTGATGCTGCCGAGCTTGTCCTTGCCGCCAGTCGTGTGTTGCTTCGGCACCAGCCCGATCCAGGCAGCCAAACCACGCCCCGACCTGAACGCCTTCCAGTCGCCGATCTCGGCAACAAGAGCGGTGGCGACAATCGGCCCGACGCCCGGAATCTCTTCCAGCCGCCGGCTCGGCTCGCAGGAGCGATGCCAGGCCAGAATACTCTTACCGATTGATGCGATCTCGGTGCCGATGGTGCTGTATTGGGCTGCGAGAACCTTGAGAATGTTGCGGGCCACCAACGGGATCCGGCTATCGGCACCATTCATAATGATCTCAAGTAATTCGTCGGTTCCATTGCGGCCCTTGGCCGACACGATCCCGAGCTCGGCCAGATGACCACGTATCGCGTTGCTCAACATGGTACGCTGACGCACCAGCAATTGCCGCGCTCGATGCAGCATCAACGCAGCTTGTTGTTCCCTCGTTTTAATCGCAACAAAGCGCATCGATGGCCGGCTGACCGCCTCACAGATCGCTGCCGCATCGTTCGCATCATTCTTGCTGCGTTTGAGATAGGCCTTTACATAGCTCGGTGGCATCAGCTTCACCGTATGACCGAGAGCTTGCAACTCGCGGCCCCAATGATGAGCGGCCGGACAAGCTTCGATACCAACAAGGCACGGCGGCAAATCCGCGAAAAACTCCAACATCTTCGAACGGCTAACGCGCTTGCGTATCACTACCGTTCCGGCGTCATCGACACCGTGAACCTGGAATACCGACTTCGCAATATCGAGACCAATCGTGATAACCTCGCCCATGGACGGCTCCCCTCAAAGTGGTTCGTTTCAACGCAACCACCCTATGGCACTCCGATGCCGCAGAGTGGGCGCCGTCCACAGCATCAT
>Ga0209006_10004319_pt1 | contig 12896 bp, 13 predicted proteins | sample JacPin_JW_Ref_O2_FD_188567 | JGI IMG/M metagenome (GOLD analysis project Ga0209006, IMG submission 188567) | Forest soil microbial communities from Algoma, Ontario, Canada - Jack Pine, Ontario site 1_JW_Ref_O2 (SPAdes) (version 2) | ecosystem: Environmental > Terrestrial > Soil > Boreal...
AGCGGCGGCATTCCTTAGCCAAGCCGGCCCTAAGCCAAAGGCGCAACGCGCCAGCCTACCTCTCTACGACTTCCTCCAGCATCTGAAAAAACGCTGGATACGAAATGGCCGCCGACTCCGCCCCGCGAATCAGGGTTTCTCCGGAAGCGCGCAGTCCGGCCACAGCAAACGCCATGGCAATGCGGTGATCGCCAAACGAATCGAGTTCCACTCCGTTCAAACTCTGTCCCCCGGGAATTTTCAATCCATCCTCGCGCTCTTCAACTTCCGCGCCCATGAGCCGCAGATTCGTGGCCACGGCCGCGATTCGATCCGACTCTTTTACGCGCAACTCCTTCGCGTCCCGAACTTCGATTCCCTGCTCGGTGTAGGGCGCAATCGCGGCCAGCACTGGAATCTCGTCGATCAGCGCCGCAGAATCGCCGCCGGCGATGGTCCCGCCCTTCAGCCTTGCGCCATCGACCTGCAACGATCCGATCATTTCGCCGTGAATCTCCTGGAGTTGCGTCACCGACACGCGCAATCCCATCTGCATGAGCACGTCGAGCAGACGAGCGCGCGTGGGATTCATCAGCAAGTTGGGAATGATCAGATGAGAGCCGGGAAACAACGCGACCGCGCACATAAAAAACGCTGCGCTCGAAAGATCGCCCGGGATGCGCGTTTCGATGCCGCGTAATCTCTGACCACCGCGAATCCGGATTTCGTTCCCCCCGCCAACACGCTTGCGTTCAACCTGCGCCCCAAAAGCGCGTAGCGCCACCTCGCCATGGTCACGGGTACGCACGGATTCTTCAATCCGGGTTTCGCCCTGAGCCAACAGTCCCGCGAATAACAGGCACGATTTCACCTGTGCGCTGGCCACCGGCACTTTGTACTCGATGGCTTTGAGATCCGTGCCGGCAATCAGCAACGGCGGCGTGCCCCCCTGCGATACAATCTGTGCACCCATGGCCGAAAGTGGATCGATCACCCGCGCCATCGGCCGCCGCGACAGCGATTCGTCGCCAATCATTTCGCTGGTGAACTTCTGTCCTGCGACGATGCCGCTTAGCATACGCATGGTCGAACCGGAGTTGCCGCAGTCCAGAGGCCCTGCCGCGGCAGACAGGACCGAGCCGCGCCCCTGCACTTCAATCACGCCGTCTTTCCGCTCCCAGGTCACGCCCAGCGAGCGCATACACCCCAGAGTGCTGGCGCAGTCGGCTCCGGTCGAATAATTTTCCAGACGGGACGGCCCCTCGGCAATTCCAGCCAGCATGGCGTAGCGATGCGAAATCGACTTATCTCCGGGTAGTAGAACTGTCCCGCGTACGCCTCGTCCGGGGCGGACAATCACTTCCGAGTCGTTTTTCATCCTGAATTGAATATAAAGGACAGAAGCCACCACTGCCCATGCAGGGGGCGGAAGCCCTCGTCCGCCCAGCCACCGTCTCAGAACCCACGCAGACTAGACCGTCTACGCGGGCATCGCAGATTTAGAATTTAGCCAATATGACAAGCACGCAAGGCCAGCGAGTTTGAGGTTTACTTGTGCTGCGCAGTTTCTTTCAGAATGTCCGCCGGAACTTCCCGCAGCGTGACACCGAACTCAAACATGGGCGTCTCGGTCCCACGTCCCCAGCGCGCGACTTCCCAGTGGGCGCGTACGAACTTCACCTCAGGATGTGCGCTCAGGTCGAGCAGCAGTGGAGACTCCTCGCAATAGAATTTCTGCGGAAAGGCCGCAAGCGACTTCGCCTCCCACGCCGCGCCGTCGACTGATCCAAAGATGCTCACACCGAGCGATTCCTGCTCGATGATCTTCGTGATGGCCAGGGTCACCAGAAACACGCGGCTGGATGCGCCGCTCACGTCGGCGGCAACGCCGTCTCCCTTGGCGGTGGCGACGGTTTGCGGAGGGACCAGCACTACCTCGGTCGTTGTCATGGTCGGTGTCATCGCGAGGATTGTAGCAAAAGCACAGTTCTCGGTTCTTGGCCTGCCAAAAGAATGCCGAAGCGATCCTTACTGACAATCCAGGAGTTCACAGCTATATTTGTCGGCAATCATGGCGACCGCAATGCCGATGGTTCAAACTCAATCGCCCGTGAGCGGTGCGAAGGCTTCTTCGGAGCGCTTGATAAGCGTCGATTTCTACCGCGGACTAGCCGTCGCCGGCATGATTCTCGTCGACAACCCAGGCAGCGACGATCTCGCCTACTGGCCGATCAAACACGCGGAGTGGAACGGATGGACGCCGGCCGATTTCATCTTCCCGTCTTTTGTTTTTCTGGTGGGCGTGTCGATGGTGTTCTCGTTCACAGCGCGGCTCCGCCGTGGCGAGTCGCGGCGGAACATCTTGGCTCACGCCTTCACCCGAAGTTTCATCCTCATCGCCATCGGCCTTTTCGTAAACGTCTCCCCACTCGTTGGCCTGGACCTGCACACCTGGCGTATTTACGGCGTTACTCAGCGCATCGCCCTCTGTTACTTTGTGGCCGCGATTCTCGTCCTCTGGACGAACCGTCGCACGCAGGCGATCACGTTGGGGGCTTGTCTTATCGGCTATTGGGCCCTCCTGCGTTTCGTCCCAGTCCCCGGCCTTGGCGTTCCCGGCCACGACATCCCGTTCATGGATCCCGAACGCAATCTCGTCGCATGGCTGGACCGCAAGCTTTTCGCGGGACGCCTCTACAATGGCATGCGCGATCCCGAGGGACTCATCAGCACGATTCCAGCGATAGGAACGATTCTGATGGGCGTGCTGACCGGACACTGGCTGCGCTCGGAAAAAAGTCCAGGAACAAAAATCGCCCGCATGATCTGCGTTGGAATTTTCGTTCTGGCGGCGGGCCTGATCTGGAATCGCTGGTTTCCCATCAATAAGAATCTCTGGACCAGCTCGTTTGTGCTGCTCACCGGCGGCTTCGCCCTGATCTTTCTCGCCTTTCTTTATTGGGCACTGGACACCAAGAAATGGCGCAGCCTCTGGACGATGCCGATCTTGGTCTTCGGGATGAATGCCATCGCCGGCTTCGTTGCAGATTCGTTGGTTTACGGTCCCGGCTATAGCTTCACGGTGAAAAACCCGAACGGTGGGACCACGAACTGGCACGAAGCCGCGCAGTCATGGCTGGTATCGCAAGGCGCGAGCGCAGCCAATGCTTCCCTCATCTATTCGCTGGCTGCAGTGCTGTTTTGCTGGACGCTGCTCTGGCTCCTGTGGCGGAAACGAATCTTTCTGAAGGTGTGACCTCGACACGTTACCTCATTCCGACGGATGCGGCCCGGTGAAGTCCGAGCAGCACGGCTTTTGCGCCGGCTTGAATTCCATCAATTCCACGCGAGAGAGATCGGGATCGAACACGTCAAGTTGCCACTTGCCATCTTTGCCGATCTCCGCCTGCTCGTCCCCGTGCGCCTTCCAGCCGTGCGATTCCATGATGCTCTGCGCTTTCTTCATATCGACGACGCCGAGCGAGATGTGATTCATGACTCCGGTGAGTTGCAAGTCCATGTGCTCGGGCTGGTTCAGCATGTATTCCAGCCAGTCGGTGCCATCGGGAACCTGCATGGCCACCCAGTCGGTATCGGTGTCCTTCATACCGCCATGCCAGTAGGGGCGAAATCCCAGAATGTCACGATAGAAGTGATCCTCGGCATCGCGGTGATAGACCACGAAACCGGCATGGATCATGCGCCGCGACGCAGGCGAGGCTGGAGCCTCTGTGGCTTCCGGGCGAATGCGCTGCACGAACTCGATCAAATGTCCTTCCGGATCTTTCACGGTAAAACTCATGGTGTAAACGCCAGGGCGCGCATGAAAAGCCGACGCTGAAATTCCTTTCGCCGAAAGATAGTTGCGAAGTGCGACAGCATCGTCAGTGGCAAAGGCAACGTGGTCCATACGATCGGTGGCCTTCGGATCGGGCGCGGGGCTGTACCCGATCCATTGCTGGCCCACCATGTAGCGCAGTGTGCCGCCAGCCTCCATCGGAGCGGCGGAGGCGAGTCCCAGCACATCGCCGTAGAGTTTTTTCACGCCGTCAGGCGCAGTGGTGTAGAACGACACGTGGTCGATCCCCGTGATGTGCGGTCGTGCCGCAGCGGGAGTCTGGGAAACAGCACAGGTCGCTGTCGCGGCCAGGATCAGAGCGAAAGCAGGTGTCTTCATGGCGTTGACGATTCTAGACTAAGCGGAGCCGATCAGCCTAAATAGCCAGGACCTTCCATCCCACGACACATCAGCTGGTAGCCTTGAACTTCGCGACGATTGCCGTGATGTCGTCGTGTTGTTCCTGAAAACTGAATCGCCGAACTCCGTCCACGATTGCGGCTAACAATGCCTCGCACGGCAGGTTCCGATGTTGCTGAAGCGCTTCAACCAGGCACCGCTCGCCAAATTCCTCTCCTTGCTCGTTACTGGCTTCGGTGATCCCATCCGTGTAAAGGGCAAGCACGTCCCCGGGAAAAAGCTCCTGCTCGCGCATCGAGCAATTCCACTCTCTGAACAGTCCGAGCAGCGTGCTGGTGGACTCGAGCCGGTCCACCTTGCCGTCACCCCTTACCAGGAGACCTGACAAATGGCCGCAATTGACGTAGCGCAGACGGCCCGCCGCCTCGTCGTAATCGGCAAACAAAAGCGAGGCATACGCACTGTCTCCGGTATTGTCATAGAACAAGCGATTCACCGACCGGAGCAACGCCTCGGGTTCATTGAAGGCCAGCGCTGACTGGCTGCGGAAGCTGGCCTGCAAATTCGCCATCAGCAGAGCGGCGGCGATTCCCTTGCCGGACACATCGCCGATAATCAATCCCAGCCGCTGCGGCCCGAGATTCAGGAAGTCGAAATAATCTCCTCCCACCTGGCGCGCCTGCACGCACATTCCCGCGTACTCGAGCGTTTTCAACTCCGGCTGAATCTGTGGAAACAACCGCGCCTGGACCTGCCGCGCGATTTCCATTTCCTGGGCAGTGCGGCGTTCGGATTCGAGTTTCGCGGCGTGCGCCTGCCGGCGCGACTCCAGGCTTTGCCTTACCTCATCGAAGCCTTCCAGGCCGAACGCATTCCCGTCCGGATCCTCGAAACGCGCATAGGTGCCGCCCCACCCCGGCGTCTCCGGGGCCGTTGTGAAACGAACGCCGCGCTCGCTCCATTCTTTGTACTTGGCGTCGACATCTTCGGTCATGAACAGCACCCAGCGGTAGCCGCCAATCAGTTTGTATTCCGGCGCGTCGGGCTTTGGTTCAACCAGCGCGAGATTTGCGCTGCCGTCGGGAGGCGCTACCTCGATCCAGCGTTCGCCGGTTGGAAGTCGTTGTTCTGTGAGAAGTTCGAATCCCAATTGTTGCAGGTAGAAGGGCTTGCTCACGTCCAGATCTCGAATGAAAACAACGATGTCCTGGATCGACAGGTAAGGCTCTTCGCGGCCCGGGCGAAGCACGGTCCGGTTCGCCCATGAGAAAAAGGGGTCGCTTGCCATCGGGGTGATTATAGCGGGCCCGATAAGTCTTGAAATTACCCCCTTGAGGTGCAGGCAGGCCTAAAGTCCATCCAGAAACTGACGCAGCACCCTGCCCGCTTCGTCAGGTCTTTCCCACGCTGAGTAATGCCCGGCCTTGGGGATCACGCGCAACTGGCTTCCGGCAAGATGTCCGCGCATGAGTTCAGCTTCGTTCACGCCCGTGAGGATGTCCTCGTCTCCCGTGACCAGCAGCGTGGTGACATTGATGGTCTTCAGCGTATCGACTGAGTCAGGACGCCCGGCCATGCCGCGCTGCACCTGCGCCACGCCTTCGGGAGACATCTTTCGCATCATGCGCAATGCGCCGTCCGCCAGGTCAGGACGCGTTTCCCGCGTGGTCTTCCCCAGCACGCGCGTAATCATGCTTTCGAAAAACTGTTCTGTGCCGCGTTCTAGAACGTCGTTCGCGGCTTGCAGGCGCGCTGCGCGGGTTTCGGCGTTGTCGGTTGGCGCTTTGGTATTGCACAGGCCCAGCGCAGCCACGCGCCCACGATTCTTCCGCCAGAACTCAAACAGCGCATAGCCGCCGATCGAAACTCCAATCAGCGGAGCACGGCCGACGTCAGCGTCGTCCATCACCCGCGCAATGTCCGCAGCGTGTTTTTCCATGGTCGCCGGACCTTCACCTACGCCGGAGTCGCCATGTCCCCGCAGGTCCGGCAGAATCACGCGGTAGCGGGTGGCCAGCGTTTGAGCCACCGGCAGCCAGAATTCGTGATTTGCGGGGAATGGATGGAGCAGGACAACTGGAGAACCATCGCCCAGCGCCCAGTAAGCGATTTCAGCGTCGCTGCTTTTTACCGTTTGCCTTGGGATCCTGCTCGAAACGTCGATCGACATTCAGCCAATGTAAACCACTGCGGTTATTGCGTCTTGGGCGGCGCATAAAAATCGACCAGGTTTCCGTCCGGGTCCCGGAAATATATGGAACGAGTTCCCCAGGGTTGCGTGGTAGGCGGCTTGACCCAGTCTTTCACCAGGGGCCGCAGTCTCGCGTATTCGTTATCGACGTTACCAACGCTGAATTCCAGTATCGAACTCTTGTTCGTCGCCGCTTCAGCCGAGCCCGGAATGTACTGTTGTTGGGCCACAGTCGAGAAAATCGCCAGCACCCCAACACCGGTGTGGAATTCCGCGTAATCCGGGCCCGACCGCTGTGCTTTGAGCGCCAGGACCGGCTCGTAAAACTGAACCAAGCGATTCACATCCCCGGTAATCAGGCAAACGTGCATCAATTGCGGAACGCCGCTGCCGTCGGACGAAGGAGGGTGAGGGCGAGATAGAGCATGGTCACCCGACATCTGCGGATGTGCTGAACGACCGACCCCAACCAGCATTAGCTCAACTGCCAAAGCCGCGACACGAATTGAAACCGTCACGATTTACTCCACCGGGGACAGCACATCGCGCCCGTCTTACAATCGTGCTCATTGATTCCCAACTTCCAGACGCGCGCGGAGACGACCTAAGTCGTGGGGGCGCGCTGACCTGCGTAGGACTGCGCAGGCAGAAGCAGCGGCTCTTCCGGCATGATGATCCACGCAATCGGATACGAGATCATGCCGATCACCGTCGTACACGACACGATCAGCCAGACCACCCGCACCAGCGTGACGTCGAGATCGAAGTATTCGGAGAAGCCCAGGCAAACGCCCGCAATCTTACGGCCCAGCCGAGGACGCACAAGTTTCGTCCGGGCCATCGAAATACCCACTCGAACGCCGCAATAGGCGCACACGGCCGCATCGTCCTGAATCACTTTTCCGCAGTAGTTGCAGTACATGGCTCAGCCTCCACAACGCAATAGCTAATTATAGTCTGAACAGTTTCACGCATCCGGACGAGAATTCACGCCGCCCTGGCCCACTTCGCTACGATGCTAGAATCGTCCCACCCCAATGGCGACGGCGACGGTAAGCGAATTAAAACCCAGTCCAGACCAGGCCAAGGTTGAACGCTTCTACCGACCTGAACTGGACTGTCTCCGCTTCTTCGCCTTCTTCGGCGTCTACGTTTGTCACACACTAACTGGCGATCCCGCCTACTATGCCGCCCGCCACGTCCCCTATCCCGCACTGGTTGCCGCTCTTGCTTTTGCCGGCAGATATGGTGTGGATCTTTTTTTTCTGCTCAGCGCTTATCTCATCACCGAACTCCTGCTGCGCGAACAGGAGCAATATGGAAAGCTCGATCTGCGCTCATTTTATGCGCGACGCATTTTGCGCATTTGGCCGCTGTATTTCCTCGGCATTTTGATCGGAGTCCTGCTGCCGCTCATCGACCCGAGGGAGCAATTCCCTCTCAAGTATGCCGTCGCCTTCGCTCTCATGTTTGGGAACTGGATGATCTCTTTTGCAGGCCCGGTTCCGTCTGTCGTGTTTTCTTTATGGAGCGTCAGCTTCGAAGAACAGTTTTATCTGATCTGGCCTGCATTCATTTCGAAATCCGGCGGCAAGGGGTTGCTGCGGGCGTGCGGAATACTGCTGCTCATTTCCAGCGCGAGCCGTCTCCTGTTCCTCGGTTACGCTCGCTCCGTGCACTCGGAAATGTCGATCTTCGCAAATACGCTCACCCGGCTCGATCCCCTGGCCCTGGGTATCGCCACCGCAGTGTTGCTGCGCGGAAAACGCATGACCTTTAAGTGGACTACGCGGTTGGGCTTGCTGGCAGCGGGGTACGCGCTCTGGGTTACTGTCTCATACTTCTGCCATCTCACCCTCGGTTATGTGATGCTCGGGTATCCTGCGGCTGCGCTGGGGGCTTGGCTGATCTTCATCGCAGCACTGGGATTTTCACCCACTCCCGGTTGGCTCCGGTACCTCGGCAAGATTTCGTACGGGCTCTACGTAGTCCACGGCATGGCTCTCTACCTGGCCGTCTTTTTGCTGGGCGGGTACGTTCATACTCTCAAAGCGTTTGTCGTCTATTGGTGGCTGGGCTTGGTCCTCACGGTCGGAATGGCGGCACTTTCCTACAAATACTTCGAATCCCCGTTCCTGCGGCTGAAGGATCGTTTCGCCCGAGTGAAGTCCCGCCCAATCTAATCAGTACTCGTTTAGCCCCGGACGCCTTCGTCCGGGGAAGGAGCGAGGGAATTTTGTGCGCGAGTCGTGGTGTGAAACCTCTTGCTTATTCTCTGTAGGCTTCCCGAATGTAGCGGCGCGCTTGGTCGGCTGGGCCAGTATTTGCGTTGCCGGCCAGGACCGTCTGATATTTCTTCATAGCGAGATCACGTTTCTGCAGCAGGTCGTACATTTCACCCGCAGAGAGGTTTGCCTTTTGCAGAATGTCAGGATCGGGGTTGGGCGCTTCGTTCACCAACTCATAAGCCGCGGCCGCGCCGGCAAGATCTTTTTTGCTGCGCAATAGTTCTCCTAAACCCCACGCGGCCATTTCATAGTGCAGCGTGCCGTACTTCCCTTCCCGGCCGTTCTGCCAGACTTTGCGGTACGTGGATTCGGCTTCGTCCAGATGTCCCTCCGAACGCTGAAGATTGGCGACTTCGGTCGGGAACAGGTGGTTTTTTGGATACTTCGTCGTCAGGTCTCGCATGTAGCCCAGCGCCTCGTCGTACTGGTGATCACGGCGCAGGAATAGACTGAGCAGAACTTTGGCGTCCGCCGAATTCTCGCTCTCGCTCCTGGCAACTGCGCGCAGATACTCAAGGCCTTTATCCCTCGATCCGCTCAATCCGGCAAGAGCCGCGGCTAGTTTCACGCTCCACGGCAAATTGCCCACGACATAGTTGTGTGTGCCCACAACCATCTTCGCGTCGATGTAGCTGGGATCGAGTTCGAGCACGTGCTCATGATCATGGCGCGCTCCCACGGCGTTGCGCAGGGCTGAAAACCATGCCCGCTCCACCAGTCCGGTATACACGGCGAACTGCGCCCGCGTGACGCCCCTGCAATAAAGCGCATTCACGTCCTTGGAATTCGTCTTGAGTTCCTGCTCTTCCAGGTTCTCGGCGCGCTCCACGAGTTCCTTGATCCTCGCTTTTACCTTCGGGTCGGTCGGGCGCGGCGTGCGGCCAATGAAGTTGTCGTTGGCGTAGTCCCCAGTATTCATGCCACCAGTCTCGTAGAGATTGCGCATCAGGACCACAGTCAGCAACCGATTCACCGCGAACGGATCATTAGGATGCTTCTCCAGAATTCTCTCGAACTCCTGCATCGCGCGGTCGTATTCCATGTTGTAAAAGTGGTCGAAGGCTATATCGGTCTGGGCATCATGCGGCGCGAAATGGGGCGTAGAAGGGGCGGACTGGGACTGGGCAGAAGCAGCTAGATGCGCCAACCAGAGCAACAGCAAAATCAACGCCGCAGTGGCGGCTTGAGGCAAGCCGGTCCGGTTCTTTTTCTTCTGTCTCGTCACAAACGGATTGCCAACAGTCTAAACGAACTGGGTCTGGCGTGCTGGAACAACGCCCCTAAGTGCGCTAATTGCAGCAATACGCTCCAGGCCCGAAACACTCTTCGCTGACGATTGCGTTTTTGACCCGTCCCAGACGTGTCAGAACGCTCAAGATAATGACGCCGGTTCCACCCGGTGGGAAAAAAGCATCCGCACCACAAGCGTTAGCTACGTACCTGCAATGGCACCTGCGATCGGATGCTGACGTCCCTATAATTTATGCAGACAAAACACTGACCCAGGTCGCGGGCAGGCTTGCCTGAACATAGCGTTCCGGTGCGCTGAATGGAGCTCAGTTGCACCGGAACGACAAGCTGTCCCGCACTGGCTCAGTTGTTTTTGTTGGGAGGCTCTGGAGGCCTGCGGGCTTTCGTAACTGGTTCATTTTACTCGCTCGCGAGAGTAATTATTGCCTTCGTTGACGTGCAGGCTGCCTTCGGAAAAAACTGCAAGTACTTGACGATTTGAGACTTAGCCGCAGTTGGGCTTTGGCGGTACAGATGCCAGTGCACCCTTAAGCATTTCGCTGCAGAGAAGCTTTCTTATGGCTGAAGTCGTAAATGAAACCCAGCAGGATTTTTGGCGGCCGCCCTCCCCGGTCATGACGGAGGAAGTTGATGTTGTCCTGCGGCCTGCCATTTCAACCATGGCGGAGGCTTGTCCTCGTTGTGGAACTGAGTTCCTGCTTGGTTCCCGCTTTTGCCACTCCTGCGGTGGGCGCCGCCCGGAAACAATCAGCGCCGCAGCCAAGGCAGATGCTGCCGAAATAGCCGGCCTTTGGGAAACAGCGGTGACGCGGCTTGTGGCAGTCGCAACGGCTCTCCCAGCCATTTGGCGAAAAATCACCTTCCCAAGCTGGCTGCATTATCTTCATTTCCATGAGATCAAGCGCTGGGTTGGCCTGCCCACCGCGTCATTGATCGCTTTTGTCATCGGCTTGGGATGTGTTGCAGGGGCGCTGCTCGTCGGCTTGCTTACAGCTCGAAACCTGGTGGATTGGCAGGCGATCCAGTTCTATCGCGCGGAGTGGCTGCTGGCGGCGACGGCATCCTTTGTTGCGGGAATCCTGTTGAAGAAGCCTGCCCGCCGTAACACCGAATAGCGCCCTACGATTCGCTTCCCGGACCACTTTCCGATCCCCCGCCTGAACCTACAGCGCGGCGTTGCTGCCCCATACGATAGAGATGATTTACTGGGCCGGTTCCCCGCCCCAGCGGCTGCCCATAGGAGATAGCTGCGGTAACATAGGTCTTAGCAAGCAATGTCGCTTCTGCCAACCCTCGGCCGAGCGCTAAGTGGCAGGCCATGGCTGTGGCGAAGGCGCATCCGGTGCCGTGAGTCGAGTTTGAGCGCTGCCGTTCGGCCTTGAAGACTTCCTGCTGCACTCCATGTTTGGTCGTGAAACTCAAGAGATCAATTGCTTTTTCGAGATGCCCACCCGTGATAACCACGGCCGGGGCTCCCATTTCGTGCAACTTGGCACTGCCGGCTCTCATCTCGTCCAGGTCCGTCACTGTCATCCCGGTCAGGGCTGCCGCTTCGTCGATGTTGGGAGTGACCACGTCGGCCAGGGGGATCAGGCGATCTATCATCGACCGGACCCCAGCAGCGTCGAGTAACTGTGCGCCCGACGAAGACTTCAGGATCGGATCCAGTACAACGTTAGGCAACCTAGACTTGCCCCCCCTGCTGGCTGGCTGGCTCATCAGGAAGTCCGCAACCGCTTTGACGGCTTTCCCTGTACCCAGCATCCCGATCCTTACTGCGGCTATATCCAGGTCCGCAGCCAATTCTTCGAGGGTTTCAGTGATTAGGGACGGGTCGTTGGCGGCAACCCGGCGCACCCCGGAGGTCGACTGCACGGTCATAGCCGCGATGCAGGCGACTCCATAGCAGCCGTGGGCGGCGATGGTTTTGATGTCGGCTGTCACGCCCGCGCCGGAGGCAGGGTCAAATCCGGCGATGGTGAGTACGACTAACTGTTTTTCGGCCATGAACTTCCGATCCAGTGAGTCCCGATAGTACCCTTTTTAGAAGGCTCGGCGCTCGCCCCGCCAGCGAGTCGAAGTTACCTTTGGACAAAAATAATTCGGCCACCGGTTTCCAGATTGCCCCTGTAAATACATGATTCCATGTAAGTTGCAGAGGTGTTAAATGTAACTAATTGATTCCATGTGGGTTGTAAATTCTACCTTGCCACCGTTCGCGTGTTATTTACCATTTGGTAAATGCGTAACTCGCCTCAAACAAAGGCGCTTGATCGTATGTTATTAAATTATAAATAAGTTACGTGTGAAGTCGATTACTACGAGGTCACCAAATCACGCCCTCGATGGCCTTGACAGGCAGTTTGGCACGCCGATAGCATTTCAATATCACGTCCAACAGACCGAAGGCCAAGGCTAGGACACTTTTGAGTATGCGAGGAGAACTGAATGCGAAGCACTTTTGCTCATGGACTGGCTGTTGTTTTAGTCGTAGCCAGCCTGGGAGCGGCTCAGGGACCGAACAACTCGGGGGCGACACCAGCACGAAGTAGTAAAGCCCATAGCAAACCCGAAGTCCGCACACAGGCCGGTAAGCCCAAACCGTATCAAATTGGTACAGCTTCGTGGTATGGCGAGTATTTTGATGGAAAGCCGACCGCCAGCGGCGAGCCTTATGACATGTACGACATGACGGCCGCCCACCTGACGCTTCCCCTTGGAAGCTATGTCCGGGTCACCAACCTGCGCAATGGCCGGGCCGTCGTGGTCCGCGTCAATGACCGGGGACCGATCGTCCCGGGCAGGATCATCGATCTGTCTTACGGCGCTGCCTCCGCTCTTGGTTATGACAAGCGCGGCATTCAGCGCGTGCGTCTGGATCTCGTCCATCCCTATCAGGCGGCCTCTCGGCCGAAGACCAAATATCAGACGGTTGCCATCAACAATCCTCCCGTGGCGGAACTCCGCTAAAAGCCTTAGACTGGCGGGG
>Ga0209006_10004320_pt1 | contig 12894 bp, 10 predicted proteins | sample JacPin_JW_Ref_O2_FD_188567 | JGI IMG/M metagenome (GOLD analysis project Ga0209006, IMG submission 188567) | Forest soil microbial communities from Algoma, Ontario, Canada - Jack Pine, Ontario site 1_JW_Ref_O2 (SPAdes) (version 2) | ecosystem: Environmental > Terrestrial > Soil > Boreal...
TGCAGAAAAACTGCCAAAGCTGCCATCGCCCGGGCGAAGCTGCTCCCTTTTCGCTGCTCACCTACGAAGAGACGAGGCCCTGGGCCGGAGCTATGAAGCTAGCCGTGCGGCAGAAATTAATGCCGCCCTGGTTTGCCGATCCGCAAGTTGGACATTTCTCCAATGATCGATCGCTCTCGCAAAAAGAGATCGATACCATTGTGGCCTGGGTAACCGCAGGCGCGCCCAAAGGCGAACCCAAGGACATGCCCGCACCAGTGAACTTTGTGGAAGGATGGGGCATTCCAAAACCGGACGTGATTTTTCAGTTGCCCAAAGAATTTTCCGTGCCGGACTCGGGCATGGTCGAGTACCAGTATGCGATTGTGCCGACCGGCTTCAAGGAAGATAAGTGGGTTCAGGCCGTAGAAGTCCGGCCAACCGAGCGCTCTGTGGTTCACCACATCATCGCTTACATTCGAGAACCCGGATCCAATTACTTCAAAGACCAAAAACTGGGAGTCTTCTTCGAGGCGGCTCCCGCCACAACGGATGAGAACGTTGACACGAGCGCACTGCCCAGCGATTTTCTGGTTGGTTATGCGCCCGGTCAACCGGCGGAGATCCTGCCGGCCGGAGAGGCGAAGCTAGTGAAGGCCAACTCCGACATTGTCTTCGAGGTTCACTACACGCCCAATGGAAAAGCGGTGATGGACCGCACCAAACTTGGTTTGGTTTTCGCTAAAGAGCCGCCGCACAAAAGGGTACAGACGTTGTCGGCGAGCAATGGCACTTTCAAGATTCCTCCCGGCGATGCCAACTACCGTGTGGATGCTTCTTTTGAAATTCGCAAAGAGGTGATACTGGCTTCGATTCACCCCCACATGCACACCCGAGGAAAGGATTTTGAATACCGCGTTGTGTTTCCTGGCGGTGAGACGCGGACGATCCTGAGCGTGCCCCAGTACAACTGGCACTGGCAACTTTGGTACAACCTCGACGAGCCTATCGTGCTGCCTCCAGGGGCTCGGATCGAATGCACTGCGCATTTCGACAACTCGCCGAACAACCCTGAGAATCCAGATCCAACGAAGACGGTAATTTGGGGGCAGCAGAACTGGGACGAGATGATGGTCGGCTTCTTTAATCTGGTTTACGACCCACGGATATCTCCCAAAGATCTGCTCCCGGAAAAGAAGGTTGTCGCAAAGGGCAAGACTTCAATCGTGGATCATTGACCACGAAGGCTGACAATGATCTTCGCCGCCGACTCCCATATGAAGAATGTTGCTCATTTGATCATGCTGGCTGTGCTCAGCGGATTTTGCACGGCCCAATATGCACCTCAGCAAAAGAAGCACATCCTGGTCATCGGGGAAGAAAAAGGATACCGGCACGCATCGGTATCGCACGCCATGGCTACCATCGAACGACTGGGGACCGAGACTGGATTGTGGGATTCCACTCTTCGCACTGACACCGAGGCGTTGACCAAGAAAAAGCTCGAGTACAACGCAAAGAATCTAACCAACTTCGACGCCGTGTTTTTCTTCACTGGCGGCGATCTTGAAATGGATGCCCAGCAAAAGTCGGACTTCCTGACCTTTATCCATGACGACGGAAAGGGTTTCATTGGCATTCATAGCGCTGCCATCACTTTCGTGGACTGGCCAGAGTATGGGGAGATGATTGGCGGCTATTACGATGAGCATCCATGGGGGACATTTGACGCACCGATCCTCGTGGAGGATTCAGCATTTCCCGGAATGCAGCGATGGCCGAAATCCTTCGTGCTGCGAGATGAAATCTATCAGATGAAGAACTATTCACGGGACAGAGTCCGTGTGCTCATGCGCCTTGATGCCGCCAAGGTCGACCTAGGAAAAAAGAACGTCCATCGTGCCGATCGCGACTTCGCCGTCACCTGGGCCAAGATGTACGGCAAAGGGCGCGTGTACTACACGACGCTAGGACACGAGCAAGACAACTGGGACAACCCGGCGTTTCAGAACATGCTCATAGAAGCAGTCAAATGGACAACTGGTCTCACCAATGCGGACATAACTCCGCGGCCGTTGCCTCCAAGTCAGTAGACGTCTAAGCGGAGAGCACCTACGGGAGACCCAACAGTTCGATGATCACTTCAAAGGATGCTGTAATCGATGGGATAACTCGCAGAAGGTTCGGCAAGCTCGCTGCTGTTGGAGTGATCGCAGCGGCGCTGCCGCATGATGCGTCCGGCAAACTCGACGTAGGGATAGGGACATACAGCTATCACGCGTTAACTGTCGACGACATGATCGACCAACTCAGGGCTTTGAATATAGCCGAGATTGAAATGTCCCGCGGCGAATTCATGCTCATGAATCACCCCGGCGACGAGCTGTTCCGCTCAGTCCGAGCCAAGCTGGATCGCTCCGGTATTCGCTGCGTCTCCTATTACAGTGCGACCATCAAAGACGATCAAGATCTCGAGAATGCGCTTCGTTTCGCGAAGATTCTGGGAGCGCAAAATATCAGTGGCGATGCCACAGGGAGCATTCTGACCCGCATTGATCAGCGCTGCTCGCAAGAAGGTTTAACCTTCGGCATCCACAATCACTTCTTTAAAGGAGAGAAATTCGCGTACGAGAGCCCGGAAGATGTTCTCAAGGCATTGGTGGGACTCTCGAATACTGTCGGCGCCACGGCCGACGTGGGGCACTTCGCATCCTGCGGCTATGACACCGTCGACGCGATTCGCAAATTAAGTCTTCGCCTGAAACTGGTCCATCTGAAAGACGTTCAGAGTTCGGGCGGTGAAGTCAATGTCTTGCTGGGACATGGGATCTCGAAGATTCCGGAAGTCATGCGCGAACTGCGTCGCCAAGGGTTTGCTCACTTGATCGCCATCGAATATGAAAAAGAAGGCGACGTGAACGGCGACATGAAAGCCGATGTGGCGATTGCCCGAAAGCTTGCGTAGGGCTGGCGCCGAGGCTAGCTATAGCTAGGGGCTCAGAGCAGAGCCAACCGCCGGGCGCAATCGGCCATGATTTCTGCCTCCCAAGCGGAACGCTGGGGGTTGCTGAGGTGCGTCCGATCGCTGGGAATCCGTCCGATCAGGTTTAGGAACACGGCGGCAGAATGTTTGTACGCGGGAACGGGCGTGCGAAATGCGACGTTTCCCAAGTACTGGAGGGCGTCGGAAAGGGCGTAGTACTCGGGGTCTCCCCCTTCCCAAAGTCGGTCTCGCTCAGCGAATTTCTCAGGCGCAAAGGTGGCGAGTCCCAGCAGATAATCCGACCCGTATTCGATCATGTTGATTCCCAGGTCGTTCCCTGTGTAGATGCGAAAATCTGGCCGGCATGCATCGCGAAGAGCGAGCCGCTCAAGCTCCAGGAGACGATCTAGAGAAGAGTGTTTCATTCCTTTAATTTCTGGGATGTCCATCAATCGTCGGACGGTTTCGGAGTCATAGATCTCCCCGTTCGCTGCAAACATAGGGCCCAATTCGAACGCCAGCACCTCAGGGCAGTCTCGACAAATGTCGCGATATACGTCCGCTACTCTGGCTGGAGGCTTACCGTGCAAGCGAGCTGTCTGGAACAGGATCGGTATGCCCTCAAAGCGAAGGATGGTGTCGATCTGCCGTCGATAAAGGCTGACAAGGTCGTTGCCGGCATCATGTTCGATGTACGCACCCGCCACAAACGGAATCCCTTTCCCGAGAGCCTGCCGCGTCCAATCCAACACCTCTTGCTTTTCTGTATCGCTCAAGTAGTTCACATACCCTGTATCCATGTTGACGGCATTCATGAGCCCTGCTCGATGTGTGGCAGTCAGCTGTTTCGCAAACGCCTCGACCGCGACCCGGCCTTCTGCCTCATAGGGCAGCAAGGCGGCGGCAATGCCCTGCACGTTGCGTCGCGGTTTTTGACGATCGATCAACTCGTCAATTGTCATCTTTGGGCCTCCACCATGGGCTCAGGTGCTGGCGCGGGAAAGTCAATGTCAGCGTTTCTTGGCTTCTTTCAGTTTTTCCGCCAGGTCAGAGCTCTTGTAGTACTCGTCCAGCGGATAGCAACCGGAGGGTAGTCCGTTGCGTGGCGCCGTCGTGCAATCGCTGAAGGTCCGGCATACTAGCTTGCGTTGGATCTGAGTGCCCTCCGATGCCTCCCAGAGGAACTGGGGATAGCTCAACACCATCCGACCGAGCCCCACGAAGTCGACCCAACCTTCGCGCACGGCGGCCTGCGCTACATGAGGCAAGAAGTCCTGCAAATAGGTATATCCCGATCCAACCATGAGCAAATTCGGGAACCGCTGCTTAAGGTGTTGAGTCACCTGCAACTGCCGCGCCACTCCAGCCAACGGATCTTCCGGTGGAAGATATCCGTCGGAAGGCGGATAGAGGGCCGGGCGTTGGATATGCGGATTGTAGTAAGGGCTGCCGGCAGTGATATTCACCAACTGAATTCCAAGCTCCTCGAATAGCAATAAGAGTCGCACCGGCTCGCTTAAGTCGATCTCCGTCGGGTCGAGCGGATTCACCCCGAATCCCCAACGATAGGGAAGTGAGTCGCGGCGCGTTTCCGGAACTCCAGTGGAAGGCTTCCCGTTGACACTCCGACTTGGATCGCAGTGAAATGGCACGGTATCGACCGCCGACAGCCGTACTCCAATGTGCAATCCCGGACAGAGCGAGCGGATTCCTTGTACAACTTCCCGCAAAAAGCGGGTGCGGCCTTCGAAGGTGCCGCCGTAGGGCCCTTCTCGCGTGTGAGCGCTCAGAAATTCATGACCCAGGTAGCCGTGGCAGTGTTTGATGTCCACGAAATCAAAACCCACTTGCCAAGCTATCAATGCCGCGCGATGAAAGTCCTCGATGATCGACTCGATTTCCCCGTCGGTGAGTACAGGGTAATCATGAGGCAACGTCAGGCGCCGGTCCAAAAACGGATGGTGATAGAGAATGCGTGGTTCTGGACGACTATGTTCATTCGGGCGGCAGTACCGGCCAGAATGCGTCAATTGCAAACCAATTACTAACCCATCGTCGGTGCCGGTAGTCTGGAGATGTTCACGCCTCAAAACGTCTCGCAAGTGCGCGAGGCCTTCCTGCATTCGCGGGGCGGCGAGAAGCTGGTTGGGGTTCGCCCGACCTTCATGGCAAACTGCAACCGCCTCTCCACCCCAGATCAGCTTGCCGCCGCTGCGGCCGAAACGCTGCCAGCGTCGAACAGTATTCTCCGAAGGAGCCCCTTCGGGAGTCGCGTCCCAACCCTCCATGGGCTGAACCGCGATCCGGTTGCCGATTTTGAATGGACCTTGCTCCAGCGGCCAACGCAGTGGAGACTGCGCTCCTGTCACAATTTGGGAATCGCAGGGGATCTGCAGGTCGAGAGCCTGCAGGTGAGCCTGAAAGCTTCCAACGTGTTTTAAACTTCCGAGGCGGAGGATTGCTCCAGTGCTCATAGGGCCCTCTTCCACTCGGGTAAACCCAGTACCGCAAACCCTCCAAGCAACGCGATACCAACCAGAACGGAGTAGCTTCCAGTCGCATCGCGCAAGCGGCCTACGAACCAGGGCGCAGCGGCTTCAGCAATGCCGCTCGCGGTCAGGATTACACCCAGCAATCTTCCCAGGATTTCAATTCCAAAGATTTCCGCTGTCATTAACGGAATGATCATGTAGTCACCGCCAAGACCGATGCCAAAAATCGCAGCGGAAACCCAGAGGGTTAGAGGGGTGGTCCCGAGGAACAGCAGAGGGATCCCCGCGGCCACGAGCGCGTACGTCAGCAGCATGATGTGCTTTTTAGAAAATCGATCAGCAAGCCATCCTATGAGTAACCGGCCAGCGATACTGAAAGCCAACACTACCGATAAGACACTTGCGGAATCCCTCTGAGTGAAGTGCCGGTCGAGACTCAAGAAAAGCTTCATATTCTGCTGCGTACCACTGACTGCAGCAATCGAACACATACTCCCCAGAGTGAGCAGGTAAAACGAACTTTCCCTGAATGCGGCCTTCGTGCTCGCGGACTTGACCGTTACAGAAGTTGCTCGCATTCTCGGTGGTTCTTTCACCAGGAGAGCCAGGGGAAGTGCGATGACGATGATTAGAAGACCTAAGATCCGCAGCGCGGTCTGCCATCCGAAATGCTGGGCGAGCGCGTGCGATATCCAGGGGACCGATGCTCCCCCGAGTCCGATTCCGAGGTAGGCAAACCCCATCGCTTTTCCGCGCGATCGACCGAACCACCGTGTCAGAAGTACCTGATTGGGCAGCGGACCCCCAAAAACATATCCCAGCGCGTTAATGAGGTAGAAAAAGTAGAACATGGCGAGGGTCGAGATTGAGCCCAGCCCTATCAAGGCGATCCCGGCCATTAGTATGCCTATCGTCATCATGCGACGAGGCCCGAAGCGGTCCACAACCCATCCTGCGAAGAACCCGAAGACGGGACCCACGACGAGTCTGCTCAGGGCGTTCCCTGACGTCACTTGAGAGCGCGTCCAATGGAACTGTTGGACCATGAAGTCGTAGTAAAAAGGCAGCCCCCACAAGGAAACGCCAACAATGCAGAAGAGCACCACAAAGGCTGTCGCCGATGCCTGGTACGCCTGGCGCCGGTTCGCTGGAAATTGATTGGGACTTGGCGGGGGCGACAACGCGAAGATCGATGTCGGCGTCGTCGCAGCGCCTTCACTTGCCGGTGCCGTCATGAACGTCAGTTTATCGTAGGGCGGATGGAACGCGGAGATTTTGCGGTCGGATCAGTCCCGGATCGTGGAATCACTCCTGGTTCGTTGGAAAACGCAGAAGCAGTCTACTTCTGGATTGTCTGGACAGTGTATTCAGAATCCTCAGACAGCTGCTTGCAACGGATCACTCTTACTCTGGTGGCCTGGTGATGCAATCTTCGGGAGCGGAATGGTCGCGAAAATGTGGGTGCCCGAGGTTCCTGACTCGATATTCATCGTTCCTTCGAATTGGCGCAGGCGTTCCCGCATTCCTCTGATTCCCATCCCTGAACGTCCCGACTGAATCTCAGCCAACCGCGCAGGTAACATGCCATTGCCTTGGTCCCGGATATCCAGTGTGATCTGATTCGACTCCCGAGCCAGCCGGATCGAAGCGGTCTTACTCTCGGAATGTCGATGAATGTTCGTCAAACATTCTTGTACTAAGCGGAAGATCACGAGTTCCATATCGGTCGGTAGTCGTCCAAACTCCTCTGACAGATCAAGGCGAACTTCCAGACCGCTACGTTCCAGAAGCCCTTGCACAGACCAGCTGATCGCGGAACATAGACCGCTCTCGTCCAATAGAGGCGGATGCAAGAGGTAAGAAGTCGTGCGTATCTCGCGGTGCAGCTGTTGAACTGTTTCTTGAATCTGTTCAGCCTCACTGGCGAGCTCAGGAGCACTACGCCCAGCTTTCTGAACTAGCTCAGCAAGGCCGATACCCAGCACGGTCAATGTCTGACCAGCACTGTCGTGCAATTCGCGCGCGATATGCCGGCGTTCTTCCTCTTGTGTGTGTAGCAACTGCCAAGACAATTCTCGAACCTGATCCGATTGTTTGAGCACATCGGCGTTCCGCTCTTCCAGCTCACGAGTTCGAACACGCACCTCCGCATCCAGCGTTTGAGCTAACCGACGGAAGTTTTCCTCTGCCTCTTTGCGAGCGGTCACATCGCTGGCCGCTCCGAACCACTCCACAATCTTGCCGTTTCCGTCGAGCAGGGGAATCGCCCGCGAATACGTCCAGCCTAGGGTTCCGTCCGTTCGTCGGGCACGATGTTCAAGCTGGAACATACTCTTCGTCCGCACCGCCTCGCGTATCGTCTGTAAAACGAGCAGCCGGTCGTCGGGGTGAATATATTCGTTCAGCCAATCCTTCCTTGGCTTGCTTGTATCCGTGATGATGCCTCTGCCATCGAGCTGTCGCATTTCGCTCCAGTCGGAGTCCATGCGATACACCATTTCCGAGCTGGCGTTAACGAGTGCTCGGAATCGCTCCTCGCTTCGCCGCAGCAGATCTTCCGCCTGCCTACGTTCGGAGATATCGGCAGTAACAGCAAGATGAACCACGGTTCCGTCCGGATTTCGCAACGGAGCGGCGTGGGTTTCCATGTGCCGCCGTTCGCCGTCTAGTCCGACAATGTCGAATTGCAGTGAACCCTGCTCGCCCCGGCAGGTGCTTTCATTGAATGCTTTGAATCTATCCCGATCCTCAGGCGCGATCAGGTCATAAACACTCTTGCCGACCACCTCATCTGCGGAACCCGCACCCACCATTTTCAAACCGGGCGAATTCATGTGCAACAAGGTGCCCTCTGCAGAAACCAATTTGACGCACTCAGGCGTGGTTTCAACAATCGCCCGGAAACGTTCTTCGCTTTCTCTCAGTGCCCGCTCGCTGCGTTTTCTCTCGCTGACGTCGTGGAACGTCAAAAGGATCAGAGTGTGCCCGTCTCGCGCCAAGCGACACGCGTTGAGGACAATCGTCCTGCTACCGATCGCTGGAAACTCGCGATCGATCTCGACCGCTTGAAATTGACTGCCGCCGGAAAGAGTTGTCTCTATTGATTTCCATACTTCGGACGTTTCCCATTCGTCGTTCCCCAGCTTGCGGATGGAAACACTCTGCGTCTCATCCCGCGAAACACCGAACAGGGCATAGAATGCTCGGTTCGCCGTCTGTACTTGCAATCCCGCGTCGAGAACAACCAACGGATCGATTACTGTGTTGAGGATTGCCTTCGTATACTCCCGTTCGTAAATCGCCTGGTCAATGCTTGCACGAAAGGCCGTAATATTCGTGAATGTGAGTACCACCCCCAGAACTTGGCGATCGGCTCCGCTGTAGGGGGCTATCCGAAGAAGAAAACATCTATCGCCATCGCGGGTTTCGCGCCGACATGGTGTTCCGTCAGCCATCACTTGCGCGCACAGCTTATCGAGATTCTCCACGCCAGCAAGAGTTTGGCCAAGACAACAACCGACGGCCGAGGCCGGCAAGCCAAGCACCGTTGTGGCGGCGCGGTTGATACGGGCAATTTTGCAATCGCGGTTGGTCACAACTATCGGAAGATCGACTGCATCAAGCAGGTCGATCTCGTTGACGGTGATCCCACTCAAAGTCGTAGCCTCATCTGACACCGTGCGGGTTACAAAGAGCTCGTCGTCGTTGGCCATGGAGTATCTCTCTCCTTTAAACCATTAGCCTGATACAAGTTGCGACTCCGTTGCAGCACATCATCGGCCACCAGTGGGAGCGTCTGACGCAATGCCAAAAGCAACGCCTGAGGTCGCGGCATGTGGAACGGGCCAGGAAAACGTGCGAGCAGTTGGCCTTCCAGGACACGAGACTCGTCGGGGCCCACAGTATCTCGAAGCGCATCGGCCACAGCGCGCTCCAGCCGCGCGTAATCTTCGACAGGAATAAGATGAGAGTGATTCTCGCCGAGCCTCGGCAGCATGCGAGCGTGCACGTCTCCGTTGAAGTTATCCATCAAGAACGAGCAGAAGATCGCAATATCCTGCTCATGAGCAAGCTGGTCGAACTGATCTTCAAGCTGCATACTAGCGGCAACCTCCCCTCGCTCCCAAAGAATGTTAACCATCTCCCCCCACCAGCGTACCTTCGGGTAGCGGCCCGCTCCGCGAGCTTCTGAGATTACGCTGGCAGCTAAGCCCATGAACACAGGGGAATCCGGCATCCCACCACGCATAAAGGTCGGCAGCAGGTTGTCCGCGTCCACAACAGTTAGTTGTCCCCGTTTCTCTGCGGCTTTCACGTCTACGCCCTCTGCTTCAAGGCGAGGCCGAAAAGCATCCCAATGGGCGACCGTCGGGACTAGAATCACGCCCTCGCCGTTCGCGATCGCCGCAGCCGCAAAGCGACAGACGGCCCGATTGAGAAACTGTTGATCCTGATAAAGCTGAACGATGTGATCGCGCGGTGCGGCACTGTTTAGAAGACCGCACCAAGGTTCGTCACCGTGGGCGGTTGCAATTTTTGTCTGGTCCAAGCTGTTGTTATTTTCCATTGCCACTCCGTCTATTGTGGGAAGCAAGTCTCGGATCAGATCCGATTTTGTTACCGCGCCTTTCGCTCCAGCCCTGCGGGCTTGTTCGCGAGCAATTGCCGTATCGTTTTGACTAACAATAATCACACGGCAAAGAGGAAGTTCACGTCGAATTATTCGAGTCGCTTCCAAGCCGTTCATTCGAGGCATGTTAATGTCCATGAGCACGATGTCAGGACGTAGTTGGCGCGCCTTTTCAATGGCTTCGATTCCATCACCAGCTTCGCCACAGACGCGGTAGTGGGGCTGAGATTCAATCAAGGATCGAACTTTGCCACGAAACATCTCGTGATCATCAACGATTAAGATTTCGACGAAGTTCATTCCTGCCCTCAACTATTTTGGAGCTATCCCGCGCGCTGCCGCGATAGCCGCCGCTGCAAATGCGCCACCGCGGAGCGCTCAGCTTCGAAATCGGGGCGCACCAAAGCACGTCAGAGAGTGCATGAAACAAGAGGGAGAGGGCTATACAGTGTTTTACCTACTGACAGGGGTCGCTGCGGGAAGCCAACTTCCAGCCCGACCTGCCTAAGTCAGCGCTAACTTAAGGACTCCTTCCGGATTGCCCGTGATCCGTACGCAACGCCTGAGGCGGACCGTCTGGCATTCTCACCGAGTTCTTCTCCTTGTTCTGGTGATATCCTTCCGCCACGCTGCTTTCCGGGACCGCAGGAGGACTTAGTTCCCGTACCCGACATACGCAGAGAGAGGTAGCCCAGATGCGACACAGCCAAAAGCAGACATCTGAAAGCGAATATGACGGCTTTCCCATCCAGCGGGCGGAACCCTCCGACCGCTCTCCGCGCGGCCTGAGGCCGGTCGGCGACGCGGTCCATCGCGACGGAATGGGGTTTGTGGTCTGGTTCGAACCCGAGCGGGTGTGGCGGGGAACCTACATCGCGCAGGACGGCATGATATTGGTGTTCCGCAGGCAGATGCAGCGCTATATACAGCAAAAGGCGGCGGTCGAAACCGACTCGACTTTGCGTCAATCAGGCTCTGACGGTCCTAGTTCCCGTCCTGAATGGCTCAGCTGCCACGGAGTACGACAGTCCTGAATCGCAAAAGCTTAAGATGACTCGGAGTGGCCGACGCAGAGGACGACGACACAGTTGATGAAATCCGGCATTACACTTGTTGACCCCGCTAAGCTGCAATCTCCCGCTGAAATCAATTAGCAACGATCTGCTTCCTAAGGTCTATCCAAATCTGGTCGGGCATCGAAAGAAACGTTTCGGCCACTTGCGGATCGAACTGGCGTCCCGACCAACGTCGAATTTCTTCCCTTGCCTCCCGCAGCGACCGTGCGGGACGGTAAGGTACGTCAGACGTGATTGAATCCAAGGCGTTCGATACTGCAACAACCCTTGCCCCGAGCGGTATTTCCATGCCCTTGAGTCCTCGCGGGTAGCCTGCTCCATCATAGTGTTCTTGATGGGAATAGACGATCTGAGCAGCCTCGGCGAGGAACGGGACTTTGTGCAACATTTCAAATCCACGACGGCAGTACTCGCGCATGATGCTGTTCTCGTCGGGACTCAAGGCACCGGGCTTACGAAGAATTTGGTCGGGGATCGCCATCTTGCCGATGTCGTGCAGGAAAGCACCACGAGAAATCACCGTGATCTGATCTTCCGGTATTCCCATGGCGCGGGCAATGCCAATGGTAAACGCGGTGACGCGCTTGGAATGGCCTTCCGTTGCGCCGTCCTTCAATCCTAGCGCGTCTCCAAAAGCCTCCAGCATCATGTCGTAAGCCCGCTCCAGACTCTTCATAGCGGCCTCTAATTGATGGGTGCGGGACTCGAGTAGCGACTCAAGATTCCTCTGGTAATCTCGGTTCTTCACCTTCAAGCGGCGAGTCTCCAGCGCACGACGAACGGTGTTGAGTAATTGCTCGCGTCCAAATGGCTTCATCAGGTAGTCGTAGGCGCCGTTGCGGACGGCCGCCAGAGCGACCGAAATATCATGCATGGCGGTCTCTATGACCACCGGAATTTCCGGATACTTTTCGTTGAGACGTCCCAGCAAACCGATGCCGTCAAGCCTCGGCATCATCAAATTAGACAATACGAGTTCAAACTCGTTGCCGGAATCAAGCAGGGCTAGGGCTTCGATCCCGTCCCCCGCCTCCCGACACTCATAGTCGGCCCCAGTTAGCATAGACACAATGATCTTGCGGACAGCTTCGTCATCCTCTACGACCAAAACCCGCTCTGCCATGAGTATTATTCTCCGTTAGAACATGGGATATTCTACGCTGGGCTGGAAGGGTGACTTGGTAGGGCTTCGAACGTTAAGCCGCTACCGTCTGTGGTAATCTTCGTACCGTTTGCCGTAGAGGTTCGCAAGATGATGCCTGCCACCAGCCGTCGTTCTTCTACTCTTCGATGTTGGTTTTCGGCGCGAGCAATGAGCTCAGCGAAGTGAATGCCATGTAAGCTCGAATCGAATGACGCACACACCTCGATGGCGCACCAGAGAGCCCGTTTTCCGTGAATTCCTATCACTCCAGGAATGCAAGCGCTTCAAATTTCCCGAGGCCATCAGCGAGCCATGTTTTTAGCTTCACGTTGACGCGTCGTGGTTGGATTTATTTCCGTGCCGCCTGTGAATTCGCAGGCGGCATACTTATTATCGGCTTATCGGCTGCGAGTCATCCTAGAACTGCTCCGCTAATAAGACGGCGTACCCTGTCGAGCGCGACGATGTACCGCGTTCGCCCGATAGTGTCCGGAGGGGGACGGCGTAGTGTTAGATAGGACTGATTTAGAAAAAACATTAAAGGAGCCCATCAATGAATAAGGATCAGGCAGCCGGAAAAGTAGAGCAAG
>Ga0209006_10004321_pt1 | contig 12892 bp, 11 predicted proteins | sample JacPin_JW_Ref_O2_FD_188567 | JGI IMG/M metagenome (GOLD analysis project Ga0209006, IMG submission 188567) | Forest soil microbial communities from Algoma, Ontario, Canada - Jack Pine, Ontario site 1_JW_Ref_O2 (SPAdes) (version 2) | ecosystem: Environmental > Terrestrial > Soil > Boreal...
CGCGGATCTGAACGCACAGGGTCGAGTTGGAACTCAGTATTCAAAGCCATGAGCAGCCAGTCGTGCTCCCGATAAGCGGTATCGAGCCATTGGAAAGCCGGTTCTTTGTTTCCCAGGTCGACCAGGGGAGGCAGCGCCGGCAGCAAGATGAGTTTCGCGGTGAACTAAGTGATGAGCCGAGCTTCGGTCCTAGCCCGGAGCTCGGCAGCAACCACTTAATGAGTCTCCACCATGGTCTCCGCCAACTTATGCAACGAATCCTGATTCACAGGACGCGTATAAAACATGTGGCCGCCGGGAAACTCGTGGACCTGTACGCGGCTCGCATCACCCATGATCGGCATCTGGTCTACGCTGAGCACTGATCCCATGAACGGGCACGAGAGGTCGTTCCATCCATGCACGATCAGGACGCGCAGTTTGGGATCGGCGGCAACCGACTCGCGCAGGTCCCTCACTGCACCCTCACGCAGGTCATCGTTGCGCTCCCATTGCCGGTTGACGTCATACGACAGGGCCTCATAGCGCGCGTCCGTCTTCCATGCAACCGTTCGCGTGATGAAGTCGACCATGGCCGTGGTCGTCGGCGCGATAATGCTCTCGAGAATGGGATCGCCGGCCTGTTGCGTCGGGGCATAGGGGAAGGGATCAGGTGCGGTCACGTTCGAGTCGTACACACTGCCGATTAATCCTTGCGTCCGGTGCACCTCGCGGAGATAGGCTCCAATGTCGAGCCGGCCGCCGGCAAACTTCACGAACTTCGGATCAAGCCCCGTCATCTCGGTTACATGCGAAATCATCGCGGCGTTGGCATCCGGGTCGCTGCGGCCTTTCAGCAGCGCCCCGGCGTAGTCTCCGCGCGTGTACGCGATTACCTGCTGCATGGCCGCGTTAGTCAGCTTGCCCTCGGACTCCAGATGCGCGGCTGTTATCGACGGGAGGTCGATCATCCAGGGAATCGGCGACAGGTTCCGATCGCCTTCCTCGGGGTTCAGAAATGGACTCACCAGCACCAGGCCGTTCATAGCAACGCCCAGCCTTGATTGCAGATAGTGCGTTATCAGCGGGCCGCGATACCCGCCATAGCTCTCCCCTACCAGATATTTTTTGTCCAGCAGGCGATCGTTCTGCACCAGCCACTTGTAGATCACGAGCGAGAGGTACTCGATGTCCGGCTTCGGTCCATAGAAAAGCTTCTTCGTCTCCGCCTCGTCTACTAGAGAACGCGAAAATCCTGTGCCGACCGGGTCGATAAACACCATGTCGGTAAAGTCGAGCCATGTGCCGGGATTGTCCGTCAGCGTCGCCGGGTCCGAAGGCGAGTCGCCCTCATTCGCAAACGCAATATGCTTTGGCCCGATCGCGCCCAGGTTCAGATAGACGGACGAGGCCCCCGGGCCGCCATTCAACGCGAACGTGACTGGCCGGTGCGAACCGCTGTCGCTGTCTTTGTTCTTGCCTTTTGGTTCGTCGCCTTTTGGTTGGTCCAGCGTGTATGCGATGTACATCACCACGCCGGTGGGTTTGTCGTCCTTGCCTTTCAGCGCGATTGTGCCGACCGTCGCGGTGTAGTGAAGCGTCTTGCCACTCACGGTGATCGTCTGCTGCGCGGACTTGTCTGCGGGCAGAGGATTCTTCACTGGTTCGGCCGGTTTCGGTTCGGCAGATTTTGCCGCCGCAGGAGTAGCGCTGGCATCGTCCGACGGCTTAGCAGATTCGCTATGCTGAGCGAATGCAGGAAGAGCGAATAGCACGAGTGCGATAACAAAATTAGTGCGAGTCATTCTCAATAACGTATACCCCGCGGAGTCAGTGTAGGTGTCACTTGCAGCAGGTCCAAGATAGCAAAAGTAATGGCGGCAAGGGAGAGATTCGAGGCCGCCTGATTCAAAAACGCCTCTGCTTTCCCAACAGTACCGTGAATTAAAACACCCCGTAACTCACTGATGTCAAGGTACTTCCAGGAACCGATGAAACCGATTCTACTGTTTCTTCGGCAAAAATAAATAGCTCAAAATCCGTAAGCACGCGTAAAGCGAAGACCCTTAACGAGTCGATGCATTACAAAAAGGGACGTCAAGAAAAATACTCCACGACTGGAGGCCGACAAGATTTCAGTCTCGAGATCCAGACCACTGTTTGTAAGTACCGTCGCGATTTCGACGCTCCACCCTACTGCCGCTGTGTTTGTACGGTTCCTGCGCCGATGGAACCAGAAATCGCTGCCCAGGAATCGCACCCTCATTGGTTCGCCCGAATTGTGGCGGACCGATGGCGGTCATCGAACGACTTACCGCAGCTCAAATCCAACTCCGTTCTCCACCGCGGTTGCTCACAACTAAGACATGAAACCGTTTCTCCACAACTCGAAAACTCTGCACGCCTCCGTTGAGTCGGTCGGCCCAGGCTCACCGTTTTGTCCAGTGGGAGGCGACGGGGTGTTCCTGCATTTCCTCGAAACGGACTAGATACATATTCCAATCTTCCTGGGTTGGCATATCTGCTTTTGACCAGCCCGATCCGGCGAAGTATGTGAACGACTCACCCGAATGCCGCTTAAAAATCATCAGCGCGTGATTCGCCGCAGTCGTTGTCGTCGCCTGTTCGGCGGGCAGCGACACCAGGCCCGTGGCAATCCTGCCGGCGGATGGCTTCTGCGGCGTATCCCATACGGCCGCAATGCTTCTTCCGGTGGGCAAGGTGGGAACGCCGCCTTCGTGAATCGCGATGCCTGCCGCCAAATCGAGGGGCGACTCTCCGTCGAACGCTAAGGTCGACACAATCTTGTTCAAATGAGAGCCCGCGTCCAGCGTGACCCGCTTGGTTTCAGTAACCACTCTTCCGGCAGCTCGCCACGGCGCGTAGGATACTTCGAATTCAAACCGGACAGGCCCCGCAGCCAGGATTTTGGCGAATGTGTAGTTCTTCGAGACAGTTAGCTTGCCGTTAGCCCAGACGGCCGTGCCGCCGCAGCCTAAGGATGGCCCCACATCGTACGAATCGAGTCCGACTCCGTTATCGTTGTGGTACGACAAGGCGGGGTTGTGGGTTACAGCAGCCTCGTGGTCCTGCATGTAGAAGCTGTTTACAACAAAATTCGGAATGCGCTTCGACCACACGTCGATGCCGGAGGAAATCTCGCCTGTCGCCTCTAACGCCGGGCCGTAGATTCGATAGGCTACAACTTTATTCTCCCAGGCAAAATCGTCTTTGCGCTCAGGAATCGCACGGCCGAAGACTAACGGTTCCTCCGGGGTTTTAGCGGGATCCAAACTAAACCGGACTTTCATCGCCCCCTTAGCCGGCAATTTCACCAGCAGGAGCAGAGTGTCCGGATCGGCGCCAGGTCGACTGCTGTAAAGCTGGCTTGGAATGCGCTGTTTGTTCGCAGCATCTGTGGCGACCAGCGACTGCATTTGCGTCGCAGAGAAGCGCAGGTGGCGGGTGACTTGGTCTAAGGGAACCTCGACCACTTCTTCCGGGCGATCAATGCTGATCGGATTGGTCAGCCGCAACTGTTGCGCCCACGCGCCATGCGGAAGAGCAGCGAACAGAATCCAGAGGATGGTTCCGCAAAAGTAAACGGAAAGTCCCGGTTGCGAACTCCGGCTGTGCGAAGACAAGATGTGCCACTCGGAATGCTCAGCCATAGATGCAGCGATCCTCTCTAGACTTCCTCTGCAATCCGCTAACGATTAAGCTGGCTCCGCAATGGGAGTGAGCTTCGGCACGATCAGAAACAGTAGCAGCAGCGCAACAAGATAGGTGCCCGCCGCAACGGAGAACAGCAGCGTGTAGCTGTGAGTGGCTTGGAGGATCCATCCAGTTACGATTGAAAAGAGCACTCCTCCAACCGAGCCTGCCGTTCCACCAATGCCCACTACAGAGGCCACAGCTTTCTTGGGGAACAGATCGGAAGGAATGGTAAAGAGATTCGCGGAAAACCCTTGATGTGCCGCCGCCGCAACGCTCAGCAGCGCGACAGCCGACCACAGGGACGGCAGCCTATTGGCAAACAGAACTGGCACTGCGAGACAAGCACACAATAGCATGGCCGAAAAGCGCGCCTTCGCCATCGAAAAGCCACGGCGATGAAGCAGCCCAGGAAGCCAGCCGCCACCAATGCTGCCAAGGGCCGAGGCGTTATACACAATCACCAGCGGCAATCCCAGTTGGAGTAGAGAGACGTGATAGCGGGCATCGAAAAACTTGGGCAACCAATAGAGATAGAACCACCAGACTGGGTCCGTCAGGAACTTCGCCACCGGAAAAGCCCACAACTGACGATAGCGCAGGAGTCGGCCAAGCGGTATCGAGTGCGCCGATTCGATGGGATCGCTTTGAATGAAGTTCAACTCGGCCGGAGTCAATCGAGGGTGTTCCGATGGTTTGTGGTAAAAGGTCAGCCAAATGAAGAGCCAAGGGAGGCTGACCGCACTGGCAGCGAGGAACGCGTAGGGCCATCCGAACCGCATCGTGATGAAGGGAATAAGCAGCGGAGCAAGAATGGCGCCAAAGTTGGCGCCGGAGTTGAATATGCCGGCGGCCAGTGAGCGCTCGCTACGCGGGAACCACTCCGCGATTGTCTTCAGGGCGGCGGGAAAGTTTCCGGATTCGCCGAGTCCAAGAAAGAAGCGCGCGATTCCAAAACCCAACGGAGTGCGGGCCAGCGCATGCGATGCCGCAGCGAGGCTCCAGACGGCCATTACGATGGCATAACCCACTCGAGTGCCAACCCGGTCGATCACTCTGCCAGCCACCAACAAGCCAGCGGCATACGCGATCTGGAACGCGGCGATGATGTAGCCATACTGGACCTCGGTCCAACCGATGGAGTGTTGCAACGTAGGGGACAGGATTCCAAGCACCTGCCGGTCCATATAGTTGACCGTCGTGGCGTAAAACAACATGGCGCAAATGGACCAACGCAGGCGACCGCCCGCACTGTTCGCATTCATCCCGTAGCCTCCCGCCCCTCTTTGCTTGTCCTGCAGATACTGCTGGTTGCGGCGATTCACTCTTGCAAAATTCTGATCTATCGAAATGGAATTTATATAACGTTATTCTCTTGCTTACATCGCAATGTTTCTCGAACCAGCCAGCGACTATCAGTATTAGTTAGCAGAGACGCCTTCAGTAAGGGCGTCTGGTCTATTCCAGAGTCATTCCCGTGAGCGCGCGAATCGCTATGGTATCGTTATTGTTTATTATTGCTTATCGTCGCAGGCACCATGGCTGCGCGAGCTGTGCCAACGTCCGCAATCCTTGCCAGAAAGAGAGTATGGGCCCAGTGAGAATATTGCAAATGGCGGACGCGACCCGCTATCGGACGATGACCACCGAAGAATTGCGCGCTGCGTTTCTCATCGACGATCTTTTTCATCCGGGACAGATCGGATTAACCTATGTCGATCTCGACCGCACCGTGATCGGCTCGGCGGTGCCCACTGGCGAGCCGCTGTCGTTGCCTACCGACGATGCGCTCAAGGCATCGTATTTCACCGAGCGAAGGGAGCTCGGCGTCCTGAATATCGGCGGTGACGGCGTGGTCAAGGTGAATGGCATTCCGTATGAGCTTAACAAGCTGGATGCTTTGTACGTTGGCCGTGGGAATGAAGAGATCATATTCTCTAGCGCCAATCCAGCCCACGCGGCGGAGTTCTATCTGCTGAGTTATCCGGCTCATACGACGAGCCCGACTCAGCTCATTCGAACTGTCGAACAGGCAAAGGTTACGCTTGGCGCCGCTGAAACCGCAAATCTTCGGGAGATCACGAAACTCATTCATCTCGAAGGAACGCGCAGTTGCCAACTGGTGATGGGTTTTACACGGCTCGCTTCCGGAAGCGTCTGGAACACGATGCCGCCGCATACGCACATGAGGCGATCAGAAGTTTACTGTTACTTCGACCTCGCAGCCGACCAGCGTGTGGTTCACCTCATGGGCCCGGGCAAGGCGACGCGCAACCTCGTCGTCGCCAACAAACAAGTCGTCATTTCTCCCGGTTGGTCGATTCATGCTGGAGTTGGCACCAAGAACTATACGTTTTGCTGGGGAATGGGTGGAGAGAATCAGCTCTACAGCGATATGGATGCTTTGGCGATTGCGGATCTGCTTTAGCCGAAAAGGATCGTGCCGTGATTTTGGAGAGATTCAGTCTGAAGGGTAAGACCGCGTTGGTGACAGGGTCGTCTCGCGGGCTAGGAGCGGGGATTGCCGTGGCCCTGGCCGAAGCGGGTGCAAGTGTGGCGATCCATGGCTCGCGCACCGTACCGGAAGTCACGCAGCAAATGCTAGGCAAAATCGGCGCGAGTCACTTCGCCGTGGTTGGCGATGTAGGCGATGCGTCTGTTTGTGCACTGCTCGTTGAACAAGTGGTCCACCATTTTGGCGCCATCGATATTCTGGTCAACAACGCTGGAATCATTCGGCGCGCTCCCGCCGTGGAGCACTCTGACGAAGACTGGAAGGCAGTGATCGACACGAATCTCACCAGCGTGTTCCGCCTGACAAAGCACGCGGGGAAGCATATGTTGGCGCAGGGTTCAGGCAAAGTCATCAACCTTGCTTCCGTATTGGCATTCCAGGGCGGAGTTTTTGTCCCTTCATATGCCGCGGCCAAAGGCGCTGTCGGACAACTGACGAAGGCATTCGCCAATGAGTGGGCAGCAAAGGGAGTCAACGTGAACGCCCTGGCACCCGGATATATGGCCACCGACAATACCGAGGCCTTGCGGGCAAACCCGGAGCGGTCCCGTCAAATCATGGAACGGATTCCCGCCGGACGATGGGGCTGTCCAGACGACCTGGCCGGCGCAGCCGTGTTTCTTGCATCGAGCGCCAGCGACTATGTTCATGGCCATATTTTGGCCGTCGATGGTGGCTGGTTGAGCCGGTGATTTCGAAACTGGGAATGATTGCAGCAGATCTGTTTCCGAGGTGATTTATGAAACTGACGATTGCATCGCTGCTCGTTGCTGCGTGCATGGTTCCTTTCGCTGGTGCACAAACACTCACGGTAGATCACGTGACGCAAAGTCAATTGCAGGAAAAAGCTACGGAGCTGAACGCCAAGGCACAAGGTCCCGAGGGTGTAGCTAGTAGCACGCTGAACCAGTATCCAAACCACTTCACGATGATTGCGCTTCGCAGCAAAAATGGCGGAGCGGAGATTCATGAGAACTATGCTGACTTTTTCTTTGTCGTGCAGGGAAGCGCGAAGCTTTTGACTGGCGGCACGGTGCAGAACGCCCAGACATTGAGCCCGGGAGAGATCCGAGGCAAATCCGTGTTAAACGGAGTCGAGACGACGCTGAATCAAGGGGACATCGTGCATATCCCTGCAACTGTGCCCCACCAGCTTCTGCTGCCGCAGGGTGGAACCTTCCTTTACTTCGTGATTAAGGTCAAAGAAAAATGAAACGGCTGCCGTCTTTTCAATGCGTCAGTCGCGCCCATTGCAACGCCCTAACTTTGGCGGAGGTTCGCCTATTCCTTTGCGGGACAGCCGCATGACCGGCGAATAATCAACTCCGTGGGAAAGAGCATCTTCGCAGTCTGCGCTTCCGCCATCGCGCCCTCCTGTAGATTGGCGATTTTTTTGAAGAGAAGCTCGGCAGCCGCGCGCGCCATCCCGGCTGGAGTTTGACGCACGACCGTGAGGGGGGCCGCCAGCACCTCGGCGAGTTCGAAGTCGTCGAACCCCACGACCGCAATATCCTCGGGTACCCGCAGCTTGTGCAGGTGAAGCGCCTGGATGAGATACACCGAGGAGATTCGTTTCAAAGAGAATGCCGCCGTCGGCCGGTCCGTAGTCGACCAGCGCAGCACTAGATGCTGCATCGCCTCGAGGCTGTTGAATTGGCAAAACAGAACGGGCTCGAGACCAGCGTTACGCATGGCAATGTTGTAGCCCTCGATCCGTTCACGCACTGTATAACTGCCGGAGTCAAAGCCGACGCAGGCGATCTTCTTGTGGCCATGTTCGATCAAATGCCGAACGCCTTGTTCCGCGCCGTCTCGGTTTTCGACAAGCACGGCATCCGCTGACATTCCAGCAACGGGTCGGTCGAGAGCGACAACCGGAACGCCGTTTTCCTGAATCGTCTTCAATCGCCTTCCGTCACTGCCTGAGCTAACGATTAGCAGCCCGGCAATCCGATTCTGGATAGACTCAAGTTGCTGTTCCTCGACTGCCACGCTTCTTCCCGTGGCAACCACCAGGGTCTGATAGTCGTGCCGTATCGCAACTTCCTGAACCGCGTGAAAGCAGCTGGAAAAGAAGTCCGACAGATCCGGCACGACCAAGCCGATAGTCCGTCCCCTGCCACCCTTCAGCATACGGGCGGCATCATTCGGAGAATAGCCAATCTTGGCGACCGCTTTCAGGACTCTGGATCGCGTCGAATGCTTTACGCTTGGATGATTGTTAAGAACACGCGAGACCGACATCACTCCGACTTTCGCTTCTTTTGCGACGTCGATAATCGTGGGCGGTCTGCCGCGCCCTCTTGCTCTGGGAGTTTTCATTTTTGCAAGGACGTTCCAGGGTGCATTGGACGCGCGGTTTGCGAGAGCGCGTCAAGTTCCGATGCCGCCAACAGAAAGCCGCCGACCCCGTACACAGAACTCGCGGAAGGTTTGAATTTGCCCGGCTGTCCATCGATCGGCTGGATTGACCCCAAGCGGCCATCCGCATAGACATGCGCCAGCATTCCGGCCCAGGCGCGCATTACCACTGTCTCGAACTTCGCCCGGTCGAGAATGCCATGGTTGATGCCCCACGCCAGCGAATAGGTAAAAAATGCGGTGCCGGAAACTTCGGGCAGATCATAGGCCCCAGGATCGAGTAGCCCGCTGCGCCAGAGTCCATCCCCGCCCTGAATCGCGGCAATCCGGTCGGCCATCTCTTTGTATTGAGTGATGTACTTGCCCCGGCTCGGATAGTCGTTAGGCAAGACCTCCAGCACCTTGGCAAAGGCGCCCATGACCCAACCATTGCCTCGCGACCAAAAGATCTTCTGGCCATTCTTCTCCTTCTGCGTAAGGTAACGGCTGTCACGGAAGTAGAGGTGCTCCGCAGGGTCGTACAGACTGGCTGAAGTCTGCCACCACTCGCGATCCATATAGTTCAGATACTGCGGATCGCCCGTTGCGGCAAACATCCTGGCTACCACCGGGGGCGCCATGAACAGTGCATCGCACCACCACCACAGCAACTTGTCCCGATCATCGGGCCGAACGATCAGACGGTTCAGAATCGCCCTGGTATTTGCGATCCTCACCGGTTTCTGCTTCTCGAGGTACAGATCCATGTAAGACTGACCCAACGCCATGTCGTCCGCATGCGGAAATCGCGCATCGACCAATTTCCAATCGAAGCGCTCCGCCATCTTCACTACCGCGTCGTGGTACCGCGGATCTCCAGTTGTTTTCGACGCCGCCAGCAGCCCATCGTATAGAGCCGCGTAAGTCCATTGCTGGTTGAAGCTCGGTTCTGCCCGAGCAAGTTGCCAGTCGGCCACTTTCTGCGCAGCCTCGCGTATGGCTGTGTGCGTTAGGGCTGAAGAAAGATCCGTGGCCAGCGGGCCGGGGTCGTCTGGCGCATCTCCCGCCGACGCCCTTTCCACAGACAAGGGTGTCGTCGCCTGACCATCTGGCGCTTTGGGCTGCGCGAGCTGGGCACTCGCAGTCAATCCAGCGAGTCCGGCCAGCGCCGCAAGTACGGATAAAGCACGCCACACATTGTCATTCAATCGATGATTCCTTCGTGCAGCCTGCGTCATTCCGGTGTTCTGTCAATGCCAGTCGGGGAATTCTGTGCGTCCCAAGTCGGCCTGATAAGGCCCTGATTGAAGCAGGATTTCGCAAAACGCCGCCTAATTGGAAGAGCGGAGTCGACAGGAGCAGACTGGCGTTGCGACAACCGCGATCAAGCCTGATGAGTCATAATACATCAGGCAGAATGAAGTACGTTATCAATTCTGTCAGGTGGAGACATGGATCGCCCTAGCCGAAGAGGAAAATGCACAGGATAGATCGGATCGCCAGAAGAAGGTTCTTGAAAACTGCGGCAGCGGCCGGTTGTATGAGCGTTGCCAACGTGACTCTTGGTCTATCGAGTCACGCGGGAAAGTCGAGTGCCTTCCGGCTCGTGGCCGAAACGGACCGCAAGCGCATTCTCGAAGCCGCGGCCCAGTATGTCTCTGAAACGCCGCTCACGATCACGGCGTTCCCCGCCAAGGGGAGCGCCGGCGGGTTGCACGATTTCTATTCCCAAGCAGACTACTTCTGGCCAGATCCGAAAGACCCGAACGGGCCGTACCTCAACCGCGATGGCCAGAGCAATCCGGAGAATTTCGACGAGCATCGTAAGGTGATGGTGGCGCTCTCCATCCAGATGCCCGCTCTCACCGCCGCCTGGATCCTGACTGGCGACCGCGGTTACGGACAGAAGGCCTGCGCTCACCTTCGCGCCTGGTTCGTTGCACCCGAAACGCGGATGAACCCGAATCTGCTGTACTCTCAAGCCGTTCAAGGGTCTTCGACCGGCCGCTCCTACGGCATCATCGACACTCTCCATCTGGTCGAGGTGGCGAGGGCCGCCAGTTTTCTGACGTCCGGAATGCTCAGTGCGCAAGAAGCTGCCGCGGTGAAGAGTTGGTTCGCCGGCTATCTGGATTGGCTTTCGCACAGCGAGCGGGGCCTGAAGGAGCGCGACACGACAAACAACCACGCCTTCTGCTGGGCCTTGCAGGTTGCTGAGTTTGCCCGCTTGGCAGACGACGACGTCGCGCGCAAAGAGGTGTACCAGCGCTACCAGAGAATTTTACTACCTAGTCAGATCGACGCGAGTGGAGCGTTTCCTCGGGAGTTGGAGCGCACCAAGCCATACAGCTATTCGATCTTCAACTTCGACGTGATGGCGGGGCTCTGCCAAGCGCTCAGAGGACTCTCTCCGGATCCGCCTACTTTCCATCTTGCCGACGGGCGCGGGCTCTGCAAAGCCGCGGATTTCATCTATCCGTATCTTAAGGACAAGAGCGTCTGGAAGTGGGCAAAAGATGTTGAGCATTTCGACGCCCTGCCCGTTCGTTCGCCTGGCCTTCTGTTTTCGGGCATAGCCTGTCACGAACGGAAATACATCGATCTCTGGAAGACGTTGAATCCAGATCCGACGGACAAGGAAATCATCCGTAACTACCCCATCCGCCAGCCCCTTCTTTGGGTATGACCAGATAGATGAAGCTCTCGTAATCATCGGTCGTTTGCCGGATGACTTTGACCTTCAAAAGTCACTTTATTCATGGCGCCGGCGTATCCTCCTCGTCTCATCACGCAACTTTCAAGGGCGTTTGACACTGAAAAGCATTAACGTTAACACTAGGATTTTGAAGGAGATGGCCTACATTGCGAGATCAAGCCGTCAGACTCTTGTCAATCCGCGATAGAGCGGAACTAGGCCCGCTCGGGTGGGAGAAGCAACGTCGTATGCCGAGTTGGACGGACGGACCACAGTTCTCAGGTTCATCCACCCGCGCGGAGCTCGAAGTACTTTCGCGGAATACTGGGTGCAACTACTGGAGAATCGGGGTCGCCGAGGCGGCCACGCACTGCCACGAATTACCATTGTGAATCCAAGTATCGACGAAGCGGTTTCGTCGTACAAAGGCCTTCCCGTTTTCAAAACCGCTTTGACGAAATACACCGGTCGCAATGGCGACGTTGCCAAAGAACCGCACCTTGATTGACTCCGGATTCGTTTGTTGATTCGCGGAAGGCTTCGCCTTATCGATTCCTGTCAGAAATCCACTTCTTGATTGCAGGCTGCCGTCGTCATTGACCAGCACCACGGAATCATGAAGCAGGGCACTCAGCGCCTTACCATCGCGAGACTTATAGGCCTGGTTCCATGCCTTCTCCATGGCAATCACCATCGATTCGTCCTCGCTGTTATCTTGTGCCAGTACCGGCATTGCCAAGGCACCGGCCAGGGCAAGAACACAAACTATCTTCATTTTGCACCGCGTAGAGGGCCTGGTATTGGACATAATCCCAGACTATAGGGAAACTGCTAACGTTTCGATGAACGAAGGTATCGGATGGGGCGATATATATATATAGGGCCTATTTCCTCGGTTTTGCCGTCGTGGGTGGCTTCTATGAACGCACGCGCAGAGACTGCTTATTGTCCTCAGCTCTCTGGCACTCACGTTCCTGTGGATGCTGGCCGGGGCGGCGAGTGTCCCCGTCTGACGCATCGCCTATAGTTGGCGATAAAGCGTAGAAAATCTGGCGGAGAGGGAGGGATTCGGAGCCGCTTGATTCAAAACGCCTTAGTTTTCCCAACAGCACTGTGAATTACGGTACCTCGCAACTCACTGACATCAAGGTACTTCCACGACCTCATCGAACCGATTTTACATCTTTTTCGCCAAAACAAATAGCCCGAAATCCGTAAGCACCCGTAAGCAGAGAAGTCAGATTTCTTTGCCAGAATCCGATGTCGCCTTACATCATCGTGCAACGGTTTCGCCTCAGCCTCTGTCAGCGTGCAGCGCGAGAGAAGAACCTCCCGCGCTGCTAAACATCGGCTCGATGAGCCCGCTAGGTTATCCCTCGGCATGGTTGCATCCCTGCAGAGCCTGCCTCCGTTTCACCCGGCAAGTTCATTTTAGCTCCGCTGTTCTCAACTTCCAGTTTGCTCGTGAGACTACCGAACAGAGAAACCTCTCACCATGTGGGCAGCTGCTGCAAACCTGCCTTCATTTTTGAGGTTTGGGTTGCGAGGACTGTTGTTGTGGCCGCGGGCGGCTTGCGGGCGGGACGATACCGTTCATCCGCAGGTACTCGACCATCTGACCGTAGTGATCCTTCGGATGGAAGGCGCCG
>Ga0209006_10004322_pt1 | contig 12891 bp, 11 predicted proteins | sample JacPin_JW_Ref_O2_FD_188567 | JGI IMG/M metagenome (GOLD analysis project Ga0209006, IMG submission 188567) | Forest soil microbial communities from Algoma, Ontario, Canada - Jack Pine, Ontario site 1_JW_Ref_O2 (SPAdes) (version 2) | ecosystem: Environmental > Terrestrial > Soil > Boreal...
CGGGCCCCTGATACGCATCGAGGCCGTCGCAGCGCGCTTGCGCCTCCGCTTCCGTGCTGCCGATGACGGTCGACAACCCCGGCATGATCTTGAGCTCGTTCGGATCGCGCCCCCACCTTCGGGCGCGCTCCTTCATTTCCCCATAGAATTCTTTGCCGTCCTCCAGCCGCATTATTCCGCGTGTGCGTCCCCATCGAAAATAGTCGCTCATCACTAGCCCCCATGACTTCCATCAGATCAACGCCGGCAATAAAGGTTTGGTTCCTGCCGAGCAGGTGGGTCCACTGCGAGGCGCCGCCGCCGACTTGTTCGGGCACGTGCTGCAAGTCGGTAAGCGATTCGCTGTTTCGATTTGCGGCGATCGAGGAGAATGCCTGATCGTACCCTTGGACCAGGCCGTACCCGCGGAAAGTCAGCGAGTCGTCATTGCCGAAGTGCCGGTCGAGGCCGATAGCGCCTTCCCCCAGCTGGGTATCGTTGGTTTGAATGCGCGTGCCGTTATTCCGAAACTCGTCAAGAAAGCTTCCGCGCACGAAAATTCTTCCTTTCTTGCCGAGTTCGTGACCGACGTTTAGTTCGATGGCTGCATCTTCCGAATTGGCGGGAGTGTCCACGGTGCCCCGAAGTGAAACAGGAACGAGCACGAAGCCATCCGTGCGGAACAAATCAGACGCGAGCGAAACATCCCAGGGACCGATTCGAGTGCCAGTCCAGAAATTTAAATCAGGGGTACGCTCGTCTCCATAGGAGGTTTCCAGCCTGAACGCCGGAGCCTGCGGCTGTCGCGTTATGAACTGAATGACACCGCCGAGCGCGTCGCTTCCATAAAGATTGGAAGCGCCACCACGAAAGACCTCCACCGAGGAAAGAGCTGCAGGCGGAACTCGATCCCAGTAGACCCAGCCGCCAAAGGCGTCCACCAACGGGATCCCGTCTTCGAGAACCAGAGCGCGGCTGGCGGCCGTGCCTCCCAAACCTCGCAACGAAACTCCCTGATTAGAAGCATTAGCCGTGCGGCTGCTGGAGCGTCGAAACAGCGAGAAGCCCGGAACCTGCCGCAACACATCGTCCACACGCAATGCGGGAGTAGATTCGAGATCGGCTGCCGAGAGCAGAACGGTGCTGCCCGGCGTTTCTGACAAGCGAACCGCAGTGCGCGCCGCAGAAACGGTGACTTGCTCCTGCACGGACGATATTTGCAGCACGATTTCCAGACGCGATGTTCGGTTAGCCTCAGCGGTCCATGTCTGACGAACCGTCGAAAATCCATTCGCACTGACCTCGATACTTCCCTCAATCGCATGCACGTCAGAAAAAGAGAATTTCCCGCCGGAATCAGTTTCAGCCGAGGACTTTAAAGTACCAGCGAGCAGGCTAACTTTCGCGCCGTTGACCGGGGTACCACTGGTGTCGCGGACGATGCCTTCCACCTGCGTGTTTTGTGCAAATAGATTTGGGCAGCCTGCCGCAACAAAACACAAGGCCAGAAATAAGGCTCGTCGTCGGATCGTCATGGGATGGGGCTTGCGCTCTCGTAATGTAACAAAGTTGAGTCAAGATACATAAGACGCGTCTCGGGGACGTCAGGACCAGCTCGCAGGGTAACAGCAATAAGTACGGGCGCTTGCTGAGGAAGTTGCATCCAAAGTGAGTGACATCCGCCGCCGTGCGCCGCGTCCTCGCGGGAACGTATCGGGATTTGCTGAAGAACCAGACCTTTCAGGCTGCCGCGGCCCTCTCTTATTACTCCATACTGTCGGTCTTCCCTGCGCTGATTCTTCTCTCTTCGATCGTGGGTCATGTTCCGCTGCCGGGGTTTTTTGATGATGTGCTGGTGGCGATCGGGCGCGTCGCCCCGCCGGGCACCATGCCCATGATCAACGGCGTTCTAAGCGACATCCTCGGGAAAAATTCGAACGCATGGCTGTCGCTGGGTACCCTCGGCACGCTATGGATAGTGTCTTCCGCTTTCGAGGAAATGATCGAATCTTTGGATGCGGCTTACGAAGTTTCCGACGACCGGCCGTTCTGGAAGACACGTCTTCTGGCTTTGGCTTTGGCAGGAATGAGCGTTTTTTCCCTAATCTGCACGATCGCGCTCATCGTGGTTGGCCCTAAAGCCGGCGGTTGGTTGGCGGCTGAATTTTTCCTTTTCCCGCCCTTTGCTTTACTTTGGCCAATTATTCACTGGACACTGGCCGTCGTTATCACTGTGTTCACCGTGGCCATGATTTATCTGTTAGGCCCAAACTTAAAGCAACGATTGCTTACTACTTTGCCCGGCGCTATTTTTTCGGTTGTCTGCTGGATCGGGCTTTCCAAGCTGCTCACCATCTACTTCAAGGATTTCGCCAACTACAATCGAACCTACGGCGCGTTGGGCGGTTTGATGGCGCTGATGACGTGGCTATATTGGGTCTACTTCATTCTGCTGGTGGGCGGGGAACTCAATGCGGAGATCGCGAAAGAGCGAGGAAGCCTTGCAGCGCCGGTCGCTTCTCCCCCAAGACGTCGACGAACGGATCTGGCGGCGTAGCTTTGTTTGGAACTCCGCTTAGAACTTCGTGTGATATTTACCGTCGACCGATACTCCACCCACTTCGTCACGGGTCAAGCTGACAGACCACCGTTGGTTGATCTGGTAGTCGCCTTGCACGATTTCCGTACCCGGCTCAGAAAGATCCGTGGAGAAAGTAAAAAGGAAATTCTTGGTAACGCGTTGCTGAATCGCAACCCGGGCGGATGGGTTCTGGTTGTTTCCCCCGAGGAGGGGATCGATCTGCAGACTGGAAATTCCTGCGAGATGCTGGATTCCGCCCGTAACCTGGCTTGCGACCTGGGAGGCAATCATGGAATCGGTGGTCTGCCCCGCGGCATTCGCTTCCGACGTGGTTTTGCCGTTCGCGATCAAATTGATTACGTCGGTGGTGGCCAGCGGCGGCTCGGAAGTGTAGGTGGTGGTGAGCCTGTCGAACGGCCCGCGCAGCGTGAGTGTTAAGCTGTACTGCTCGATAGTGGTGCTGGCGCTGACATTGAGTGTTGGTTCTGTCTCGCTCGGATTGTCGAAGGTGATGATCCCGCGTTGCAACTGGTAACGAACGTTTCGATAAAACAGCTCTCCCGAAGTAAGGTCGGTTCTTCCTACAATGACGGGATTGGCGGCAGTGCCAACGACCTGCAGATTTACCTGGCCTTCCACGCTGATCTGAGAACTGGTGGCGCTCAGATTATTCTTCGACTGAAGAGCGACGGCTAACTGAATGTTATCGGCGAATCCTGGAGCCGAAGGTATCGTGCTCCCGCCAAACTGATCGCTGAATTTCGAAAGATCGAAGTCTGGAGTAAACGAAAGCGTATCGATCAGCACACGGCCGTTGAGCGTTGCCGCGTCTTTCGTTCCACTAAAAATCAGATTGCCATCGAGGAGTGCCCGCAAACCGTCCGGGTAGCGCAACCGTACCGATTTGCTTTGCAGTGACACATTAAACTCGAGGTTGGGGCGATAACCAATCGATCCTCCGGCGGAAACCTGCCCGCCACCGACCTCGCCAGTAAGACCGGATAATTGTAGGCTGTTGTTTACGATCGCGAGGGTACCGTTCAAATTTTCAACGCTGAGAGGGGCGCTCGGCGTCGACACGGCCACATTCTTCACATGTAATTGCCCCTCCACCGCCGGATTTGCCGCCGTGCCCGAGGCACGAATGTCCATTGAGATTGTGCCCGAACTTTCCACATCCGGAGCTACTATCTTTAAAATGCGGACATCGATCGAGCCTTGTGCGGTCAGACTCGGTGCTGCGTTCCCTCCTATGGGCATAGTGCCCTGCAGGCGGAGCGAAGTCCCCGTTCCACGAATATCTGCAGGCTGCAGAGTAACCAGCGAGTTTGCATAATCAAGGTGAATCGGGCCGGCCGCGCCGATTTCCAACGATTGATAACTTGCTTTGAGTGTCGGAATCGTCAAATGCGCTTCCATCCGCGATTTATCTTTGAGCGGCCCTTTCAGGGTTGCGTGCAGTTCCGTCTCCCCTTGAAATCCCTGAGGCGTGATAGGCATATATAAAGCGAGAAGGGGCTCAAGGGGCACACCCGTCGTGTCGATGGAAGCATCCGCGTAATAATCACCGGTTAGCGACACATTCGCATGAGAACGAACGGTGGATTGCGCAACCTGGGAATCGAGCGAAAGTTCAGCACGTTGATTCGCGACGTGCAACTGAGCTTTGACTTGTTAGATGGATTTATCGTGAATCTGAAGCTGGGGAATGCTGACACTCGCCTCTAACTGAGGAGTGTCCAGATTTCCCTGCCCACTTGCAGAGATAGTCACAGTTCCGGCGAGACCCAGGTTCTTGCGCTGCACCAATTGGATTTTTTGCAAAACAATCGACGGAGCATCCAAACGAACAACGTAGGCCTTGTTCCTGGGCGTATAGGATGCAGTCCCAGTGGCCGAACCGGCAGGCGAACTCACGTCCACCGTCGAGGAGACCGAGTTCTTGTCAGCGCGGAACGTGGCTGCAAAGTGCTGGATGGGCTCGTCGTAAGCCTTCGCATTCTCGATTCTTGCCGAGCCACTGCCGACAGGGTAAAGCTGCGAACCGTGAAGGGAAATGTCCGCCGATAAATCGCCGGAGACGGGATAGTTCACGTTCGCAAGATGCTGGAGATCGACTATGGACATGCGTTGGACCGATAGATTCACCGTGATCGGGTCGGAAGAGATGTAGGTCCACTTGCGAAGGGTCGCGCCGGCATTGAGAGAAGCTTTACCCTGATGTGCGCTCACGAGACTTACATCCCGTAACGTTATCTGCGAAGGATTGGCCTGGAAACTGCCTTGCGCGGTGCGCCAGTCGCTGCCTTGAACTCGCAGGTTCTGAGCATTCCATCGCCCCGTTATTTGCGGCTTTTGCATTGAACCAAGAACGGAGGCTCTCAGCGTCGCGGTACCTGTTACTTCCATCGCATTCGACTTGCCGCTTACCGCCGAAATCAGTTGTGCAAGCTCATGCAAATCGCCTGCGTCCAATTGAACTTGCAGGTTCGAACGATCGCTGACTTCACCCGCCAGGGAGACGGTGGTCGTCGGAAGGCGGAGTGACGTGTCGCGGAATGTGACCCGATTTGTTCCACCGTCGTACGTTGCATGAACGGAGCCATCCACAGGGATAGTCTGGGACGGCTTACGACTGCGTTCGGCCGGGGATGACGCCACGTTCAAATCGGCGCGCGCTTGCAGGCTACTGATGGTGCCTGTCCACGAAGCGTCAACCGTCCCGTTGAGTCTGCCGGTCAGGCTCAGGTTTTGAATTCTTGCCTGCCGTACTGCCTGTTGCGCCGATTGCAGTGATATCCCCTGAAGCTTTGCCCGCACTTGAGCGGCAACTGTACTATCCAGGTGCTCCAGCTTAATTTCGGTAAGAAGTTTTCCGCCGAGTACTTCAAATGTGAGATCGTGCGCCAGCAGAGTTCCGTTAGTAAGTTGGTACTGACCTTGGAGACGTCGAAGATCGATGCGTCCCTGCGACGACGCCGCACTTATTTCTTCACTGGCGATCCGGCCGTCAAGCAATAGGCCTTGCAGCAGTGGCTGATCGTCGGAGCCTTGATAGTGAATTCTGCCCACGAGCGAAACGTCTCCCGTCGGCGAGACAGGTCGAGCCATGCCAGAGAAGTCTTGCGCGTGAATCCGGAGATCGTAGCGTCCTTCGATCGCAGGATTGCTGTAATTGGTCAACTCCGCTTGTAACGAAAGTGCGGAGTCTCCAACTTTTAACATCGCCGAGTCAAGCGAGAACTGACTTGGAGTCGCGTTGAACCGCGCCTCCAGACTATGCGAGAAAGGCGCATCGCCGCCGTAGCGCAGGTTGCCATGGTCATAGGAGATCGAGCCTCGGTAGCGCGTTTCCAAGTGCACATAATGAATTTCCGTTCTGAGACCGTAGAGGTCGACATCGACAGGGATCGATTTATCGTTGTAGTCGACTTGACCATCCGCCACAAGAACATGCCCTGCGGCCAGATCGAAAATATTGGTGTTGCTGCTGCTCTGTTTCCGAGCAGACTTCGGCAGATTGCTCTTGCCGTCGCGATCTACCTGCATGTAGGCGACGGGATGTTCGATCTCTAACTGGGCAAGAGTCACTTTGCGCTGCAATATGGACTGAATCTTCAGGCCAACGGTTATCTTATCCACGTGCAGCAAGGGTGGTTGGCTTGCGGCTTCTGTGCCGTGAAGGGTGACGTTATAGAGATGGGCCGTCAGAGTCGACAGATGGAAGTCAAAATTACCAATCTGCGCGCGACCTCCCGTGGCTTCGTTTGTATCTTGAATGATGGTGCGGATTGCCATCATGCGGAACGCGTCCGTTCTTAAGAAGAGCAAGCCGCCGCCAATCCCGAAGATAATCAGGATGCCGAGCGCTACCGCCGTCCAAGCGATAATTTTTCGCCAGTTCATGGCTTTCAGAAAGCTTGACCCAATGTGATGTAGTACTGCGTCGGGTTGATGCCCGGCACGGGATTTAGGTTGTGGCCCAGATCGATTCGAACCGGTCCGATGGGAGTCGAATAGCGCAAACCAATACCTACCGTGTTCGTGTAATTCGTGACGAAGTTATTGAAGTTGATCGCGCTATAGACATTGCCTCCGTCGTAAAACACGACTCCTCCCAGGTTCTTCATGATGTGAAGTGGAAACCGCACTTCTGAATTAAGGATGAATAGCTGTCTTCCACCCACGGGGACGGTAACGTTGACGCACCCAGTTTGTTGCTGCAAGACATTGCAGAATGGCACCAGGCGCTGCGGGCCTGCCTCATCAATCGGAAATGCACGCAATGAAGTGCCGCCGCCGGAAAAATACAACTGGCTGGTGGGCACAAAACTTCCGTTGAACGCCTTGGCTAATCCCAGACGAACACTGTTGGCGAACACAACGGAGTGAAAAGGCTTGTAGAAAGCATACTGCCCGAAGAATTTTGCAAAGCTGGCGTTGGATCCGAAGGCTTCCGGAGTAAGAGCAAAATTCAGGGTAGAAAAAATACCTTTATGCGCGTCGAGCGGCTTGTCACGCGTATCGCGAATGAGGGTGCTGGAGAGCGTGGAGAGGTGAACATTCCGATCCTGCGGCAGCACCAATTCGGGGACCAACAGTTGCGAAAGATCGGTCTTGTTGAAGTCATAACGGAATTGCAGGCGCGTATTGGTTTTCCGGCTCAACAGTTTTTCCAATTGGAATGACGCGTCCCCCAGGCTTGCGGCGAAGAGGGGATTTTCCGTTGTGCGTTCGATGGAGAGACTGGTCAACGAACTCCAGCTCGAGCCAAAAAAATGCGGCTGCAAATAGCTGATAATCGCCCGCTGATCGAGGCGTGAAAGAAGAATCGACCCGCTCGCAGTCTCGGCGAGACCGCGCATGTTTCTGCGCGTAAACTCGATCGAACCCAGCGGACTGGCGAAGGTTGACTGGCTCGCCGCGATCTGGTTGCTGCCCAAGCCGATGGTTGGCCCTCCCCCGGGAACGGCAACGGTTCCGGTAGGAATGTTTCCGCCGCGGTGAGAGACCTCGAATCCGAATCCGTACGTGATCTCATTGCGCTTGGATTCGTGCACCTTGACCAGCGCCTCCTCCTCGGTCTGATCTGTGATCGGCTTTCGCGGACCAACACTCGACCAATCAAAAACGTTTAGATCATAAAGACGAGTCTCCGCACCCAACAGCTGGCCTCTTTGCATGGGGGCTTCGGGATGCAAATTCGCTGTTTTACTAATCAGCGATGCCCGGGTGTGCTCCCGGCCCAGATAGATCACCTCGCTCACTCGCACCATTTGATGCTCGTTGATCGCGTACGTGATATCCACCCGGTGAGGATCGTCCGTGTGTCGAGTTATCGTCGTCTTCACTTCCGCATTTAGAAAGCCGCGGTTCAAATAAGTCGCAGAGATGCGATTGCGATCTTCCGACAATTGCCGCGCTGAAAACGGGGCTCCGGATTTTATCTCGAAGCCTTTCGGAGCCGTCAGTTGAGATTCTGGAACACTGCTGTTTCCGGTAACTGCAACACGATCTACCAGCGTTTGCTTACCTTCTACGATTTCGAATGCCACCTCGATTTTGGGCTGGTGTTCCGTGACTTGGGGGGTAACCTTGGCTTCTTCGTAGCCTTTGTTTCGGTAAAAGGCAACAAGGTTATCCGCACTCTGTTTGAGCAGCTTCTGCGTGATAGCCCCGTGCGTCCAAATATGCGAGTGTTTGATTTGAATCAGAGGAGCCAGTTCTTTTGCGGAGATCTGATTATTTCCGTGGAAGGATATGCCATCCACTTTGTGTTTGGTTCCACGATCGATCTTGTACACCAGAATAGTCTGATCCGGCTGCTGTTGAAGATCGGTGGTAACTTTCGCGTCGTAGTAGCCCTTCTTCTGGAAATAGTCGATAAGGTTTTGCTGACCCTCTTGTACTAGATCCGAATCAATCGTGCCCTCGGAATAGATGGGAATAAGTTTCTTCATTTGCTTTTGCGAAATGAAAGGAATCGCAGAAAGTCGAGCCCCGGTTGTACGAACGATCACTATTGGCCCGACCTCGACCTCGAACGCCACATCCACCCGGTTGGTATCTGCATGGTATTGCGGTGGGACCTCCCGGACCTTACTCGCCAGGCGGTGCTGGCTCGCGAGAGACTTCTTGATGAGAGACGTCGCGGCTTTGATTCGCTCTGGCGTATAAGGCTTGCCCGGCTTGAGCAGAGAGCCGGCAAAGCGAGCACGAAGCGAAGTGGTTTTATGCAGCAGCCATCCTTGCTCCGCGTCATTAGGACCGCGCATTTCGACGCTTCCGATCCGGGCCCGCTTCGCTGGTGTCACAGAGAAGGCGACATTCACGAGCTGGTTGGCATCGTCGATCTGCGGTTGAGCGTGGACTTGCGCCTGGAAATATCCATTGTGTTGCAAAAAGTGCAGTAATGCCCTTTCTGCAAGCGGAACACGAGCCGGATCGTACGGGTCTTCATCCTGCAGGTTCACCACCTGCAACAAGCGCGTGTAGGAGAACAACTTGGTGAGCTCGCCAAATTCCACAATCCCCAGGTAGTACGCGGGCTCAAGAACAAAGTTCAGCCGCAAACCCAATACGTCAGGAATCACGTTGACAGTGACTTTTTCGAAGCCACCCGCGCGCTGAAGATCGGCAATGCTGGCTTCAATCTTGGCCTGAGAATAGGGCTCACCGGCTTTCTGATGGACTGAGGCGAACAATGGCTCCAGATTGCGGTGAGGATTCGCTATCAAATCTACGGCAATGACCGTTTGTCCCTCATAGAAAGCCTGAGGCCCCGTCGACGAAACCTGGGCTACGGCGCTCGCGAAGGACCCGAGGAGACATAAAAAGAGAACTGACATGCGCATAGGTAGCCGGTTGACGTGGGGTCCAGACAGCCTTTTCACAACCGCGGTTTTGCGGGATAAGTGACCTGGAAGCCGACCACTCTGCAGCGAATACATGGGATGCAGATCAATACCCCTGAGTTGGTAGGAGCAGCAGTTTGCGAAGCCGAGAATTTTCCGCATGGAAGCAAAACCCCGCCTTGAGGGCGCGTGCCATTTCTGTGGTTAAATCGGGACATGTTCGCCCGCAGAATTCGCGTCGACTATATCGCACGAGGGGAAGACAAGAAGCAGCCTTGTCCACTGAAATGGCTGGATAGCTTTTCCATGCGAAACTTCACCAATGCTAGTGTGTTTGACGATACTCTGCCGGTAGCGGACGGATGCATGGAAATCGGCACGAACGTTCCGTTGAATCAACTTCGGGACGCGATGGAAGACTGGTTTCGGCGGAAGAGTTATCTGCCCAAAGAGGCGGACTTGTCGCTGGAAGAATCCTCTTAAAGTTACCCGCATCCCAGCGAAAGCACACCGCCTAATCGACTCGCGTCTGAGGTGTCAAAACTGATACTGGAAACTACTGCTGAGAAGGGTAGCCTGATACAGGTAGCATGGTAGGTCGTAACGGGAATATTGGGTCGTGCACTGGACAAATTTGGGACAATTCGCACAGCTCTGTGGATTAAAGCAACCGTCCTCAAGTCAAAGCCGTCTTAGTTTCAGAAGGTTGTGAGTTATCGAGGCTTGGCAATTGGCTTGCAGGCACAACCATCGGAGGTGCGGATACTATGAGTCATCAAACTCAGCCCTCAACCCCATCCAGCACTGGCGAACTTTGCGGCATGTCGGCTATTTACAGTCGGTGGAGCACTCCGCCCATCGACTTAAGAGATGCAAAATTCCTACGTTCGTGGCTGGAATATGATTCGGAGATTCCCGATCAGTCAGAGTCTGAAGGCAAGAACCTGAAGCCGACCCTTGGCCTTGCGATAGCGTTTGGAATTAGCGCGGGCTTCTGGGCAGTGATCGGTGTGACAGTTGCGCGAATTCTGAATTAAGTTATTTGTCGTAATGCAGCAGGGACATCACATCGTACCCTTTGAGTTTTTCTCGCCCCTTTAAGAAATCCAACTCCACCACGAAGCCAAGTCCAGTAATCTCAGCTCCCAGCATGGCGGCAAGTTTAGCGGTCGCTTCCGCAGTCCCGCCGGTAGCCAGCAGATCGTCGACGATCAACACGCGCTGGCCTTTAACGATCGCGTCCTTGTGGATTTCGAGCGAATTATTGCCGTACTCCAGCGCGTAGTCGTACTTCACGGTTTCGGAGGGCAGTTTTCCCGGCTTGCGCACGGGAACGAACCCCGCATTCAGCCGGTATGCGACCGCCGGGGCAAAAATGAAACCACGCGCCTCCATCCCGAGGACCAGGTCGACACCGTGGTTGAGATAGTGCTCAGAAAATCTATCGACCAGCGTCGCGAAGCCGACACGGTCTTTCAGCAAAGTCGTGATGTCGTAAAACAAGATGCCCTTCTTGGGAAAGTCGGGCACTTCGCGGATCATTTGCTTCAGTTCGTCGGTGTTCAGTCTTGAGTGGGAGGACAATCTACCAGGCTCCTTCGATACGAAATGAACTGATTCCAGCGGTCGGGCGAGCTTCCGATTCTTCGACGGCATCGACGCGGGCGGCCCTTGGCCCCTCGCGTAATCGTGATCTCAATCCGGAAAGTTGATCGCGCGTTCCCTGGGCGAGGACTTCCACGCCGCCGTCCGCGTTATTGCGAACCCAGCCGGCGATGCCAAGGATATGCGCTTCCCGTTCCACGAACCAACGAAAACCCACCCCCTGCACTCGTCCTCGAACCACAAAGCGGCGAGCTTCAATCGGTTTTTCGGCGGAGGTCATGGTTCGAAAAAATGGTTCGAAAGTTGAATGGAGAAGTTAAGAAGGCAGATTACAGATCTGATTTTCTTCAGGCCCGCGACAAATACACGCCTTCGGCGGTATCGACTTTGATCTTCTCCCCTTCATTGATGAAGGGTGGCACTTGCACTACGAGGCCCGTCTCGGTTTTGGCAGCCTTGGTTACGCTGGAAGCAGTGGCGCTTTTCAGCCCAGGCTCGGTCTCGATGACCGTAAGTTCTACGGTTTGCGGAAGCTCAATGCCGACCGCTTTGCCGTCAAAGAACTCGACCTTGATCTCAAGGTTAGCGATGAGGTAATCCACGGCGTCGCCGAGAACGTCTTTTGTCAGGTGCGTCTGCTCGTAATTCGATGTATCCATGAAGTAATAGTTGTCGCCGTCCGCGTAGAGGAATTGCATATCGACTTCGTCTACATTGACCTTCTCGATGGGATCGGGGGAACGGAAGCGGTGCTCGAACATGGCGCCGGTGCGTAGATTCCGCAGCTTGGCCTGAATGAAGGCGCGAAGATTTCCGGGGGTCCGGTGCTCGACGGCGAAAACGGAGTGCAGATCATTGTTGTGCTTGATGATCATTCCAGGGCGAAGTTGGGTCGCAGGGATCGACATTGCTTGAAACGAGCTCCTTCAAAATAAATGCGGTTTGCTGAGCAGGCGGAAGGCGGGCAGGCCACATTTTCCGCCGCACACGTAGGACCGAACAGATGATTCTACACTCGGTGACGGAGAAAGAAAACCTTTCGCCCTGGCCGATCATCCGACCGGTCTCGGTTTTGTTTAAGAGTGCCGCTGTGGGTTTGCGCGAGTCTAGAATGGTTATTGCTGTTGATGGCGTTCAATCCAGTTTGATGTTCCGCTTCGAAATGAAAAGAGGACAAATTTATGAGTTCCGGACGTTATGAATCTTCTGAAAACAGCAATGTAGGGACGGCCATCGGTTTCCTGCTGATTGGCATCGGTTTGGGCACCCTTGCCGCGCTGATTCTGGCACCAAAAACCGGCAAGCAATTCCGTCGCGATCTCCGTCGCGGCTACAAAGATGCACGAGAAACTCTGCAGGATTGGACCGAAGAGGCCCAGGATCGGGCTCGTGACGCTGCTGAGCATGTGCGTGGTGTCGCCGAACGTGGCGCCAGTTTCGCGGACGATCTGCGGCAAAGGGCGGAGCCGCTGCGGCGAGCTATGAATCGCCGTTGAGTTTCGTCTTTGAGATGGTCAGCTGAAGAGGGCGGAAAAAATACCTTTCAGTCGCCGAACAAAACGACCGGGGGCTGACGAGGGTTGAGACGGCCTTGAGGGCGGCGGCTGAATCGTGATCGCCAGCTGGGGCGGACTTGCCGGCGCTTCGATGACGGGAAGCGCGGCGATTTCCTCAGCGGGAACCTCAGTGGAGTGGGGGCGGGTACCACCGCGGAACACGAGTGGAGCATCCACCTGGACCTTAACGTCACCGGTCAGGGAAGGCGAAGGAGGTTGGGCTGGAGACGGCTTTTCTTTTCCTGGGCCAAGTGCAAGCTTTGTATTCGGTGGCACGGTTCCGGCAGGAGTTGCCGCTTCGGCCCGCAGGACTGCA
>Ga0209006_10004323_pt1 | contig 12891 bp, 10 predicted proteins | sample JacPin_JW_Ref_O2_FD_188567 | JGI IMG/M metagenome (GOLD analysis project Ga0209006, IMG submission 188567) | Forest soil microbial communities from Algoma, Ontario, Canada - Jack Pine, Ontario site 1_JW_Ref_O2 (SPAdes) (version 2) | ecosystem: Environmental > Terrestrial > Soil > Boreal...
CGCCCGCTGGCGAGCCGGTAGCATCGGAGGGCGATCGAAGCAGATCAGCGGCGAGATAGCTCAGTTGGTAGAGCACACGACTGAAAATCGTGGTGTCCCGGGTTCGAATCCCGGTCTCGCCATCGAGAAGTCGCTGCAAATGAGCGGGTTTTCGGATAACGGCCGCTATCCAAAAGGGCCCAATTGGGGCGCAGGCGTTGTCGTTGTCCCAAACGTTGTCCCAAACCCTTGTCAATAGTGCCGCTTTGAGCCCAGTCGACACAGCTTGCGACCAGCTGGTTTCGGGCGACAAATGGCTTATCTATGGGTTATTGACAAGGAGAATCAGTCTTTCAATGTGGGCCTCGAATCGAAGACAACAAAAGCGGGAATCGTGATCCCTTCAGTTCGATTCTTGGGCCTACATCCGCGCCCCTCCGTGCAGGCCCGGGGCCGCGCAGTGGGCTTTGTCCACCCGCGCTTCGCAGTCATCGCAGTGACGGTAGCTACATAACGCAGCAGTGTTTAGCCGCCGGCGAGGGTGTCCGCGGCCGTGACGTGTCGTTCGTCGATGCTCTCCGATGCATCGCTGATCGCGAGACCGAGGGCTTGATGGAAGACGCCGAGCGTCGCGCGCAGCCCACCCACTCGCTCGCTCATATGAATGGCCGTGAGCCGATGCAACACAGTCTCGGTGAGCAGCTCGCCGCACCTGACGGGTGGGTCTGCGAACTCGCCGCGTCGGTCGATGATCTGTGCGAGCTGGCCGGGTTGGGTGAGCCGCGGGATCTCCTTGGTCGTGATCCGGCCCGCCGTGAAGCCGGCGTAGTCCTCGCGATCGCGGTAGCGGTCGTGGATCGCGATGACGAGCCCGCACTCGAGCTGCTCTGCGATCTCGCGCAGCACCTCGCCGAAAAACCCACGAAAGAGCGTGTCCCCCTGCCCGTCATCGCCGGCTACCGCAAGGAGGCGGTCGGTGTCATCCGCGAGAAGGACCGGCACGACCTCGCTCGCGCTGATGGCCTCCAAGGCCTCACGGGCTGCCTGCTGAAGGTCTTGCGTGGAGCGATATGCGGCGCTCCCGTCGAGAGTCCGCGTGACCTCCCGCGCAACTCCGCCGTTCAGCAGCCAGAGCGCTCCGCCGAGTTCAGCGCTACTGCGGATCTCGGTGCGAGGCAGCGGCTCGGTCGGGGCCGAGCTCGCGAGCAGCCGCTCACGGGCCTCACCTGAGAGCCTGCTCGCGGCAGTAGCTCGGGAGAGCAGCTGCGCGACGAGGATCTCAAGGAACCCGCGGACGGTTGCGATCTTTTCGCGGTCCTCGGTGACTACATTGAGCGCGATCATCCCGAGCCCAGGGCCACCGAGGGCGTAGCGGGAAACGCCGCTCTTGCCGGACCCGATGCCGCCTACGAGTCCGACACGCTCGTAGCGAGCGACGGCCTGGCGAATGTCGCTCTCGAGGTTGCATCCTGGGACGAGCTGCTCGTATGGCCTAAGGCACATCGCCAGCGAGTCCGGCATCGGCGTCGGATCGAACGCGCCCATGCTCTCCCCGGCGGTGATAAGCGCCTCGCGGCTCACGCCAGCCCCTTCAGCCTGTAAGTGTGGACCGGCCTGCCTGCGCGGCCGCTGCGCTCTGAGCTGACCTCCGCGAAGCCTGCCTGCTGCAGGGCTTGGAAGACCTGGTAGCCGCGCGGCCGCGACCAGCCGATACGGCGGAGAAGCTCCGGGTCGGAAGGGCCTGATGGTCCGTTGCGCGCCAGATCGTCGGCGAGACGAGCGGCAGGCTCACCCAGCTCCTGTTCGATCTGCTCGATCACCGAGCCACGGTTAAGCTCCGAAACTGGATCTGGGGAGACGAGTGCTTGGCGGGCCAGCACCAGCGCTCGACCGGGGTTCCCGGCCGAGCGCTCGGCGATGAGCGCCCGGACATCCGGACCGAGCTCGGCCTCGGGATCACGCAGCGCCAGCAGTTCTTCCACCTCAGGTTCTGTCAGGGGCGCGAGAGTGAGGACCTGCTCAAAGAAGGCGTCGGCCGGAGGGGCGAGCAAGATCGCCTTCTCCTCGATGTTCCCCGTAACCACCCACTGGAGCTGAAGCGCCCAGATCTCATCGCGCAGCCGCCCAAAGACCTCATGCACGAGCGTCGATGCGAGTCCATCGACGATGATCACGACACCGTCGGGTAGCGCGCCCGCGGCATCGGCGAGCGTCCGGTAGGCACCCTCCAACTGGTCCGAGCCCCCGCGCGGCACGAGATCCGCGCCCTCGGGGCCGTCGGACCCGTCCGTCGCGAGCCGGCGAGCTATGTCCCGCAGCGCGTCGGCCGCGCTATCGAAGCGGCCGCCGGATACCTGAACGACCGGGCTGCTCTCCTCTTCGAGCCTAGCCGCGAGCATGTTCACGAGGCTGCTCTTGCCCGAGCCGCGTTCGCCAACGACCATCACGTTAAATCCGTACGACAGAGCGCTCACGAGCGTCGCCATATCGCTCACGCGCTGAACGAGGAATGCAGCGTCCGCATGAGTCGCGCGCAGAGGGCGGGTTCGAAGCTCGATCACAAGCGCAACTATAACATAGTTCTGCTAGTCGGTTGCCCTGCACGACGCGACACGGGTCGATCCGTCGCACCGGCAGCTATAATACGAACTGGTGTTCGTAACAACCTCGACGCGCGCCACCGAGCCCAGCGTGTGCCGTTCGGCGCGGCGCAGGAAGGTGAGCACGTCGTCGTTGACGACGTCGCTGACGCTTGCAGCTAGGCCAGCACCGGCGAACGCCAGCTCCCGATTCTCGCGGAACGCATGCTGCACGACGGCGGCTAGCTCGCGTAGCTCTTCGATTTGGTTGTGGTGGATCTCGTCAAGCGTGATCAGGGCCCCGGTGCTCTGCTCGGCCAGCAGGTCGGTGAGCATCTCGAGCTGGTTACGCAGACCTGCTTGGACGACGTGCGCCTCGATCGTGCTCCAGGTGAGAGAGCCGAGATTAAGTGGAGCGCCCACGCCGCTCATGCGGCGCTGCACCGCCTTGGGGTCGAAGTCGCGAAGTAGCCGTGGGAGGTGCTGCTGGGTCATCCTGGAGACGAAGCCGGGGGTGGCGGTCTCGCTGACGATGAGCCAGCCGCGCTGGCGTGCGCGGTCCTCGACGGCGTTGAGCATGACCGTCTTGCCGGCGCCGCGAGCGCCGGTGTAGAGCGTCGCGCGGCCCGCTGCTCCGGGGCCATCTTCAAGTGCCTCGGCGAAGTCATCGAGCAGGTCGTCGCGGCCGACCAGCAGCGGTGGGCTGACCCCGAAGCTCGCGTGGAATGGGTTGCTCATCCGACCACCATCCCCGATCCTTTTAGAGGTTTTTAGAGTTTTTAGATTCGGTTAGATGTGGCTCAACGGCCCGTGAGCGTGGCAATCGGCGGCTCGGGTAGCTCGCCGGGGTTGCCTACATGACCCAGGCACCACAACCACGACCAATGACTACCGCCAACCGAGTCCAGACCACCGAGTCCACGAAACCAGGGGCACACCACCGACTCCACGAAACTCGGGGTACACCAAACTGTCCACAAAACGGGATCACTCCACTTTGCAAGACTAATCAGCGCAGTGCTTTCGGCGTTTATCGCGTTCGCGTCGTCGAGACTGATGCATGACCAGCGCGGCCATGCGATAAACGACGGGGAGCTCGCGAGGAAGCTCTCCGAGACGCTCGCCTTGGGAAGCCTTCTCGGCAACTTCATAGCATCAGACGGCGAGCCGAGGCAGGCCAACGCGGAGAAGATGTGGTCGGCGATAGACAAGCGGATCTACGGCGTGTGGATCGTCTGCATGCTTCTGTTCGCCGTTGTAGGGACGCGCTGGTCGTTATCTCGGCCGTTTGGCACCTATCCTGGTTCGCCAGTGTCACGGCTCGCTAGGGAGCGAGCTGCGCGCCGGGTTCGCACGCAGCGAAGATGCGCCGGTTTGGCTCGTCCTTTCGCAAGACAGAGAGCAAGCTCTAAGCGACCAGGGGCGTTGCGAGGAGAGCACCGCTCGTGGTCCCCAACGCGTTGATCAGCGTCAGTAGCTCGTTGTCTTGTCTTTTCAAGGCGCCGGTGAGGTTCCACATGTCGTCCGCGGGGTTGTGCCCCCTGCGGGCATGGCGAAGCTCCGCGTGAAATTTCGTGATTAGGTCTCGAATCTCAGCGCGATGGTCGTACTTCTCGTTCAGGCCTCTACCTGCCTGGATCAGCCCAAACACCACGCCGATCCCTGGAGTGGCTGTGAGGGCAGCAGGTAGGAAGGCGCGAAGGAGCTCCTCGGTGGCGGTTAGTACCGACTCAACGCCGACCACCCGTGCCGCGTCTTTACGTGCTTGCCTTGTGCTCTCTTTGCCCGAGGTAGGCGTGCCCTCATTCCCCTCCCCGGCTTGGATTTGCGCCAGGTAGAGGCGCAGCGCATCAAGCCGGCTATCGAGAGCTTCGGTGACGTGGTCGTACGTGACGTACGTAATCCCGTTGAGCGCGATACCACGGTCACGAAGGTCATCCCGGATATCGACGGCTGCTGCATAATAATCGGACTGAGCTTTCTGTACACGGAGCACCGCGGTCAGGACGTCCTCACTTGTCAGAGTGCGCGCGTGTTCGAGGTCCGTCATGTGGTCGAGATCGACTCCGAGCGCATCGAGCAGCTGTTGTGACGCCTCCTGAATCTCGGGCATGAGGTGCCGCATGTCTTGGATTCGCCGTGCCGCATCGTCTTGGGTGGCCTTGGCTGCGAGGTTGAGAGCGCCCGCGGTTTCCGCCAGCTGCCCGAAGACCCAGTCCTTGACGGCTCCTAGAACGACCACCTGTCGGATGAGGGCTGCCGCGGCCTCAACGACTTTTGCTGCGTGCTCGGACTTTGGGTCGGCGAGGCGCGTCAGCTCGCCGACCGTCTCCATGATGAGGTTCGGTGCTTCCTTCTCCCAAGCCTCCGATGAGACGCGAAGCCGGGTGTGCGCGTCATTGGCCAGCTCGTACGACTGCTCGAACACGACATTGAGGTCGAGACCGGCGAGCGTGTGGAGCCCATGAGCGACGTCATTGGACGCGGCGGCGACCGCCGCTGACGCTGCGTCTTGCAGCTCACTGAGGCTTGCAAACTCGGTCCTAGTGTCGAGTAGATCCTCGGCCGCCGTTCGTAGGTCAGGCGGGAACCCTCCAACCAGGAGCCGGAGGTGGGCAGCCCATGTACGTCTTATGTGCTCCAGGTCTGGTGCGCCGACGACGAAGTCGATGTCAAGAGCGACCGTCGCCGAGTAAAGATTCAACAGGTTCTTCACCGTAGATTGCTGCTCCTGCTCGTCAACAGCAGTGAGGATCGCCGTGATGATCGGCTGAAGTGCTGCCTCAGTCCCGCTCCGATCCCCGCGTGGGTCTTGGAGTGCGACTTTGAAATCCCCGCCCTCTGCCACTAGCACGATGCCCACTGGCTCCGGCGAGGCTGGCAAGTCAACGTCGGCGAGGTACCAGATACCGGGTGGTTCGTCGAGGGTAAAGACCTGGCCGGCTATTTCGACGGTCTTGGGTAGCGCCCGGACAGCCGCTGCCTGGAGCGCGTCGAGGCGTTCCCTGGTGTCCGGCGGTCCGCCGGCCAGGGCGCGGAGCTCAGTTAGATCTGGCGCTGGCATCCTTCCAAGCGGCTGAGCGTCGTTTGCGTTGATCAGCAACCATGCGGGCCGGACACACCATAAAGGACGGCTGTGGGCGATTGGGAATGTTTGTGGTCCAGTTGATCGCGCGTTGATCGCAAATATCGGCCGTTCGGCCGACGACGCCAAGCGCTCGCTGACCTCCTGCCGGTCGACTCTCCCGCCGGTCGCTGGGTACAGGCAGCCGTTGCGCTACCTCACGAGCGCCTGTTGCCTGGCCTGCCGGGCGTCGCGGCGTGAGGCACGCCGCCGACTACCACCGGCACGCACAACAGTCCACGCCAGCGCGTCCTCTCCGCTGCCTACGCGGCAGCACCCGAGCGACTCGCGTCCGCACGCCAGCACGGCCACCCGCGCTGCCAACCGTCTCGCGGAGCGCTAGGCGGAACCATGAGCTCGCCTTGCGCGCTGTGGTCAGGACCACAAAGCTGCGCGCCTCCGGCAAGTCAGCCGGGGGCGCGCTCGTCCGACCTAGCGCGCGAGCGATCGTGTTCAATCCGGGGTGTGGCAGATGGCGAGTTCTGGCGGCTGATCGAGGAAGCGAGTTCCGCTAGGACCCACTTCGAGCGAACCCGGGATGCTGAGGCTCTCGAACGGGCTCTCAAGTTCGGACGCAAGGCCGTCAGCCTCAAGGGCTTGCCATTGGACGATCGCCTTCAAGCGTTGAGGCAGCTTGCAGTCAATCTCGCCTCGCTATTTGCCGCGACGCGCAGCGTTGCGGCGCTCGACGAAGCGCGCGCGCTCCTCGGTGAGGCTGAGTCGCTGCTCTCCGCTGGCAATGCCGACCCAGCTACTCATCCGCAGCTACCCAAGCTGCTTACCAACATCTGCGCCGTCCACGCGCAGCGCTACCAGCAACTTGGCGAACTGGACGACCTGGAGGCTGCGATCGCTGCCGGCCGCCGCGGTCTTCAGCTCAGCCAGATGGGTAGCGAGTCGCAGGCGTTCCAGCTCTCGAACCTCGGCGGGCTCTTGCGCTCGTGGTGGCAGGCCACTGGCGAGCGCTCCGCGCTCGAGGACTCGATTCGTTACGGGTCCGCTGTTGAGCAGGCCGCCGACAGTAGCTTCGCTCAGCGCGCGATGATGATCGCAACGCTCGCCGGGAGCCTGTTGGAGCGATTTCGGCTCGACGGCGAAGACGCCGACCTGGACAGTGCGATCAACGCAGCACGGCGTGCCGCTGACGCTGCGACGATGATCGCCGAGAAGGTTTCCTCGGAAGTACTTCTCGCCGGCGGCCTGCAGATGCGTTATCAGTTGCGAGGCGATATGCGCGATCTCGGCGCCGCGGTTGAACTGCACCGATCGACTTTGGCGCAGGTCGACGAGGGCTATCCGGAGTACGGCATGCTCCAGTCCGGGCTCGCAGTCTGCCTGCGCGCACGTTACGAAAGGCTGCGGAGCATGTCGGACCTCGACGCGGCGCTCCAGGCCAGCCGAGAAGCGGTTCGAACAGCCGGTGCCCAGTTTCGCGGGCAGTGCGTGCTGGAGCTCGCGCTGAACCTGCGGTTCGCCGCTCGGCGGTGTGCATCCGCGGGCCACGACAACGAGGCGCTTGTCAGCCTCAACGAGGCTCTGGCCTTGCTACGTGTGTCGATCGATACCCCAGCCGGCCACAGTATGACCCTCGCCGACGATTTGACCGCTCTCGGAAATCTCCTTGTGACGCGCTACGAGCTCGCGGGCGACCCGGAGGACTGGCGACACGCGCTGGCCGCGCATGAACGCGCACTCGAGCATGCCCAGGTGGCTGACCAGCAGGCGGTCGTCGCCCTCATCAACATCGGCATGTGCCTCCTCGAAGCCCCGGATACGGAGCGTGGCCGAAGCGCCGAACGCGCAGCTGGTCTGTTCGAGCAGGCTCGCGGCCGGTCGGTCCCGGGAAGCACGGTCTGGGCTCAGGCCACCCTGAATCTCATCGGCTCAATCGCGCGAAGCCCGCCGAAGCAATTGGACCGAGCGGCCGCACTCGAGAAGGAACTCTACGCCCATCCCTTGATCTCACCACGCCTGCGCGCAATGGGTGCAATGAGCATCGCTCAACTTTTGGCAGAACAGGACATCGATCAGGCCGCCCAACGCTACGCGGCTGCTGTTGGTCTGATCACCCAAGCGGCCTGGCAAGGCGCGGACGCCGGGTCGCGCCAGGCCAACCTGCTGTCGTTTCAGGGGCTCGCTCGAGACGCCGCAGCTACGGAAATCGCCAGGAACAACCCGGCGCGCGCTCTCGAACTGCTCGAACAGGGCCGAAGCGTCCTGTGGGCGCAAAAGCTCAACTTCCAGGCCGATGACGGCGCCCTCCGCGCCGCCGATCCGCAGCTCGCTCAACGCCTGCGCGACATCGCGGCGGCCCTTGAACACCAATTCACCCCCGACAGTGACCCGCGCGCGATCGATCGACGTCTTGCGCTCACCGACGAATGGGATGAACTGGTGAGGCGTGCACGACAACTCGACGGGATGGAGGGTTTCCTTGAAGCACCCAACGCCGACACCCTCGTTCGTGCGGCTGCGGACGGTCCTCTCATCATCGTCAACATCAGCCGATGGCGATGCGACCTCCTCGTACTCCAAGACGACACCGTCCGCGCCGTCCCGCTGTCGGTGACCGCCAGCGAAGTCGACGTCCAGGTCAAGGCGTACCTGAGAGCGATGCGCGGACTCGGTCCTCGTTCGAATCTCGACGCCGCATTGGTTGATGTGCTCGGATGGCTGTGGAACCGAATTGCGCAGCCCGCGCTCGCGGAGATCGGTGCGGTTGCTGAGCCTTCGGCGCTACCGCGGATCTGGTGGTGCCCCACCGGTCCACTAACTCTGCTGCCGCTGCATGCTGCCGGTCGCCATAATCGCAGCCGGGAGTCCGTGATGGACCACGTTGTCTCGTCCTACACACCGACTATCCGCGCGCTCCTGGCAGCGCGAGAGAAAACCGCCCTCAACGGCCGTCACGCATGCGAACCCGGACTGGCTCGCATGCTCTTGGTTGCGGTCGACGACGCGCCCGATTGGCCAAAACTCTCACTAGCCGCGGAGCGCGACGCAGTACGGGCGCGGTTTAGTGGGAATCTCACGCTTCTCCAGTCGGACGGCGCAATGCACGCCAGCGTCCTCAGAGCGCTTGCCGACCACCGTTGGGTCCATTTCGCCTGCCACGGCGACCAGAACCTCGCCCAGCCCGCCGAAGGCGGTTTGATTCTGCACGACGATGTGCTCTCAGTGGCCACTGTTGGCGACACCCGCCTGTCCGGCGACTTTGCCTATCTGTCGGCGTGCAAGACCGCAACGGGCGGGATGGCACTCGATGACGAGGCGGTGACGCTCGCCGCGGCACTGTTGTGCGCGGGATATAGTCAGATCATCGGGACACTGTGGTTGGTTCCAAACGACGTTGCCGCGGAGGTCGCCGAGCACGTTTACGACCCACTTCTGCGCGACGGAACCTTCGCCTATCGCGATGCACCGTTCGCGCTGCACGCCGCAGTGGACGCACAGCGCCACTCAGGACGGACGCTGCGGGACTGGGCGTCGTTCATTCACGTCGGCATCTGACGTCGCCTGCCCACGCCGACGCGGCAGGACCCCGCTCACATCGCCCCGCCACACCTTCTGGTTGCGATCCCACGAGATCCAGTCATCGCGCACAGCCCCCCAGTCGATACCGCCCAGAGCGGAAACCGCCGCAGGCTCGAGATCCAGCGAGATCGCGAGCCCAGCTGCGCGGGTGTCCATGAGCAGGACTCCGTGGACATTGGCATCCGCGCACGCAGGCGACAGTCGCTGCCGGAGCAGCGCGATCGCGGAGTTGAACGCTTGCTGCCCGGCCGCCTGAGCAAACCCTCTGAAGAAATCGGCGAATGCCATTCCGACGGCGACCTCTAGCACCGTCAGGAATGCACCCCGATCGGCTTGGCGTTGCGGCAGGCTGGTCAGCTTGCCATTGATGCCAAACGCGCGCCGAAGGAGCGCGACATCGTCTCGGGAGAGCTCCTGCGTAAGGAGCGTATGGTCAAGCTGCGCGCCGGCAGCAGTTCCTCCCCGGTTGGAGGCAGCACGGCTCATGCCGGCATCGTATGCGCCCCGAGATCCATCCCGCTGCCACATCGCCGTATCAACGGTTGCGGCGCTAGCGCGCGACCAGTCCCCGCGGGGTTTGTGTCGCCGACCCCAAATCGCGGCACAAACCCACCGGAATCCGCACGTATCCGCAGGTATCTCGGCCCAAAAGGCGATAGTCAAGTCGTGTGTAGTGGTGTAGCGCCTGTTCGTCGGTGGGGGCGTTCGTGGCTCAGGCGGCGTTGAGCTCGATCACCTCCTCGTCTTGCTCTTCTTGAGGGAGATCGGGGCCGTCTTTGACAGCGTCGATCTGGTTCATGCTCTCAGCGGAGAGGTAGCGTCGGCAGACGAGCCACTCGTCGTTTTGCTCGATTAAGAGCGCGCCGGCGAGGCGGATCACGGATGTGTCGTTGGGGAAGATGCCAACGACGTCTGAGCGGCGGCCGATCTCGCGGTTCACCCGCTCGAGCGGATTTGTTGAGCGCAGCTTTGGCCAGTGCGCGGCGGGGAACGCGTAGAACGCGAGGAGGTATTCCTCGGCGTCTTCCAAGAGCTCGCAGATCTTCGGGACGGTTGGCCGGAGGCGCTCGAGCACCTGCGTCATTCGTTCCTTTGCCTGCGGGCCGTCCTCCGCGGTGAACAACTCCCGCAAAGCGGCGGACACGAGGCCGCGTTGGGCGGGCCTGCAGTGCTGGTGCATATTCCTAACGAAATGCACGGTGCAGCGCCGCCACGGACACGCAAGGACACGCTCGATCGCGTGCTTGAGCCCTTCATGATGATCAGAGATCGCCAGGCGCACGCCCTTCAGGCCGCGCGCCCGTAGAGAGCGCAGGAACTCGACCCAGAAGGCCTCCGACTCGACCTTCGCCGAGATCCAAGCCGATCACCTCGCGCACCCCGGACTCGTGCACTGCGTAGGCGATCACGAGCGCCTTGGAGCGAACGTGCCCGCCGGAGCGGACCTTGACGTGCTTAGCATCCAGCCACAGATACGGATAGGCGCCCTCCAGCGGGCGCTCGCGGAAGATCCGGACCTGCTCGTCAAGGCCCCTGCACAACGCCGAGACGCGGTCCTTGGTCATGCCGGCGACACCGAGCTGCTCCACCAGCCGATCGACCTTCCTTATCGAGACACCGTTGACATAGGCCTCCAGCACCACCGCGACGATCGCCTGCTCGCTGCGCCGGCGCGGCTCCAGGAAACTCGGGAAGTACGCAGGGCCTTGGCGCTTTCTCGGGATCAACAGCTCGATCTCCCCGACCCTGGTCTCCCACGGCCGCGCGCGATAACCATTGCCGTGCGCCGTGCGCTCGCTCGAGACCTCGCCAAGCTCAGCACCAACCTCGACAGAGATCTCTGCCTCCATCAGCTCGCGGGCGACGAGCGCGACCGCCCCACGCACGAAATCGCCGTGCTCACCAGCCATCACGCTCGCAACGACATCAGCAGTGGTCATTCTTGCTGCTTCGGCCATCGTGGTGCTCCTATCGATCGGACTCCGGGAAGAGACCGACGAGTCTGGACGCCACGGTGGCCGGAACTTCCTCCAGCTCACCCGCAGCTCGTTACACCACTTCTACCGACACGACCGGTTCGTGAAAGCGTTGTAGCCGCTGGGCTAGACGTCTCGGTCGTCGAGGAGGCGATCGCGGCGCGTGCAGCGAAGTGACGCCGGGCGTCGTTCACGACTCCCAGCGTCACCGTCTCCGACGGAGGTGCCTTCTTCTGCCGCGATATTCGAGCACGCTCGCGATGGCTAACTTCGACGACCTGCGCCGGGTCCCTGACCTGACATCCCGCGTGCGGCAGAGGCTTGTCCGATCTATAAGCCCACCGGCGCATACTCACGGGCCGCCCAAGAGGAGGAGAGCCACCACGCCAAGCTGTCCCATTGGGACGGCAGTCACAACAGCCTTCCCAAGCCGCGGGCAATCACGCGCAAACTCCGGGCATCGTCGGTGCCCCCGCAGAAGGCTTCATGACCAGTAAAACCCCTCCAAATCGGGGGCTCCCAGGGGGCTTTCGAAGGCTTCTGCGTAAAATCATCCTGGGCGGCTCCCGCTTCGCGTTGCTCGCGCCGGTCGCATTCGCTTGTTTCCGGACACACCGCCGCGCCGCGCGAAGCTCATCATCTATTCGCACGTAAGGAAGCGTATCGTCCGGGGCGCGGGCGACAGAGAACCAGCCCGTTAGATACTCTCACAGTTACGTCGATCCCGAACGCCAGAACTAGAAAGTACAGCCGAATGAAATCGAGCCGACGAGTGGCGACAACCGCGCTCCTAGTCGCACTCGCGGCGGCGGCCGTCGGGCTTTCGACCCCGGACCCTGCCGACGCCAAGCTGCGGTCTGGTCCGCCGGCGAACACAACTCCGCCCAAGCTCTCCGGACACGCCGCTCAAGGCAAGAAGCTCAAGGGCTCAAAGGGCAAGTGGACTGGTGCCACACCAATCAAGTACGTCTATAGATGGGAGCGCTGCGACAGCAAAGGCGCGAACTGCACGACGGTGCCGGGCGCGACCAAGACGTACTACGTCGTTACAGGAGAAGATGCAGGGCACACACTACGGCTCCTCATCATGGCCAGTAACCACGTTGGGACCACCGAAGCCGCGAGCCCGCCGAGCATCCTCGTCGGGGGCAGCCCACCCCGCAACACGACGGTTCCCATAATCGCCGGCAGCGCCAAGGTGGGCGAACTACTCAGTGTCAGTGCGGGCACCTGGCTCGGGGCCCAACCGATCACCTACAGCTACCAGTGGGAACTCTGCGACGCGTCACGTACGAGCTGTGCCGCGATCTCTGGCGCGATCGGGAATGGTTTCCGACCTAAGCCCTCACAAGAAAACGACACGATACGCGTATCGGTGGTAGCTACAAACGCCGCAGGGAGAGCGAGCGCCACCACGGGGGTCACCGGCGCCGTCTCCAGAGGCGAAACATTGGCCGTCAAGGACCTCTGCGGCGCTATCCCGCATGGCGACGAACTCAGTCCCGAAATCGCCAAGGTCTACATCGTTACGTGCCCGCTCGATATCGAAAAGAGCTCGGTCCTGGCGATACAGCCGGGAACGGTGATCAAGTCGAGTGGTGGTGCTGCGTGTTCGACTTATGAGTGTTCGATCTCGGTTGAGGGCACGCTGGATGCGGTGGGCACGGCTAGCGACCCGATCACTTTTACTTCGATCAAC
>Ga0209006_10004324_pt1 | contig 12890 bp, 12 predicted proteins | sample JacPin_JW_Ref_O2_FD_188567 | JGI IMG/M metagenome (GOLD analysis project Ga0209006, IMG submission 188567) | Forest soil microbial communities from Algoma, Ontario, Canada - Jack Pine, Ontario site 1_JW_Ref_O2 (SPAdes) (version 2) | ecosystem: Environmental > Terrestrial > Soil > Boreal...
GGTTTCGCTGCGCTCGACCCGGGCTGCGCAATTTGAAGGAAGCGGAACGCCGGGGCAGCATAACGGCTCCAGCCGCAGTTCGCGATAGCTCTCACGGCTGCCCTAACCTAAGATGCGGCCAAACATCCGACGTCTGCTCTGCGTCATTCGCGTCAGTTTCGCTGTGTCGCGTGATGTCCGCTATGCTGTGGAGGCCGCATGGACCGCACTGCCCTTCAACGACGCTTGGCTCAAATAGAAGCAAAAATTACAGGCGTGCAGCATCAAATAGGAGAGCAGCGCGAAGTCATCGTCAAGTTGGAAAGTGCCGGCGAGCAGGCGCAGCACGCAAAATATTTGCTCGCCGGACTTGAGCTGCTGCAAGCAGTTCATCGGGATACCCTAAATGCGATACTTGCAGAGTTATCAAAATTTCAGGCTGACACTTCATTTTAGTTCGAGGAGGCTGGACGGACCGTACCGGCGCGCTGCGAAGGAGGATTCATCAGCATAGCTGAGCGCGCTGCCACGTTATCGCGCTGAAGTGCCAGCACCGTATCGTTATTGCTCAGACGAACTCACCTGGTCAGACGCGAGCGTCACTTCTCCAGCAGGCTCTGAGTTCGATCGTGCAATCTGGCGATCAAGCCCTCGGCACCGCCCGAGGCAATGATCGACGCAAATTCGTCGCGTCGCGTCGCGAGATCGCTGATGGTCCCGTTCAGATAGACGTCGATCACCCGCCCGCCGCGGACCAGATAGTTTATGTTCACGATCCGCCCGCTGGGCTGCAGAATCCTGGTCTTGACGATTTCGCCGCCACCACGCGCTTCCGGGCTCGTCTGCGGATCGACGACGAAGCTTTCTCCCGAATAATCTTTTATTTGACTCGCGTAATCGGCCACGATGAATCGTGTAAAAGCCTCCTGGGCCGCCGTCTGCTGTGCTGGCGTGAAGCTTTTCCAGGCCGGCCCCACCGCCAGCCGCGTCATCGTCGCGAGATCGAAGGCGGCGGTAATGGCCGGCGCAAATCGCTTGTCGCGCTCGCGTACACTGAGCTGCCCCGCCTGCCGAATCGTCGGCATCAGTTGCTGATAATAGTCTTGGATGTGTGCGGCGGCGGCGCCCGGTGTCTGCGCCGACAATGGCAGCGAGCTAAGCACAACCATCGCCAGTACAACCGCCATCCCGATGGTCGCAAGGCTCCCGGCACGCTTGAAATACTTCATCTCCACGCTTCCACTTGCCCCGACGGGATTCGGACTAGGCCGCCCACCTCGACGTTTCGCTCTTCCTGCTTCTCGATCTCCCGACTCCGCCCCACGCCCGGCGCGCGGGTGTAACTCTGATGGCTTTTTTGCTGCTCGATTGAGGCCCTGTCAAGGCGCGGCACGGCTGGCATTCATTTGCGGATCGTGCTTAAAAGCAAGCGGCGCGTACCGATAAACTCTCCGCGGCGCTTATCGCGGATCAACATGCCTCGCTCATGTCGCGCTCGCGGCCGAGTGAACTGCATTCGATCATGCATTCGTCCGAGTTCGAAAAATACTTTACGCGCCGCAATGCTTTGCGCATTGGCTCGGCTCTTGCTTACGGTCACTACGATGCAAGACCGAATTGAAGCTGAGGCGCGTGATGGAGTCGTTCCGCCACAGGCCATGAAGAACAGCGGCGACATCGCGACGACAGCCGCAATCACACGGCTGGTCGAGCTGTCGAGCCGCTATGCGTGGCCCGTAATCCTCGGCTTCTTGCTGATAGCAGGCCTGTCCGCCGGCTATTTCAAAGGGCATTTCGTCATCACCAGCGACAGCAACAAGCTGATGTCGAGCTCGCTGCCGTGGCGCCAACAAGAAGTCATGCTTGACCATGCCTTTCCGCAACGGATCGATCGCATTGTCGCCGTCGTCGACGCGACCACGCCCGAGGCCGCCGACAATGCGGCTGATGCGTTGGTGAACGAGCTTTCGTCGCGGTCGGACGTGATCCGCACCATCAGCCGAGTCGATGGCGGCGAGTTCTTCGAGCGCAATGGAATTCTCTTCCGCAGTCTGGACGAGGTACGGCGCGACACCGCCGACCTGATCTCTGCGCAGCCATTCCTCGGAACGCTGGCCGCAGACCCAACACTGCGCGGCGTATTTCGCACTTTGTCGCAGTCGCTCGAAGGAGTCCGGCTGGGAAAGGCAAAGCTGGACCAGCTGAAGCCGGCATTCGCCGCGATCGCTGATGCCCTGGAAGCGCAGGCCAACGGAAAGACCGCTGCGTTCTCCTGGCGCACGCTGATCAGCGGGAGGCCGCCGAAGCTCTCGGAGCTTCGCCACTTCGTGAACATCCAGCCGGTCCTTGATTTCGCCGATCTGCAGCCCGGAGCCAAGGCCACGGCGGTCATACGCGATGCGGCGTCGAGGCTCGGCCTCACGCCCGACAAAGGCGTCAAAGTGCGTCTCACCGGTTCTGTCGCGCTGTCGGACGAAGAATTTGCCAGCATCGCCGACGGCGCGGCCTGGAACGGCGCGGTGACGTTGCTTCTGGTCGGCTTCGTGCTGTGGCTCGCCTTGAAGAGGGTGCGGATCATCCTGGCGGTCTTTGTGAATCTGCTGGTCGGACTGGTGCTCACTGGCGCTGTCGGGCTGTGGATGGTTGGAGCCCTGAACCCGATCTCGGTTGCCTTCGCCGTGCTCTTCGTCGGCCTCGGCGTCGATTTCGGTATCCAGTTCAGCGTCCGTTACCGATCCGAACGATATGCGTGCGGTGATCTCGCTCCGGCACTGCCGGCGGCGGCGCGCGGGGTGACGAGGCCGCTGCTGCTGGCCACCGCTTCGATCGCCGCCGCGTTCTATTCATTCCTGCCGACCGCCTATGTCGGTCTTTCCGAACTGGGGCTGATCGCCGGAACCGGCATCATCATTGCGTTCGTGAGCACGGTCACTTTGCTTCCGGCCCTGCTGACAGTGCTCAAGCCATCCGGTGAGCCGAGCCCGATCGGTTATGCCGCGCTCGCCCCTCTCGATCGTTTTCTGGACAAGCAGCGGAACTGGATCGTTGGTCTGACGCTAGGCGCCGTCATTGTTGGCTTGCCGCTGCTCGCAGGTTTGCGCTTCGACTTCAATCCACTCAATCTGCGGGCACAGGACTCTGAATCAATTGCAACGTTGCTCGACTTGATGCGCGATCCTGATACCAGCCCGAATACCATTGAGGTTCTCAAAAGCAGCCCTGCCGAGGCTCAGTCCATCGCAGAACGGTTGCGCCAGTTGCCGGAAGTTGGCCAGGTGCTGACGCTGCAAAGCTTCGTACCCGAAGATCAGGACGCCAAGCTCGCGCTCATCGAGGACGCGAGCTTCTTTTTCCAGAATACCCTCAACCCCGATCAGATCGATCCCGGGCCGACGCCAGCGCAGACCAGGGCAGCGATCGAGGAGCTGGTCCCTGAGCTCAATGACGCGGCGGTGCGTAACCCTGACAGTCCCGCCGCGGTGCAGGCGCGTCGCCTCGCAAGTCTGCTCGCTGCATTCGCAAACTCGCCCCCCGCCGCTCTTGACCAAATCCAGCAGGCACTGGTCGCGCCATTGCGGACCACGCTACGCCAAGTGCAACGCCTCCTGACCGCCGAACCGGTGAGCATCGAGACGCTTCCGCCCGCGCTGAGGAAGACTTGGCTTACCGCGGACGGCCGGGCCCGGATCGAAGTAGCGCCCAAGGGGGATGGCAACAACAATGCAACCTTGAGCCGCTTCGTCACGGCAGTTCGCAGTGTCGAACCCGATGCCGCCGGCAGGCCGGTTTTCATCATCGAGGCCGCCGCCACCATGGTAAAGGCATTTCTCCAGGCTGCCGCCTTATCGGCCGTGGCGATCGCGCTGATCCTATTCGTCGCGCTGCGACGATGGGTTGACGTTGCATTAACCCTGGTGCCCCTGCTCGTAGCGATTGTGGTCACGCTCGAGATATGCGTGCTCGTTGGCTTGCAGTTGAATTTTGCCAACATCATCGCCCTGCCGCTGCTTCTCGGCGTCGGCGTCGCCTTCAAAATCTACTACATGATTGCTTGGCGCTCGGGAGAGACCAATTTCCTGCAATCGAGCCTGACGCGCGCCATCTTCTTCAGCGCCTGTACCACGGCTATCGCCTTCGGCAGCCTGTGGTTTTCCCACCACCCAGGTACCTCGAGCATGGGCAAGCTGATGGCCCTGTCGTTGCTGGCGACCCTGGCTGCCGCCGTCATCTTTCAACCGGCTCTCATGGCGACCCAGCGGTCGCCGCAGTCCGGTACTAAACGGCCATGATCGTTGCAAAAATACCATGTTTTTTCAAAGTTATCCGGTGAGGCAAAAAAGCAACAGTCATCGTTGGGCATAGCTGGTAGCGTAGGAGTGTGGCGGGGCGTCAATTGCGCGCCCGTCGGTTGCGTTCACCCATGAAGTCCTCGCACTTGGTGGTCCCGTAAACCCGAGCAGAGATGAAGAAAGGCAATGCGTCTTGCTCACCATGGCTTCAAATGGGCGATCGCGTGGTTCTTACCGCTGCTGCTAGGCGCGTGCGCGGGGATCACCAGGGACGCATCGCTGCCGGTCAACGATCCCAACGAGGACACCAACCGTCAGGTGATGGCGGCAAACCAGAAAGTTTTGCGACCGGCCTCGGAATTCGTCAGAGCGGCGCTGCCGGGCCCCTTGTCCGATCGCGTGCACGATCTGAATTCGAATTTGAAGGAGCCGCGCATCTTCGTGAATAACGTGCTGCAAGGTCGTTTCGAAGCGGCCGCGCATACGGGTGCCCGCTTTGTTATAAATTCGACTTTTGGTCTCGGTGGGCTCTTCGATCTCGCCAGCCGCGACGGACTGCAGCAGGAGAGCGGAGATTTCGGCCAGACATTGTTTGTTTGGGGGGTCGCCGAGGGCCCGTATGTGGTGCGACCAATTCTGGGGCCGTCGACGCTACGCGATGCGGCCGGCTCGACCGTGGATATGGTAACCAACCCGATTGGCTGGCTCCTCGGGCCGCAAATGGCCATAGCCTTTGGCTACACGGGGGAAATGGCGATAACCGCCGGCACCACAGGCCTGGATGCAGCCGACCGGCTGCGTCAATTGAAAATGGCCGAAGATGCTTCGGTCGATTTCTACAGCTTTATCCGCTCAAGTTATTATCAGACGCGGAGGGCTGAGCTGCGCGAAGCCGTTGGCCTGCCGCCCGTCGTCGACTCCCCGGCCCTTGATGACCCTGACGCCGGCCCGGCGGTGGCCCCTGCTGCTGCGCCCGCCGTCCGCCGCGTCGCGTCAGCGACCCGCGCTCGTCATCCAGCGCCTGCCGCGAGCCACTCGGCGCCAGCCTCGCCGGTAGCCAGCAGAGATTCCACGTCGGTCACCCAGTAGAGACGCGAATCCGTCGTGATGAGCGCGTCGTGGTCAGCGTGCTTTGGGCTCGCTGCGGTTTAGAAGGTAATGCCGTTCGATCCAATGCCAGACAAACAGGCCGGGCAAACCCAAGGCCAGCTCGCGAACGCGCTTTGACAAGGAAATGGCCAGTGCCGTATCCGCTTGCAATCCGAACAGCGCGCCGAAGAGGACAAAGCCGCCCTCGAGCGCACCCAATGCGCCAGGCACCATGAACGCCGCCGCACGCACGCCGGAGCCGAGGCTCTCGAGAATAAATGCGTCGAACATGCCGATGGGATGGCCAAGGCCCTGCATCACCAGCCAGACTTCCCCTGTACCGACAGCCCACCCAATCAAACGCAAGACATTGGCGCGCAGCATGACCCGCCCGCTGCGGTATGCGGCTATGACTGCGTCGTCGATCGTAGACGCATGCTCTGCGAAGCCGGACAGCCATCTCTCGGGCAGTAGATGGCGACCGAATTTCGCGAACGCGACAAACAGACCACGGTGCTGGAACAACACGAATGCCGCAATCGCCACAAGCAATATGGCCGTGCCTACCGTTACCATCCCCGCGACGACAAGCGCGTCGTGCTCGGTCGAGCGCATCAGCAGCAAGCCAACGCCCGACAAGACGAAGACCAACTGCGTCAGGACACCGACGGTGGTGTCGACGACCATGCTGGCTGTCGCTTGCGAAGCCGGCACGCCCCGTAGGTACGCGAGCCGTATGCTGGCGACATCGCCGCCAATGCTGGCCACCGGCAACAACGAGTTGATGGATTCACGTATCCAACGGATCCAGATCGTAGTGACGGCATCGAGACGCCTTGCAGACGGGATCAGTTCGCGCCACGACAAAGCGCTGAAAGTTAACGGAACAAGATGGAACAGCGTTATCGGGATCAGCCACCAGCCGACGGTCAGCATCGCGTGAGCTACGTCCGCGGCGCCGCTGCCGATAATCAGGTAGACCACCAGCAAAAAGCCGAGAAGGCCGGCGATGATCAACGAAGTTGGAATGATTTGGCTCCCGTGTGCCGCAGCTTGAGATTTACGGTAGAACTCTTTGACAGCCCTTCATCATTTTCTATTATCACCGTTTTTTACCCGCTCCAATTGGAAGCGAAGGGCCCATGCAGCTTGAGGGTTCAAGCATTGTGATGCCAGCCAAGCCGATTCTCGTCCTGTTGCCCGCCGTTGCCTCGCTCGATGCATCCAGTACGCGGATGCAAGATGGCGAGCCGAGTATTCTCGGACTCGGCCTCACACAACGCACGGTATTGGCTGCGCGTCGCGCCGGGTATGGCGAGATATTTTTCTTGGCGTGGAACCGCCCACCGCCGGCGGGTACGACAGCAATCCCCGACTGGGGCGGGCTCGCTGACGCCCTCCTTCCGTTCCAATCCGCTCCTCTCGTCATTGCTCCGGCAACGATCCTCGCCGAGACCGATTGGCTCAAAAAGCTTAAGGCGACGCGGATTGAACCGGCCACGTGGGCAGCAATACCGGACCGTATTGTCATGCTGGCTGCGGCGACCATACCTGATGCACTTGCGGTGCTACATGCGGACGGCGGCGCGTCCGATATGACGGCCATCGCGGAGCGGCTCTACCATCGGTTCGGTCCGGCGGCGGCAGTTTCGCGCCAGATCGCCCCGATGGTGGTTGCAAAGCCGCAAGACATTCCCGTTGCGGAACGGCGGCTGCTGCGCGGGCTGGTCAAAGACACCGACGGGTTTATGGCGCGGCACTTCGATCGGCCTATTTCTTTGCAGATATCGCGTCACTTGGCGCCTACCGCCATAAAGCCAACTCAAATCACAATGGTCTCAATCGCCATCGGTTTAATCGGCGCTCCTTTCTTTCTGTCTTCGCTTTGGCACTGGCAACTTGCGGGGTCGCTGCTGTTCCTGCTCCACTCGATCGTGGATGGATGTGATGGGGAGTTGGCGCGGCTGAAATTTCAAGAATCGAGGTACGGCGGCATTCTCGATTTCTGGGGCGACAATATCGTCCACGTCGCCATTTTCGGATGCATCGCTGCTGGTTGGGCCCATGCTGCAGCCGCGACGTGGCCATTGTGGCTCGGCACGGCCGCGATCGTCGGCACGCTCGGATCGGCCGGCTTCATCTATTGGCGCCAGTTGCGGGCCAAGGATGGCAGTGGCCCATTTTTCACCTCGGTCTCAACCGGCTCCGGCGATCCTCTGACCGGGACGCTCGATGCCGCCTCGCGCCGCGATTTCATCTATGCCGTGCCGGTCTTTGCGCTGTTCGGCAAGGCGAGCTGGTTTCTGGCTTTGGCCGCGGTGGGGGCACCGATATTCTTTCTGCTGCTGATAGTCCTTGCTGCCCGCGAGCGGCTGATAAAGCAGACTGCCGCCTAGACTATGATCCAATTCAGTTGAATCGGATCATAGTCTAGAATCTTTGTTTGAGCATGATCTTATCCGAAAACCGGCATCCACTTTTCGGGATCATGCTCTAATCGCCGACTGCCAGGCGAACGCCGCCGGCAGCGCTCGAGCGCTGGGCAAGGTCGATCAACCGTGCACACAACACGGCCTCCTCGAGGTTGCCTTTTCCACCGGACACGGCTGCGGCCCGAAAATCCTCGACGACGCCGGCGAACCAATCCTGGTGATGCGATCCCTCCGACAAGGCAGGTGGGCACGACCACTGGCGCTCCCCGGCGCTCGTCTTCAGAACGACACGGTCGTTTGCAACATTGATTTGACCAAGCTCGCCCTCAATGTCGATCGTGTTGGCACGCTCCTCGCCGGCCCATGTGAGATAGATCTCGCCAGTCCCGGACATCAGATCGAGCGCGACGGTCGCGGTGTCCTCGAGCGGCCATTGGTGAAAACGACGCTTTTCCAGCGTTGCGGCGATGCCGCGGGGAGCGCCACCCCAGCGCACGACGCAATAGAGCGCGTGCCAGCCATGATCCAATAAGATGCCGCCGCCGGCGACAGCCGGATCGACGCGCCAGTTAGCGCCGCCGTCGGCGACGACAGCGATCGCAGGCTGCGTGCGCAAAGTCCGCCAACGGATCGATCGCGTGCGACCGATCGCGCCTTCCGCGATCAATGCTGAAATCTTGAGGCAGATCGGCGCCTTGAGCCAATTGTGCACGGCATGCACGACCCGACCGGCGCGCGCCGCTGCCGCGGCGACGCGCTGCGCATCCGCCGGCCGGGTGACCAGGGGCTTTTCGCACAGCACATGGAGACCGGCTTGCAGCGCTTGTTGGATAAGCGCTGCATGGCTGCTCGGCGGCGTGCAAATGTCCACGAAATCGAGGGTTTCGCCGGACATCAGCGCGTCGGCGCTGTCGTACCACCGCGCGTCGGGACAGGCTTCGAGAAATGCGCCACGGCGCACCGCAAGCGCGTCGGTCGCAGCCACGATGCTGATGTCACTGCGCGACTGCCACCCGGGCAAATGCCCCTTCGCCGCGACGTTGCCAAACCCGATGAATGCGCCTCGCAGCACGCGCGTTGTCTCAGTCGAGCCCGAATTGACGCGCGATGGCGGCGAACGATTCATCGAGGATGTCGACGCCGCACATGGCTTCGTCCTCGCTGATGACCAGCGGCGGGTTGATGCGAATGACCTGCGAATACGACATCGTAACGAGGCCGCGCTGCAACGCCTCGTGGAACAGAGCCCGAGTGATGGCCTTATCCAGCGGCGCCTTGGTCGAGCGATCGGCGACCATTTCGACGCCGATCATCAGGCCGCGTCCGCGGACGTCGCCGATGAAGCGGTATTTCTCCTGCAGCTCCTTCAGGCCGGCAAGCATCAGTGCTCCGACCCGGGCGGAATTTTCGACCAGCCCATCCTCGAGAATAGCCTCAACGGCGCCAAGACCGGCCGCAGCGGCCAGCGGATTGCCGCCGTAGCTCGACGAGCTTCCGCTCGGCTCACCGAACGGCTTGGCGGACATGCGCTCGAAGGACGAGGCGACGGCACTGAGGGGAAAGCCGCCGCCGATCCCTTTGCCGATCGTCATGACGTCGGGCTTGAGACCGAATTGTTCCGACGCCCACATCGTTCCAGTGCGGCCGAAGCCAGTCAGGATTTCATCGACGATGAGCAGAGCGTCGAATTCATCGGCGATGTCGCGCACGGCCTGAACGAAATCGTCCGGCGGGATGACGTTGCCCGCCGTGCCTTGCATCGGCTCCAGGATGATCGCTGCAACCTCGTCCTGGGTGTCATTCTTCATGACGTTGCGCAGATGCTCCGCACAAGCCAGTCCGCAGGACGGATATTTCAGATTCCAGGGACAACGATAGCAGTTGGCGTAAGGCGAAAGGTGCATGCCGGGTGGAAACGGACCTTGGTGATTGCGGTAGCCGCCGCCGAGGAGCCCGATCGTCCCCGCGGTCTTGCCGTGGTAGCCACCCCAAAACCCGACAAACTCGAATTTTTTCGTCACCGATTTGGCCAGACGAAAGGCGGCCTCGACCGCTTCCGCGCCACCGGAGAACAGCTGGATGTGCGTGATGCCTTCAGGCAGCAGTTCGCGGACCATATTGAGAAAACGTGCGCGGGTCTCGGTGGCGAAGCTGCCGAAAGTGACACGACCGAGTTGCTCGCTGAGTCGCTTGACGTAATGGGGGTGCGAGTGGCCGACACTGCCGATCGCGATGCCGGCAATGAAATCCAGATATTCGTTGCCATCGACGTCGACGATCGTGCAGCCTTTTGCGTGGTCCACCACGATCTGCGAGTAGAGAGCGATCGACTGCAGGCCCGGAGCCATGGCCTCGGCCTCGTGATCGAAAATCGCCTTGGATTTCGGGCCGGGCACGCTGCGGCGTTGACCGATGCGGGCTTGGGCGCCGTCCGGCGGCGCCGCTGCGACGCTGCCCGAAGTGAGGTCGTCCATGGATCAACTCCCCGTTGCCGCCACGACTCGTGGCCGCCGCTGAAAGCGCACGGTCAGAAGGTCCGCAATCGCATGCGCGGCGCGATCGCGAAACCGCGCATAGCTTGGCCAGGCGTTGACGTCGACAATCGCCGGTTCGCCGTTTGCCTGGATGATGGCATCGCCGCCGAAGATCTCCAGCTCCAGCGCGGCGGCGGCGCCGAATGCCGCCCGGCGCAGCCGCGAGACCTCGAACGAATATCCCAGCATGGCCTTGTCGCGATGATAGAACCATTCGAACCAGTTGGCGTCCACCGGAGCCATGGCATTTCTCACCCCGTAGAATTTGACGAGATCGCCCGGCACATGCGCCTGCGCAACAACGTAGGGGATCCCGCGCTTGGCAAATCCGTGCAATGCCTCCCGCCAACCCTCCTCCGAGGCGGCATACATCACATCGTGGGCCTGGGTGGCGTGGAAATCATAGCGCTTGACCCACACTGCGGTCGGCGGCTGCGGCGTGTTCGCGTCGCTGGCGATAATCTGGCTGGCAGGTGTGCAAACGCCATGCCGGGCAAACAGCTCGATCATACGATGCCGATACGTGTTGCGAATGGCATCCGGAGAATTGACGACGATTGAGCCCGTCTTCTCGGCGTCTCTCAGCCGATCGAGGATCGGACCGCATTCGCACATCACGAAGATGTTGGCAAAGTTCGTATCGAACTCGGCGTCGGAGGCAACGAGCTCGACGTCGAATCCGCGCGCAGCCAACGCCGCACCGACGCTCTCGAGAATGGCACGGTCGTCATCGACCCGTCCGGGCGAGTGTGCCGGCTCGCGGTAAATGCCCCAGCAGGTCCTAGCCGCGCCCATGCGCCCCCGCTATTCCGCGTTCAAGGCCGAAATCCGCCGCCTCGGCGGCGGCAATATCGCGGGCCCGGTCGATATCGAACACGCAAGGCAGAACGATGCCGTAAACCTCGGGGTGCACGGCAACGAGCCAGCGGAGATAGTCGCGCAACCGGGCGAAACTCCTGGGCGGCTCCGCTGGCCGCTGCGCCGGCAACCAATAGAGGCCGGCCGTCACATGAGTGCCATGGCCGCCGCCGAGCTGCCGGATACGGCCGTCGGCATCCAACGTCGCCCACAGCGGATTTTCGTCGTCGACATGGTCGGTCAGGCCGAGCGCGACCGCATTGCCGGCAAGGTCCGTTACCGATTCTACGAACGTGCAAAAGTCGCTCACCGGCATGACGGCATCGATCGTCGTGATCAGGGTCGGCGCGCCGAGCACTCGATCGGCGACAATCTGGAAGCTCGCGTGGGACGATGGCGTCGTCCGCACAATCAAGTCGAGATCGAAATCTCCGGCATGCTCGCGCAGCCACTGCCGGCAATCATCGCTGGTGTCGTTCATGATGATGGTCAATCGTGAGATCCCGGCCGCTCGGAACCGATCGAGCGTCAGGTCGATGAGGGGGCGTCCAGCGACCGGCACCATCGGCTTGCTGACGCAATAGCCGTCGGCGCGCAGGCGCGTGCCCTGTCCTGCGGCTATGATGCCGCCACGAATGCTCGCACGAGCCGGTCGATCGGTCATGGCAAGATCTTCATGAGATCGCGCAGGTCCGTCACCGCATACTCGACCGGCGGCGCGGCCGCAGCTTGAGCCCCGGCAGCCTCGACGCCTGGCGGCACCATCCAAACAAAGCGCATGCCGATGCGGCGAGCGCCCTCGCCGTCGCGGCGCAGTGAATCGCCGACCAATACGGTGGTCTCCGGCGTCGCACGCAACGCGTCGAGCGCCGCGCGGAATATCGCCGGATCCGGTTTTTCGGCACCGACGCAGTGGCTATCGACCAGAGCAGAAAACAGCGGGGCCAATCCGGCACCGCGACACACTGCTGCCAAATTCCCGTAAAAATTCGATATGACGCCGAGCCGATAGCGCTTCTTTAGGGCTTCCAAGACCGGTCGATTGCGGGCGAAAACGGCCGAAGCTTCGGACAGAAAACGTGAGGCGATCCGCTCGCCGCGATCGCCCTCGTTTCGTCCGTTGACGATGCCGGCTTGGTCGGCCCCTGCGCCGCGGCGCCCCAGCTCGGCTTCGAGATTAGCGACCAGCGCATGTACCGTTTCCGAAAGATCGGCTGCCGGTGCCAGCCCGCCGACCAGCGGATCGTCGGCGGCGAAGAAACTAGACGCGAAAACGTCGGCGGCCATGTCCAGTCCTTCGTCTTGATAGAATGCGTAGAAGCGCTCCTTCCACGCCACGCCGTCGGCGTCGAGCGTGCCGCCAAAATCGAGCAGCAGAGTTTCGATCGGCTCCTTCATCCGCGATGCGTCCGTACGTCGAACCGGCTCAGAACACCTTTCGCTCACATCCGGAGATCGCGGGCGCCGCTCCCGCGTTCAGCCGTCACCCCGGATTGATCGCGCGCTTTTTGTCGCTTGCCGCCGTCGTTGGAAGCGCGAAAGGACGCCCTTCGATGAAGGCGTTGCAGACCTCGAGCGCAACGCTGTCGCGTAATTGCTGCGGCGGACTTTTCATGTAATAGGCCGACGGCGCCGCCAACGGACCGGCCTCGCCGCGTTCCAACGCCAGCTTCACGCAGCGGATCGCATCAATAACAACGCCGGCGCTG
>Ga0209006_10004325_pt1 | contig 12889 bp, 13 predicted proteins | sample JacPin_JW_Ref_O2_FD_188567 | JGI IMG/M metagenome (GOLD analysis project Ga0209006, IMG submission 188567) | Forest soil microbial communities from Algoma, Ontario, Canada - Jack Pine, Ontario site 1_JW_Ref_O2 (SPAdes) (version 2) | ecosystem: Environmental > Terrestrial > Soil > Boreal...
CTTGAGTTATCCCATGTACCCGCTGCGTCGTTATTTATGGCGATATATGGACTAGCACTGTCCAAAACAGGCGCCGTGAACTCGTCTGTTGCCATTTCTCCGAATGGTGTTGGGAAAAACATTGCCATCTGGTCGTAGAAAAGGTCGTCCATCATTGGCCCCGCATCTCTGGGCCATGCGCTTGCATCAACGGCAGGCATAGGTCCCGATAGATGGCTGGACATATCCTGGGCCGAGTATGTGTCAGTGCTCTCCCAAAGGCTATCAATGGCGTTCGTAAGATCGGATTGACTATAGGAGAGTCGGCCTAATTCTTCGCTATTCATCGGCAGAGGGAACGAGGGAGAATTCTCTCCAAAGTGCTGTGATATCTGTGTATTCTGGTCGGGATATTTTTGGGCGACTCGCCGTGAACCTCCGAACTGGCGTGGTTCGTCCGTGGGTCCCGATTGTGGCAACGGTATGTGAGGGTCATCGGTAGGAGCGTCACCTTCATCTCGTTCACGTTTATTGCTAGGCTGACTGGGCTGGGGCAATGGAAGTTCTCCTACACAAGCTAGTTCATAGAGTACATCCCTAGAGGTGGAAATTAGCACAGATTTGAAAGGTTGATTAACAAGATTCACCAGCTCCGCCCTGCAGAATGCCACCTATACCAAGGGAGTCAGGAAAAATCATCCAAGAAGTCTTCAGAAAGTACTCACCGTCCTTCGAACGTTTTGAGGACATTCATGCACTTGTGGACATCGCTCATCCCCTTGTTCAGATCAACTGAAAGCCCAGATCGTTTTCCGGCCCAGACGTGGAAGAGTAGCACAACAGCAGAGGTGAATAGAGCCAACTGGATTTTGCGAAATAGTCAACTGAACACCAAGCCTCACCTGGATTGGAGGGAATGGCATTAGTCCTCGCTGGCTTTGTCTTTCTATGATATGGCAGCAAGAGCGTGCCGCATTGGTGATGATTGCAAGTGAAGGGAAAGAGAGGGGCGAAGAATTGCGAGGACTAGAGATAAATGGTCGATGGATCAGAATCTGCAAGTGGTAGTAGGTGGAATAGAGGAAAGCCGATTGCCGGAAGAAGAGATAATCTTCTCGGTTGGGATCCCATCGGACTATGAGTCTCTTAGTGGGGCATTCAAGAGTAAGATTTTCTAAACACACGTACGATGGTCAGGAACAGAGTCCATCCATTGGTTTAGTGCAGAATCGAGCTCGGCCACAATCTTCTGATAGTACCCCACGGAGCCTTTAGGCGGCTGATGGATAGAATACTGACGAGATAGGAATAAATCATTCAACGTCAGCAAGACGGAAAAGAAAACACACGATGGTGCGTAGAGCATACGCCTGGATCCTGCAGAGCTTCAGGTGGCAATTGAAGGCAGCCATTGTGGAGGGGACTCCGGGGGGTTGTTTGAATGCTTTCTCGGAATCCGGACTCTCCCAGTATTGGTCATCGCACTCTTTTGGCAATTCAAGATCGTAACTATCGAGAATAACCTAGTTTAAGACTGCAAAGGGCTGTAGGAAATTGGTGCTTACTCCTCATCTTGCACGGCACAAGGCCGTCCAAGGGCCGAGCTCACGGACCGATCCATGGCCACGAGCACCCTGTCAACTGGATGAAGACATCATACATTCGTGCAAACCAGAAACTGACCAAAAGGCTCGACTCCACAACTCGTCCTCGATTGTGTGCCTATGACTGTCCGGCTTACGTCGATGGGCACCGGCTTCTTGTGCAAAGCGAACACCGATTCCGATCAATGACCAAACTGATTGCGGGGCGGATGATCCGTATAGAAATATAACAGCGAGCTAAGAACGGAAGAAATGGTAATACGCTCGTTTGGCCGGAGAAAGGAAGAGCTTACACAACAATACTGGACGTCGTACAAAGTTGGCGGGATCAAGACATTCTTTTTCATCACTCGAACTTGCTGGAACCATTTCCAACCGGACGATAGTGTAGAGCCTGCACCTTCCAAGAAGACTCTCGGATCGTTGGAGAAGCGCGATCCAATAGCACAGATCAAAAGGACAAGGCCTCCAAAAGAGCTATCGCGTAAGTGTAAACCACTGGCAACACCTTGCTCGAATGTCGGCCTGTGTAAAAGTGGCATAAAGCGATTACCTTCCGTGAAGTAGATATTGAAAAGCGCTGTCATCAAATCAGCATCTGGAAAGTCATATGGCGGTTGTGATTCGACTTGTGAAAATGTAGAATGTTCCCACTGGAAGTGAAGAGTAAGGAAAGCATTGTTACTTCAAAACGGAAGGGCTGACTGGAGGGACTGTCCAAAATTCCCGCCGCCTGAAAGATCCAGGTGGGACATCGGGAGGGTTCTCGCCGACGTATTCCTTCTTCAAGTCTATTGCGGTTTTGACTAACATCAATTGGCTTGATTTACCAAAAAAATTGTGATGATCGGAATGAAGCCTCAATTGCTTCACAACAGAAGCCACATCATCGAAAGTCGTGTCATCTTTACTGATGTCCGAATATAAATCCGGCAGGGTTGTCGCATGGCTGGGAACCGTGGTGTCGAAGTCAGTCATTTGTTCGTAGTTCACATCTGGGCAGAGCTGTCGTGCTATCAAGAAAAATAGATCGGAATGAAGGGATTATGATCACCCTTTTCAACAGCTTCTCCATGTTTTCGAGACGATTTTCGAGAACGGTGACATAACTTGCCGTTATCGTTAACACCCGAAGTCAATTATCCTCGTTAGAATAAAGCAACGTACTTCTTTGGATTAGCCCGCTTCATGAAATAGCAATTCTTAGTCGAACGGAAGTTATCGGATAACTGGTGAGATACCTTTTCTGGTGCAGTGTAGGTGCAATCAGACGAACTCGCTACACAATTTGAACATCGAGCGCCAAGAGTACTAGGTCCATCGCCTGAAGATTATAACATCAAAGCTGAAGATGGCCTGTCCGATATGAAGACGTACAGCCAACTTAGAGAGGTCAGAACAGTGGGACTGCAGAACACTAGACTCACTTTTCTTGCGTCGACAGACATCGCACGCCCTCTTTTTCTTCTTCTGACCTTCGGGTTCATTTCTTGTGTCCTCAGGTGTTGCCATCGGAACAGTGGAAATCTTGACTCACATATTCTCACTGCTCACTAAAAAAGTACCGGCCACGTGTCCACCACTCTTCTGCAGCCTCGAACTCATAAACGCCCGAAACACGCCTTTAAAGGAGCGCAGCTCGATTTTGATTCAAACTCGTACCATCACAATGGCTGTCCTTTCGCTGCCTCTATCATTCAACAACTCGTTTTGGTCTCAAGATTACAGGAGGGGTCTTGAGGTTTTGTTTGGCAAACTCGAACAGGTTTGCTCAAGCACTTTTCTCCCTCAAATTTCCTGACGGTTTTTCATAGGGTGTAGTGGAAAATGATGAAATTGTCGCATTCATCATGGTAAGTCATTCTCGGTCTACTTGTTGTCCGGATCGAACGTCATGGTTTCGTTAGGCTCGTGCAGTCGCTGAACGCCAGCTGGCTTCGGCACTTACGAATCCCGCGTTAACGGGTTCTCCAGGTCAGCGGTTTTGTGGTATTCGGTGTTGAGGGTTCTCATCAAACCTCCAGAAACCGGTTTTGATGCTGATGACGGAGCTTCACTACTTATGGCCTTTCGTGGTCTACAATCAGAATCCGCAGCGCAGAGCCAAGTTCACAAGTCTATCGCTCATGAATTACAGACTTTAGTTGCCGAACCGTTTAATGAGTGGGCACAAGATCACAAAGTATACATTTGTTGCATTTGCATCCTCTTATGTCTAATAGATTAACAGAAGCGTCTCAGAGAGAGGAAGAAGGCCTTCCTAGAATTGTATTTTCCATCTTATGAGCAAGCCCTCGGGGAGGTCTGCCATCATTAACCTTTCATAAGCATGCACGACTTGATGAACTGGTTCTAGGTTTCCCAGCTCAAGCATCAGTATTTGACCAAAACTCGACTCGCCGATGAGGCGGCGGACGAGTGAGCGTCACTTCTCATCAGTCTCTTCAGCTACTCACGTGCATTGCAGTGCAAGATTCGCGCCAACCCGCAGACTTAGCGACAAATATACATCATCACCTCTACTTCACCCCCATGACCGTACTCCCCCTCAAAGAACCGCAAGCGTGTCAGAGCGCATCTCGCAACGTTTTAAGGTCATTCAGAACAAAATCAGCGGTAATGGTGCATCTGTGGATGAAGATGAAGCCGCAGAGGCGCACAAAGTTGACAAGGGCAAAGGAAAGGCAGTCGAAAGGGACTCGTCTCCTCCGCATATTGCGTCACCAGCTCCCCTGTCACCCCCTTTGCCTCCGGCGAAGCTCAACGTTGCAGTGCCCACCTCGCCCACGCCGCCAATGCCAGCTCCTCCCATCCTTCTTGCAGGTCTTTCCCTTCCTCCCTCTGCCGTCTCTCAACTTCTCGTCCGCGCATCCGAAGAACTTCCTCTCCGCTCTGTCCGATTTCCTCTCCTGGGTGAATATCAAGACTGCTTCACCGGAGAGGAGTTTGTGACGTGGTTGAAAGAAAATGTGCACGGTTTTGGAGGAAGTCTAGATCGTGCAGAGGACGCTGCGAGAGACTTGACGGAAAGGGAGAATCTCTTGCGTCGCATCGGAGAGTTTGGCAATGAATTCGAGCCTGCAGATGATGCATTCTACCAGTTCCGTCCCAAAGTACGGTGTGAGACTTTCTTTTTGTTCACTGTGATTGACGTCTATCCAGGCATTTGACATTGAGGGCAAATCGGATGGCCCCGCATCACCTATCCAGACGGAGACGCTGCTCAAGCGTACAGGCACGTTGGTCAACTTCGTTTCCAAGGCCCTCAATACGGGCCAGGGCGAGCCTACATACATCAAGACGCGACAGGATGCCGAGTCGGCCGACCAAGCGTACCGTGTGGGAGTGAGATTCCTTGACAGGCAAAGGTTGGCTCTCGAAGATACAATCGAGGAGACATTAAAGACGTTGCAAAGGTGGGAGACCGACAGGCTACGAGCCGTCAAGACCGGTACGTTATTTGTTTCATTGCATGTGGTCGCAGGCGTTTCACCACTTCTTCATAAGCTTTGCTCCACTATCAAGGAACGCTTGCCAACCTTCCCAAATCTCTCGAGCCATCTCTTGAACGTTCTAGAACCCTCATCGCATCCTACCAGCCTGAATCTGACCTGACAGCCCTGGTGGAACGCTACCGCACAGGACCCTTCCGACCCGAGGCTCAAATCTATGAATCAGTCTCTCATGATGGGTCTGACGTCGTCTTTGGCATCGATCTGAGGAAATGGGCTGATGGCGGCTGGGCCACTATAACGTCTGGAGAAGAGAAGAGGGACTTGGTCCCGCCTGTCTTGAAATCACTCTTGGCAGGACTGGAAGCTGCATATGAAAGATGCTTAAATGATACAGGTGGGCCCGTCTCCCGTTCTGCGCATGCTAGGAGATCTGACGATTCGTCGTTTGCTGCAGAGAAACGGAAGGCGTGGATATATGAAGTCCCGTTACCGGGCGTTCATCACCTTCGAGAGGCACTGAATTCTGTTCCCCCGGAACAAAATATCCCTGCGGAATTGTTGGAGAAGTATGATGCGCCAGTTCTTGCTAGCGGCGTCAAACTGTGGGCTCTGGAATTGAATCCTCCACTTGCTCTTTGGGAGGGCTGGGAAGAATTCAGGAAACTTTACCCTACAGGTGAAGTTCTTGCGTTCCGATAGGCTATGATACTGACGTTCTCCCAGTTGGTTCTGCGAAATCTATCCCTGAAGATTCTGGAGAACAACATATCCAGGATTTGAAAGGTGCTCTCCAAAGATTGCCGAAAGTTCACTTGTATGTGATGGACGTGATTTTGAAGCATCTCAAGACGTGAGGGTCATATTATGAACAATGGTTGAATTGCACCACGCTAAACTTTTGGCAGTTTGATAGACTCTACGACCGTAGAAGAATCAGACGAAGTCTACATCACGAAACTTGCTCTATCTGTGGGACGAAGTAAGTGATGCATCGACCCTGGAAGCTGCTCGAGTCTCAATCCCTTATTTTCAGCCATGATTCGACCGAGATTCGAATCAGAATTCTCCATTCAGGATCGACACCCCACGCGTAAGTACTCTTATCAATCGTATCGCCAAAGACACAGCGCAAACTGCATCATATTCTAGTGTTGTTCATTGATTTACTCAAACACTATGAGGTCATTCTCCCTGGAACCATCGCCAGCAAGAAACGCGAGTCGGACCGAAGGGTCCCCATAAAAAAACGAACAGCCCTCATTGACATGCGGTTGAGTAGGAGCAGGATCTCAACTGACGCAGATCCCAAGCAGTTGCTCGTTGCCCAACAACTTGCGCAGAACCCCACGTTAGCGAAGAAGGCTACGTCACCTGAGAGGCTAGCGCTGTCTCATCAACCCGTTGCGAAGAATGAAACACCAGCTCATCCCCACCCGCCTTCTACGCAGAGAACGGAACTCGCCGATGTCCCTGCACCTCCGCCAGTTCCTGTGCCTCCCCCTGCCGCCGTGGCGGATTCCCCACCTCGTCCTACTTTCAAGGAACCGCCTCCCGAGGACGGCGACCTCCCGCCGCGCCCTGCGTTCAAAGAGCCTCCTCCTGAGATTGACGACTCGCCTACTCGTCCTACGTTTAAAGAACCTCCTCCTGAAGTCGACGATGTTCCGCCCCGCCCATCGTTTGTGGACCCTCCCCCCGAAGTCGATGAGTTGGCATCTCCGAAATCTGCTCAGGATACCAACAGCAGACGCTCCCCCCCGCCGGCGTCTCCACCCCCTCAGCGTAATGTCAAGCGACAGAGTAGTGTTTATTCGCGTTCCGACACCTCCTCCCCCTCGAAGGGCTCGCGAAGTTCGTCGCCCAACCCGGAGTCTCTTAAGGCCGCGACTTCATCCCTTTCGAGAACTGCTCAACTACGCGGGCCAAGAGCGGTTACAAAAGGTCCGAGGGCACCCCCTGGAAACAATGCTAACAGAAGTGGGTCTCCACCTCCTGCTACTTCCCCGACGGCTGCACAGAGACGAGTGTCGACTTCGCCGAGGCCCTCCAGTATCTTTGGCAGATTAGCCAGGAGGAGTATGGCCAGTGATGCTGAGGACAATGTTGTTGAAAGGAAGTGATTTGTGAAAATGCGATTGGACTTTTGCAGCCTGGGGGGTCTAAGATTTATTTATGCATATACCTCTTGATACTTATGGGTCTTGTCTTATCTGATAACATGCTGCTTACTGAACATCATGGCGGTGCTGGTTGGCTACTTCCAGTAACTTATCCGCTACGCTGACAGCGCATCGATGCTTATGCCAAGGAAGGAAAGTCCGCCATTACTTCTCCCTTCCAGATTTCCCATTGGCAGACCCCGTCGGGTATTGAACAAAAGGGTCGGATTGCTGATCCTAACCCTCGCCTCAGTCCTGTTCCTCTTTCATACACAAGGATTCAGGTTACAGTCGGATACTACCACAGAAGACCTGGAGAGTACTTGCCCTCAGACGCCGGTATTATTACCACAAAACCACAGGAAGCTATGGGATACTGTGGGAAGAACATTTAGCAAGGAGTCGTTTAGATCTCTGGCGGTGGAATGGGTGGCAGGGGCAGTACAGGTTCCGTGAGTAGCAATTGATCTCAACGAATCTTTGACTTGGTGTCTGACGAGCTTGCTAATAGAACGGAATCATACGACCATATGGACCCCGTTGGGGTAGATCCTCGCTGGGAGGCCTTCGGTCCTTTCCATGATTACCTTTTGAAAGCATTTCCCCTGATGTCAGTTTTTGGATCCTTCCCCTCTCGCTCAAGTATTGACATTCAAAATATCCACAGCCACTCCACTCTGTCGCTGAGGAAAGTCAACACATACGGTCTCTTGTACGTCTGGCAAGGCTCCGACGTGTCTCTCAAACCTGTCTTGCTCGCAGCACATCAAGGTCAGTTTGAGACCGTTTGTTTCGTAACGTTCGAGTGACGTGCATTTCCCTGTGGGAAGACGTTGTGCCCGTCAACCCGACGACGGTTGATGAATGGATACACCCTCCGTACTCCGGCTACTTCGATGGTATGTCATCACCTTACAGGTAAAACAGCACCCGTGCCAAGCACTTTTCAGGAAATCGCCTCTGGGGTCGCGGAAGCACGGACGACAAGGGCGGTTTGATCTCCATTATGTAGGTACAACCTCTCTTCCTCAACCTTGAAGATTGATAATTTCTCTCCTTCAGGGTTGCCATCGAAATTTTACTGGAAAATAATTTCAAACCGACCCGGAGTGTAGTTCTTGCATTCGGCTTTGACGAAGAAGCCAATGGCATTCATGTACGTTTGGCTTTTTCAATATGTTCCCTCATCTAAGTAATAACCATCGGTAGGGTGCAAGTGAACTGTCTAAAACCCTTTTATCTAGGTTTGGCGAGTACGGGTTTTCGTTTCTTGTTGACGAGGGTGGTATGTTACCCATTCGCTCGTTTGTCCGCAGCAACTCTGAAGGAGTCGGTTCAACTGCCGAAAATCAAGCTGGCAAACTCGATTTTCAGTGGTTCAATATGCTCTAACAAACTCACATTTTTTCCTTTAAAGTCGGCTATACGAGCGACGATTATGGTGGCATTGTTGCATTCCCAGGCATCGCCGAAAAAGGTTACTTTGACGTTCGCCTTGAGGTCTCCTCTCCTGGTGGCCATTCGAGTTTGCCACCTCCTCATACCAGTCAAGTCACCTCATCGTTCCACCTCATGAGCATCCTGACGTTTTATTAGGTATTGGTATACTGGCATCCCTCCTGGTCAAATACGAGCAAAACCCTGTTCAGGCTCGATTGGTGAGCAATTCCTCTTCAAGAGGAAACTTGTGCTGAATTAGTATGCACTCGTCTGACGTAGGTCAGAAATTCACCTCTTTACAAATCCATTCAATGCCGGGGTGAACATGCACCGTTACTCCCTCCTATCATGCGTATACTTATAAAGCGGTCAATGCACTCGGATAAATCACTCCGCACGCTCGAGACGCTATTATTCAAAGATGAGATATTGAAGAGCTTAGCGGGAACAACTCAAGCTATTGACCTTATTAACGGGGGCGTCAAGACGAATGCCCTCCCGGAACGGGCTTGGGCTGTTGTCAATCATCGAATCGCTACTGAGAGGCTGGTCTTTGTCGTATTTGAATTCAAGAATGTCCATATCTGACGAATCTCACGTCTATTTAGTTCCGTAGCTGCGGTCAAGGCGCGCGACACGGAACTCTTGAAAAAGGTGGCATGGGAATTCAACCTGACCTACAACGCTTTTGGTGTCGGCGTTTCTGATCAACACGCTCCGTCTCGTGGGACATTAACCCTGAGTGACGCCTGGAATACAGCGCTTGAGCCGGCCCCAGTTTCTCCTAGTGGTAAAGACGCCACCGCGTATCAACTGCTATCAGGTACCATCAAGGCCACATACAATGCACATCGCTCAATCGAGGGAGATAATATTTATGTAAGCCCTGGTATTATGTCAGGGAACACTGGTTCGTTCATGTTTTTGGATTGGTGTCGCTACCTTTGGCTGGTACTGAGTGAGATGCAGATACGCGACATTATTGGAAACTTACCAAAAACATTTTTCGCTACTCCCACCGCCGTTTCGGGAATAGCACAACACTTTTGGATGGGATACATACTATCAATGAGAGTACGTCACGCATTCGTATTTTGACGGGCATGCTGACATCCAAGATTTAGGTATCGAAGTCGATGCTTTGCTTGAGATGATAAGATTCTATGCTACTTTGATCCTCAATGCGGATGAGTCCACTTCGTTGTAATCACACAGAGCGCAGCTTGCTTGGGTTTCGGATGTTGTACGTTGTCGAGAGTTGTATACATGACATATTGTTACAAAGGAGCGTGCTGGTAAGCACGCTCAATATTGACTGTCAAATCAGCTTCACATGCACATGCGCTAAAAGGTGGGGAGTAGGGCACACAAACACGACGACGAGGGTACTCTCCACAGAAAAGCTGATGTAGAGAACATGACGTGCGAGTGAACCTGAGCACAGCGTTAAGAATAGTGATCGGAGAGCTAAGAACGGGCCACGGAAGGTTATCCCATCCTCATTCCGCCCACCGAACTTGTAGTCCGTCCAGACATGCCAATGCTCATCGCGGCACCTCCCGCACCTCCTCCACTCGTTAGAGCCCCCATGAGTAAATCTTGACAACAGCGCCTCCTCTCTCTTCTTCCCACGAACCAGCTTCCAGCATCACACGGCACAGCCAGTGGTACTGCTATCACGCCTCTCTCCTGGGCAGACTTTACAGCTACCACAAGGTCGTCCACCTCTGCCTCCGAGTCCAAGTCATCGAGATTCTCTGGGATGTCGTCGCCGTCTGCAAGACGTACAGCGGCAGCGGCAGCAGCGGCTTTCTTCCCACCTTTCTTTGTTCCTGTTGTCCCGCCAGCGGACCCCTTCTTGGTGATGTCGATTCCGGCAGCGGCGGCAGCCTCCAGGGCGAGTCTCTTCTTCTCGGCCTTTTCTCTTTCCTTCTTCTCCTTCTTCTCTGCTTTCGTCTCCTTCTTTGGGGGCTCTACCCAATTTGGATTGTTCGCGCGGTTCCATTCGAGTAGGAGTTCGTCGTATGGTCGTGATCGACCCTGGACGGCGCGTTTGGCTCCCATGGAATGTGATTTGCAAGTTAGTGAACGGGAGCAAGGCAAGTTTTTGTCATTTATGACACCGCATTGCTTGTCGTAGTCGACTGGGCCCTTGAAGCGGCCTTTCGTGACTTTCGTGGCCGGTTTAGCCTTTTTCTTCGGGGGCTGGGAAGGGTCAGAGTTTGAAGGGGAGGCTTTGCGTTTTTTCTGTCCTTTTTTTGAATCTGTTGTGTGGTGTTGGTCTGGTTCTGATGGAAAGGGTGAACCGTATACTATACATTACCTTCTGATTCAAAGCTGCCCTTCCCTTTCTTAGTTAAAATCTTCCTGCAGTTATCTAGAACCAAGAATCAGAGAAAGAATTGCGAATGAGATACGTAATCGATTGACCTGAATGTTCGACAACGACGCTTCTAAGGATGGGCTTGTGGCACTCATTGCACTTGACGATGCCGATGTCAGTCGTGAGAGGCTGAGCTCCGAAAAGTTTCATATAGGTAGGTGATAGCCATGAAGTTGGTGGTGAGGGGAGAGAAACGGGATTTTGTGGTGGTGAAGGCGAGGGAAGGTCATCCCAAGAAAAGGGAGGCGGAGGCGTTCGTGGCTTGAGAGTGAGAGTCATCAGATCAGTTGGACACGTGATGCAGTCGGTATGAACCCTATGATCTATCATTGATCGCCCCCAATGCCCTTTCCAACTGATACCCCGTTGCAATATCAACAACCAGACCATTAACTGTATACATGCTCCCTGACAGCAGTGAATCAGAGGGACAAAGACGATTAGCGGCCTTAAAACTTCATTTTCTTGTAGTCGGCGGAGGTCAGTCCTAGCCACCTCCTAACTTTGCCGGACATCAAATGAAAGATAATAAAAAGGAATTGGCGGCCTCGCATGTGCCTATGCACTCACTCTTGCGGGACATTACGTTCAAGTACTAGAGAAACACCATGGACCCGTCCGGCGCTCCGGTGGCGTTCGTCTACCCCCGAACGTAACAAAGATCCTCTGGGAATGGGGTCTTGCTGACGATCTTGCCAAAGTGGCCCAGAGTTGTCACAAAAGTAATTTCTATGATTGTGAGTCCCTCAGCAGTGTATTTCTACCGTATTCTGGATTGTTTGTCTAGTGGAAACAGGAGAGGCTCTCGGGCTTCTGGAGTGGAAAGAGGATGTCATCCGCGAAACTGGAGGTGACTTCCTACTCATCCATGTGCGCTATTTTCCCTCTCTCATGCCCGTCATTTATCTTAAGTATACCCTTAGCACCATGACCTTTACCAGATACTCTATGATCTGGCCATCGCCAACGGCGTGACAGTTACCTTCAACAGCGTGGCCACATCAGTCTTTGTTGATAAATCTACCAACATTCCTCATGTTCACCTTGCAAGTGGGGAGACACTCCATGCGGATGTTGTCATCGGTGCAGATGGCTACCAGAGCATCGTGAGGCAGGTAGTATCTCAGAAAGATGACGACGGAGTGGATAGTGGGATGAGCACCATCACGTTAGTAGGAATTTGTCATATGGTTGGAGACCGTCTTGATGTTCATCTCTGTGCCAGGATCACAATTCCTTCCGAGTTGATGAAGAGTGATCCCGAATTAGCCAATCTGCCCGATATGCCCGAGGTGCGTGTTCTTGTGCCTGATCCCCGCTTCCTCCGTACCTATGTATGTCTGTGCTTCCGACACCAGTGGCCTCTGTGGATGGGTACATCACGCTGTGCCCTCGGTTTGTCCATACTCATATCATATCTCCGTATATCTGCTGACTCGTTTTTATCTTCCAGGTTTCCCAATAGTGGGTCCTCTCCTATCATGACTATTATTTTTCCTGCCTGCGAACATTCTCCTGCCCACAGCGCTGTGGAAATGAATACAACGTGACCCTCTTTTGGCCTGACAACTTGATCGATAAAGACACTCGGGAAGGCTGGGATGTCTCTATCTCCACGAATTCTCTGGATTTGAGTGGGTGTCTTCCAGTGTAAGTACGATTTATCGCTCTGGTTGGATTATCGCTTACCTGATATTCTCAGAATTCAACGACTGGTCAAATTAGCTCCCACGGCATTACGAACGAAATACGTCCGGCGTGGGGTTGTCGAGGAGTGGTTTGACTCAAGCAAGAGGCTTCTCTTGGTTGGGGAAGCTGCCCACCCAATTTTGGTGCGTGCAGTGGCATAGCATGTACCAAGGACTCACT
>Ga0209006_10004326_pt1 | contig 12888 bp, 10 predicted proteins | sample JacPin_JW_Ref_O2_FD_188567 | JGI IMG/M metagenome (GOLD analysis project Ga0209006, IMG submission 188567) | Forest soil microbial communities from Algoma, Ontario, Canada - Jack Pine, Ontario site 1_JW_Ref_O2 (SPAdes) (version 2) | ecosystem: Environmental > Terrestrial > Soil > Boreal...
CAGTTCCAGACGATGCCGCTGTGGTCGATGATTTTCTGAAACTCGGCGGCTGATTCTTTGCCCTGTCCGGCGTCCAGATAAGCCTCGCCGCGAACGTAGACGTGATAGAGGCAGGACATATTGTTGACGAACCCTATCTGCCCCAACTCGATCGGGGAAGCGGCTTGCAGCGCACTCAGCGCAGCGGCAGGATTCTTTTTGTTCAGCGCCAGTTGTGCCTGAATTGCGGGCAGCCAGAGCGATTGCATCTGCGTATCGAGTGGGAAGCGTTTGCCCAAGTCGTGTGCCAACGATTCGGCGCGTGCCGTATCGCCCGCCATGGCGAATGCCAGCCCGGCTTCGACCTCGACGCCCTGGGTGGTGGGAGCGAGCTTCAAAGCCTCTGCCGCTGATTGCCGCGCCTCAGCCGGATTGCCGTAAGCGGCTTGTGCAATAGCGGTATTCACCTTCCAGACCGCTCCATTTTCTTTGCTGTCCGCCTGAATGGCGGAATCCACAGCCTTGTCGGTCAGTTCCCGCGCCTTGCCCAGATGACCGCCATACGCTTCGGTGTCGGATGCCAGCGCCAGGCCCGCGTTTTCTAAATCGGGCTTGCTCGCATACCACTGCTGCTGTTCTGCCATTGCCGCAGAGTCTCCCCCAAAAAAGGCAAGAGCGTAGAGTGCAGCGTGGAGTATGTCATTATCCAGTTTTCGCGCTTGCGCCTCCTCGATGATCTGCCGCGCTTCGTCGAAGCGTTGCAGGCAGAGCAGGCTGTTGCCAAGGGCTGTGTACGGAGCGCCAATGTCCGGGACGAGGCGCAGCCCCTGGCGATACAACTCCGCAGCCTTCTCGTACTGTCCCTGCGCAGAGTACACATTGCCCAAATTCAGAATTGCTGAGTATCGCGGATAGCTCTCCCTCTCCTCCTGATAGGTCTGCGCGGCTTTATCCAGTTCTCCGGTTACATGCTGATAGTAGTCGGCGGCGATGGTCAGCTTTTCCACCTCGCTGGCATGGTCCCGCAACTGGAATGCCTTGGTGTAGTAATCGCTGGCCCGCCCTAGCTCTCCCAGACTGTAGTAGTCGCCTCCCACGGACCTGTAGCCCATGGCAAAATTCGGATCAAGCTCGATGGCACGTTGATGGTAAGGCAGGCCTGCGGCGGAGCCTTTCTGGTTCTGCGCTTTTCCCCCAAGGCTGTATGCCTTCAGAGCTTCGAGCGAGGATGTCGTGGCCTCTGACAACGGAACATCAAGCTTCTGCACGGTCGCCAGCGATTCGCCCAACTCAGTTCGCAGCTTCGATGCCGCCTCGCCCACCGCGTCCAGCACCTTCTCCTTCGACGCTGCCGTCACCTGCTGCTCGGCCAGCGGGTCTCCACTCTTGCAATTCACCGCCTTCAATCCCAGAACGTATTCGCTGCCCAGGCTGGCAATCGACCCGGCAATGTAAGCCTTGCTGCCGGCCCGCTGGCAAAGTTCGCGGGTGACTTCGGGTGTGAGTTTCGTGCCCGGCGGACGGGACATCAATTTCAGCGTCGAGGCGACTTTATTCTCCGCCAGCACATTCAGAAATGGCGACTGGTTGAGAGAGACACTGAGCGCGGTTTTTAGGGTGTCATCGAAGACTGGGTCTCCAGTGCTGTTGGCGAAGTCGGCGAGCACAATGGTGTCTTTCTCGGTGAGCGCGGTTGGGGGCTTGGTCGAACGTGAACGCAAATAGAACGCTCCCGCGATTGCCGCGACCACAAAAATCACGGCGGCGGGAAGCAGAATCCTCCAGAGTTTGCTGCCCGCCGTCGGAACCTCTGCCACTTTCATTACGCTCGATGACGCAGATGGACCTTGCGCAGGAGCAGACCCGGATGCTGGCAACGGTGATTGGGAGATCGTAGGTTGCGTAACTCCGGCATCGCCTTCTTTTGCGACAGCTACCGTGCCGGAACTCGCGGCTTTGGTTCGTCCCGTCTCGGTATCGCGCTTCAGCCGTTGCAACTCGGAACGGATGTCGGCTGCGCTCTGATAGCGCAGGTTCCGATCTTTCTCCAGCGCTCGGTTGATGATGTCTTCCAGCTTGGGCGGGATGTCTCGATTAAAACGAATCGCCTGAGGCGGGTCGCAATGCAGTATGGCGTCGAAGATCAGAGCCGTGGTCTCGCCAGAGAATGGCAACGCTCCTGTTGCCATCTCGTACAGAACCGTACCGAACGAGAACAGATCGGTGCGAGCATCCAGTTCCTTGCCCCTGGCCTGCTCCGGTGACATGTAGGCGACGGTGCCAAGCGTAGCACCAGGGCTGGTGAGATGGTCGGCGTCCAACGTCTGCGTGTTCAGAGACCCAACTTTGGTTGAAGAACTCGCTCCAAGCGTCAACTTCGCCAGGCCAAAGTCGAGAACCTTGGCGTGTTCGCGCTTGGTCACGAATATGTTGGCGGGCTTGATGTCGCGGTGCACGATACTTTCCGCATGCGCGGCGTCGAGGGCGTCGGCAATTTCGATGGCGAGCGAAAGAAGCAATTCGGTTTCCAGCGGACGCCCAGCGATACGATGCTTCAGCGTCACCCCGTCAAGAAACTCCATGGCGATGAACGTTTGCGCGTCCTGCTCGCCAATGTCGTAAATGGTGCAGATGTTGGGATGATTGAGAGCGGAGGCAGCCTGCGCTTCGCGCTGAAAGCGGGCCAGCGCCTGCGGATCGCGGGCAACTTCATCGGGCAGAAACTTCAGGGCCACAAAGCGATGGAGCCGTGTGTCTTCAGCTTTGTAGACCACGCCCATTCCGCCGCCACCGAGTTTTTCGACTATACGGTAACGCGAGACGGTTTCACCGATCATGAAGTCGCGTCAATGCTATGCGGGTTGCCAGGACAAGTCAATAAAAGGCACAGACTTACAGCGTCCCCGAAGGCTGCTTGACGTGATGTCGCCGTTACACTAACCGACGCCGGGGATCCCCGCTGGCTGGCTTGTCGGATTGATCGCCGGAACAGCCTTTCCAGCCAGACTTCAGACTGTGTTCCGCACGCGCGGAAACCTCACTGGTTTGTTGATTTCCTCTCCCTCGCCTTACTGCACGCCCCGGCCTTTCTCGGTCCACCAGTTCATCTTGTACTCTCGCTGTTTCCACACACCGAAGAGCGGAGCGACGCAGACTTCCTGCTGGGCACACGCCCGCAATGTAAAACGGAACCCGCATTTCAGGATCCTTCACGTTTGCGCCGTCGCGCTATCGTGTCTTCCACAACTCGAATTCCAAGAACCGCTGCAAAAGCTGTAGGGCGATCACCGATACCATGCCATTTGCATCAAGGTAAACCCATCACAAACTCGCGGTGACGCCCGTCACAGACAGGCATTACACGGCATGCCACGATGTATCCCTGAATGGCGCAGTTAAGAGACATGACCGTGTCTAACCAGCGGCCTCTCGAAGCTGTTCCAAACCCGTTTTTCAGCGCTCTTTGATAATTTAATCCACTAAGTCATTGTGAATGAGGAATTTCCATATAAGTCCTCTGGAATGAGGTATCGCGAAACACCCCCCGCTAAACCACTGATCCTAAAGACATTATTGGCGCGAAAAAAAGGGGGGTAGGGGGTACCGTGCAGAAGCAACAGGAACGCATGGCGCGGGTGCCTCCCCCCCGCCGCCGTTGACTTTGTTGTCGAACTATCGCGGTCGAACTATCGCGTAAGATACTCCGCATGACTTTGCGCCCTTTCGTTACTCTCGTCCTTTTCTCTTCCCTGTTGTTTTCCTTTTCCTCCGTAGCCCAGAGTGATAAGCCTGCCGCGCCTCCGCCGCCTCCCGCTGATGGTGGAGCTCCGAAGCCCGGTGAACCGATGAAGAGTCCGCTGCCGGCGGATAAGTCCACTCCACAGACGATTACGGTGGGCGGTAAGATCATCCACTACACGGCCATGGTGGGGACGATCACGCTGAAAGGTAAAGAGGACAAGCCCACCGGCGTGGTGATGTATACCGCTTACACGGTGGATGACGCCAATAAAAGCGGCGCGCACCGTCCCGTGACTTTTGCTTTGAATGGAGGGCCCGGAGCTTCGTCGGTTTATTTGAATCTGGGAGCGATTGGTCCGAAGCGGATTACATTTGCCAATGAAGGCGATTCGGCTTCGGATCCGGCGACGTTGATGGACAATCCTGGAACCTGGCTTGACTTCACCGACCTCGTATTTATCGATCCGATCGGCACCGGTTTTTCGCGATCGCTGGTGGATGAGGCGGAAACCAAGAAATTGTTTTATGGGGCCACCCCGGATATCGAATATCTGTCGATGGTGATTTACAAGTGGCTGGTGCAGAGCGATCGCTTGCTGGACAAAAAATATCTGGTGGGCGAAAGCTACGGTGGCTACCGCGGACCCCGCATCACACACTATCTGCAATCAAGGCTTGGCGTAGCGATGAATGGAGTCGTGCTGGTGAGCCCGTATCTGAATCCGGAAGCTGGCGATGGAAATCTTTCGCCGATTCCGTGGTTGACGACTCTACCCTCGATTTCAGCTGCGCATCTGGAATCACAAGGAAAACTGACGCCCGAGGCGATGCAGCAGGTAATCGCCTACACGCGCGGAGACTATGCTGCGGCGCTTTTGAAAGGACGCAGCGACACGGCAGCGACGGACGCGATGATCGCCCACGTTACGGAGATGACCGGACTCGATCCAAAGTTTGTAAAGTTCGCGGGCGGTCGGCTTGATATCGGAGCGTATCTCCGCGAAGTCCACCGCACGCAGGGTCTCATTGGCAGCGTCTACGACTCGAACGTGACAGCACCCGATCCGTTTCCATACGCGCCAACGCAGGAGAGCGGCGATCCGATTCTGGAGAGCATCATCGCACCGACGACGACGGCCATGGTCGACTTCATTACGCGGATAGTGGGTTGGAAATACGACGGACGATATGAAGCGTTGTCGTACGACGTGAACCGTCAATGGGATCGCAGCGACGACTTGCGCAAAGGCGCAGTAGGAGATCTGCGGGAGTCGGTGGCGGCTGATCCAAAGATGCGAGTGCTGATCGTCCACGGATGGAACGACTTGTCGTGCCCTTTCATGGGATCAGTTTTGACGGTAGATCAGATGCCAGTGATGGGCGATGCCAGCCGCGTGCAGGTGCATGAATTCCCCGGAGGACACATGTTTTACACGCGGTCGGCAAATCAAGGAGAGCTGCACAAGTTGGCGGAGACAATGGTGGCAACGCACTAAAATGTCTGTGAAAAAACCGAAACGATCAGACGGGAAGTTCTTCCTGCATCCATCCACTGGTTGTTTCGGGCTTAGGCTCGCTGGCTAAGTCGAGGATCAGTTTTTCGAGAAGCAGGCGTTTACCAGGAGGATTCGAGCGTAAGGCCAGATCGGTTTTCGCCACCAGCCTAATCGACCGAGTCAGGTCGCGCTTTGATTTGTAGCGTCGGGCTTGACGAATGATGTCATCGGCGGCGAACGGCGGGACTCGGAATCCTTGCCAAAGAGCTGCCCAAAGCATTCGCTGGTCGCGAACATTGCGCTCCAAAATAACCAGCATCTGGCGAAACGTTTTCGCCAGCATGTAGAGATGGCCGATGGCCGCATCGTCGCCGTCTCCTGTAGAGAGCAGGCCGTCGAGAATTTCGAGAGCGCGTACGCGGTCTTTGCTGGAAATCGCGTCGGTGAGTTCGTATAACGAACGCTGTTTCGCCGCCAGGACCATGGTCTCTACGTCGCCGAGCGTTATTTTCTTTTTCTCGCCAACGTAGAGAATCAATTTTTCCAGTTCGTTGGAGACCATCATCATGTCTCCACCTAAAGCGTCTACCAACTCGCGAGCGCCATCGGCGTCCATTTTGACTTCCCGAGTGGCGCAATATTCCGCGATCCAGCGGACGGCTTCTCCCTCTTCGACCCGAGAGAGTTCGACGATGCCGCAGAAAGGTCCAAGATCTTCTCGGATTTTCTGGTAGCGATCGCGATCGGTCATCTCCATGCGGCGCGCATCGGCGGGAATGCTGATGTGATCGGCGACAAAGACCAGCAGCGCGTCCGGATTGGGATTCTTGCAGTAAGCTTCGATGGCTCCAATTTTTTCGTCGTTCGAGCCGCGGCCGAATAGCGTTTTTACTCCTCTCACGAAGAAGACCTGAAAAGGAGCCATCAGCGAGGGAGTACGAGCGCGATCCAGAACTTCATTCAGCGAGGTTTCAGCGAGATCGAATTCGAACAGGCCGAAATCGCGTGAGTCAGGCGCGACCATGTGCTCGAGGATGGCGTCCCGGCAACGCTTGCGGAAGAAGGCTTCGTCACCGACAAGCACGTATGCGGGTTTTAATTTGCGCGACTCCAGTTCAGAGAAGAAACGGTCGGCTTGGTTGAAAGCGCGCACTTAGTCATTCTCTAACACGGGATCGTAGACGGCAAGCTATTGGGATGGTGCGCTTGCGGATGATGGACTAGATGGACTAATAGGCTTCGAGGATGTTGGCTACCAGCGTGCGGGCGAAATCTCGGGACAGGCGATCGATGGCTGGAGAATCTTCCTGAAAGAAACTGTGGAGATCGCTCGACAGTTCGTACTGATCGTGGAAAAGGTAAGAAGGATTTTCGAAGAGGACCTTCCCCTGGCGATCGGTGAGAGTCACCTGGATGCTTACCGTGACCAGAGCGCTAACGGCGCGTCCGGTACGGGAATCGTAGGCCAGAGGACTGGCGGAAGCGGAGAGAACCGTTGCCTTCAAGATCGCGTCCGCATCTTCATGGGTGTTGTGAATGACTTTGTATTGCGTTCGGGCGTCGAATTCGCGAACTACGGCGTCGGTGAGCAGTTGTTCGACGCGGAAGGTTTGGCTCCGGCTCACGAAGCCGGGAATTGCGATGGTGTGGATGTTCTGCGGGAGTTCTACTCTGCTTCCGGCAGTGTGGTAGCCGCAAGCGGTGGTCGCTACGGCCAGCGCCACGACTGCGGCGGTGATCCGACCCGTGAAGAACTTTGTGACGGTAGAGTGGACGGGCGAGATGCCCGTCCCTCCTGGGTGCGACTTTCTCGCACGACCGATTATTCGACGAATCACTGGATCTGACCTATGGGACGTGACGCGGTCAAGGTCTCGGCACATTCGACGGCAGTCAGTGCCGATATTCGCAGATTGTCGGTTGTCGCCCAGAGCCAGATGCCGTTTTTTCGGTTCGCATCGGGCGTGACATTGACCAGGATGTCGACCTGGCCAGCCGCGCTGACGTTTGTCGGCGTGTCTTCTTTAACGGTGCTCACCACAATGTGGTCCGCAGTGAGGGCTTGCGAAAAGTCTCCCGGCGAAACTGGCTGCTCCATCTCGATATAAATGGAAAAACCGTGGCCATGGAATACGGGAGCTTGCAAAACCTGTAGCGACAATTCGGAAGCAGTGGGTGCGATGTGACGGTAGTGATTTCGAATTCTTTGAGACACCGCCTCCAGAGCCAATTCGGATTTTTGCCCGTAGCGAGCCACCATGTTGAAGGCTATTTGAATGTCGAACACGTTTTTGGGCAATTGCTGGAAGGAAAGCAGATTTACCGTCTGCTCGTGAAGCTCGTCCATTCCTTTTTGTCCGTTTTCGGAAGCTGGCTCAAACACCGTCGCCACTATGCTTTGAATCGTTCCGGCTTTGGCGGCGCGCAAGGCGAGGAGTGCCAGAACCGTTGCAGCGGGATGCGCCACTACCACCGGTCCGGGATGCAACTCGGGCGTCGCGGGCTGAGCGGTTTCGCGCTCGAGCAAACGCTGGACCCATGGCGAGCGGATAGAGGATCCCGGCTCATTTTCGAGCGCGTAGGTGAGATCTACGATGGTGTCGCCTAAGTCGCTGGCTGCCTTCCAGTTGTTGCGCGTGGAGCGAGGATCGGCGGCGAAGAAGGCGAAATCCACGCGCTCGAATTGCTCAGACCGGATGCTCTGGATGAAATTCATCTCATCGCCCAGGGCTTCAAGACGGCCCAGAGATTCGTCGTCATCAAGCAAGCGGACGTCGACCGCAGGGAAATTACGATCGCGGAGAACCTCGGCGACTTCTTTGCCCTTGAGTGAAGCTGCGCCAACGATGGCGACCCGGTAAAGATTAATACCGCGGAGATCCGACTGCGCGGTCGATTTTGGTGGAGCTATTTTAGAAAGTGAAGTCATGGAGTGTCAGATGCTACGCGATGGGCCGGAGGTGCAGAGGGCGGCTTTCGGCGAAATATCCATTGCACGCGCCAGAGAATTCCGGAAGCCATGTAAAGAATCGCGATGGCAAAAAGCACTGGGCGGGAAAAGAAGAAGATCGACGCTCCGACCACACCAAAGATCACAATCAGCCGGAACGGACGGCGCGAACGGAAATCGATGTCTTTGAAAGAATAGAAACGCCAGGTGCTGACCATCAAATAGCCGACTACGACGACCATCATCAACCAGCTCATCGAGGTCCACCACGAGGTGACGGGATCTCCAGCGGAATAATGAACGATGGCCGCGATCACTCCCGCGCCAGCGGGTATTGGCATGCCTACAAAATATTTTTTCCCTGGACGGCCGGGATTCGACGGTTCGGGATTCTTCGCGATATTGAAACGCGCGAGTCGGCTGGCGCCAGCCATAAGGAAGGCAAAGCACGCCACCGAACCCAGATCAACAATCTTGAGGCGCAGGTCGGGTGCGAGCGTGATAGGCAGGAAATGAAAACCCCAGATCCAGGCGAGTAAGGCCGGAGCAACGCCGAAGGTGATGACGTCGGCGAGGGAATCCAGTTCTTTGCCAAAGTCGCTGGAGGTGTTGGTCATGCGCGCGATGCGTCCGTCGATGCCGTCGAACAATACGGCGAATCCGATGGCCTTGGCGGCGAAATCCAAGTGCCAGTAATCGCCAGCGGCACCATGGACGGTTTGGAGGATGGCGTAGAAGCCGGCGGCGATATTTGCCGTAGTGAAGAGCGAGGGCAGAATATACATACCCTTACGCATCTTTCCGCGTGGACGGTCGTATTGACGACGACGTGGCTCTAACTCGTCCATCTCAATGCCCCTCCCCATCGCGAGCTATGCAGTGGTGAACGGGTTCGACTGGCGTCTTTCCGTCTTGCTGTTTGACTGCCAAGACCGCCAGTATCGACGCTCCGCCCCTGACTCGATCACCGCGCTTTACCTGGACTGCGGCGTCGCTCGGGAATAGAACGTCCACCCGTGAGCCAAACTTAATGAGCCCCACGCGCTGGCCGCTGGTCAATTGATCTCCCACTTTGAAATTGAAAATTATGCGGCGTGCGATGAGGCCGGCAATCTGCTTGAATACCACGACGCCGCGTTCGCCTTCGACGGTGACGATATTCTGCTCATTCTCTTCGGCGGAATTCGGGGACATGGCGTTGACGAACTTGCCGCGCTGGTAGCGGACTTCCCGGATCACACCTGTAATTGGCGAGCGGTTTACGTGCACGTCGAAGACGCTCAGGAAAACGCTGATACGGGTTTGCGAGTTGCCGTCGGCGGTAACGGTCGAGACGTCGGTGACTTTTCCATCTCCCGGAGAAACGACAGCGCCGGGCTGGCTCGGAATCTGGCGCTCGGGATCGCGGAAAAACCAGAGAAAAAAGACTGCCAACAGTAAAACCGGGATCGCATAGGGCCACGCCGTTAGCCACGCAATCGCGCCGGTGGCGATTAGGGCGCCGACTCCGTAAAAGTATCCGTCTCGAACCATAGGAATTTAAGTGCAGGACAATTATATGGGGGAAGTGATTGCTGGGGTGAGCGGTTGATCATAGCAAGCGCCCGGGCGCGGTATTTCACGCAATGCTACAAAGAAGCAGAAGTAGAAGAGCACCGGGTAACGAGACAGAAATAACCTGCCGATTTTGCGATGATGGTACTCGGGCGAAGTGGCGCGCCTTAGGGTCTGGTTTTCCAGTCCAATTTCGAAAACCAAGTTCCGAAACTAGGCAGACTGCCGATACGTCTGCAGGCTGTGCATCTGGTCTTTGAGACGCAGTTTTAGCTTCTTCAGACGCACTTCTTCCAATTTTTCATCTTCGGTGAGGTATCGCTTTTGGGTAAGGGATTCGAGGCGTTGGGAGTATTGCGTGTGTTCCTGGACCAGTTTTTGAAAATCTTCAGGACCGGTCAATATTTGGTCTCTGGGAGTCAGCATTCTTGGCTAGACCTCCTGCTCGTAATTGTTACCGTACGATTAAAAAGTAGCACAGGGAACGGTCGGGTTCAATGAGTTTTCAGGAGTAGATTTCCACCGCTAGGAGGTGGCCCAGGCACGTATTTTGAACCCAAAACAGTGCAGAAGGTATGCCCTTTTGGCCAATTCAAGAGACGAACTGGAGTGCATACAGGACCGCATCTTCGGGCGGATTCGCATAGTAGCCGCGACGGCGTCCGAGTTGGCGAAAGGCGAGTTTTTCGTACAAGCGCCGCGCGGGTTCGTTCGATTCGCGGACTTCCAGGAGAATCGCTTTGGCCGCCTGACTTCTCACCCGATGAATCAACTCGCGCACGAGGGCCTCGGCGATGCCGCGCCGTTGGAATTCTGGCGCTACCACTAAGTTTTCGATCTCCCACTCGCCCGCGATCGGATTGACGCAGATAAAACCGCGCAGATCCCCTGTATGTTCGGCGACTAGCACCACACCGTTTTTCAACAATTTTTCGTATTGCGCCGATGTCCAGTGGGAGGCGGTTGCTGACTGCCGCTCGATGGCATGGATTGAGGCGACATCGCTGGCTGCGGCAGCGCGAATGATTAGAGGCGGCATTTTTGAAGGGGGCATGTTTCGAAGTGTGAGGGTTATTATCGTTGTGCCGGTTTCGAAAAAATTTCGGCGTCAGAGCGACGAATGTAGTTGGCTTGCAGTTCCGCGGGACCAATGGTCTCGCCGCGCTGCAGGCGTTCCCACGCCATGCGCGCGATTACTGTGCTGTCGGGATAGCCGATTAGTTCGGTATCGATTCCCCCGGAACGAGCGATATCTGCCCAAAGAGGATCGGGAGTTACGACATGCGTTGCTACAACATTCGATTTCGCTGCCCTCACAAATTCTTCCCTGTTTAGGATGCGCTCACTGTGCATGCGAAGCTGCATGTCACTTGGCGAATGGGTCGATGGGTATCGTTCATAGTCGCCGACGTAGACGTCCCCACGACCGGCATCAAGCAGAGCCAGAATGTGGCCGTGAGGTTTAGTGCTCCCTTCGCCAATCCTGTTGCTCGTTTCGGTGCTCCAGGCGATCGCTTCCAAGACAGAAATCGCGACGATCGGCTTTTGCAGTGCTTCCGCCAGGGCTTTGATGCCGGCCAGACCGACACGCAATCCTGTGAAAGAACCGGGCCCACTGGCTACGGCGAACGCTTCCAGATCGCATTTGTTGGAGCTGTGCTTCTTGAGGAGTTCGGCAATTTGCGGTACCAGCTCTGCTGAAAATGCGCCCCCAGCCAAAGGAACCACTTCTAGCACGACAATATTATTTTGATCGGGCTGGAGCCGGGCGAGCGCAAGGCTGCCGGCCTTTCCAGAGGTGTCGACGGCTAGCAGAAGAGAGGACATTCGTTCGAATTCGGTAGTTAAGAACTACTGATGGGCGCTCTGAACCAGCTCAAGCAAGACGCCCGCTGCGCTTTGCGGATGCACGAACACATAGCGATGGCCTCCAGCCCCGGTCTTGATCTCATTTGAAACCAACCGCACACCGTCACTTCTCAATTTTGCGACCGTCGATTCGAGGTCTGGAACGCGCAAGCTTATATGATGCAGGCCCTCGCCGCGCTTGGCGATAAATCGGGCAATGGTGGAATCTTCCGAAGTAGGCTCGAGAAGTTCGAGACGGCTGTCGCCGACCGGAACCATGACCACTTTGACTTTTTCCTCCTCCACGATTTCTTCCGGAGAAATGATCAAGCCGAGTTTTTCGTAAATCGCCTTCGACGCCGTTAGCGACTTCACTGCGATTCCTAAATGATCGATCTTGAACATCGGGCCGCTCCTATAAACAATCCCTGGCGCTAGGTTGCGCTGGCTTTCCCTTCAATAATTGCTTCTACCAGCGAGTAGGGCTCACGCTTGTGGTCGGCTATTTCCGCCGCGTAACGCTCCAAGGTTCCACCTTCGAATTTTGCCCGCGCTTTTTCCAACATGGCATCGCGCAGCATTTCAACTAAACGCTCCTGCCAATTTTCCACGTTCTTTTTGAAAGCCCGGTTATCTTTCTTCAGATAGGTTTCATAGTCTGCGATTGCCTTCGCGAGATCGGCGGTTCCAGTACCGTCGCTGGCTACCGTTTTCACGATCGACGGCGTCCACGGATCTTCGCTGTGACGCGTGGCCAGCGACTGCATGGTGCGAATCTCTCGCTCCACGCGCTCGGCTCCGGGATGATCGCTTTTATTGATCACGAATATGTCGGCGATTTCCATGATGCCCGCTTTGATGGTCTGCACATCGTCGCCCATTCCAGGGACGAGAATCACGATGGTGATGTCGGCGAGACGGACGATATCGACCTCGTCCTGTCCGACTCCGACGGTTTCAATCATGACCACGTCGCGGCCGGAGGCATCGAGAACGGTGGTGGCATCGGCGGTTGCCCGGGCCAGGCCGCCTAATGAGCCGCGCGTCGCCATGCTACGAATGTAGATTCCGGGATCGGCGTGGTGATCTTGCATGCGGATGCGGTCGCCTAGAATCGCGCCGCCAGTGTAGGGGCTGGTAGGGTCGACGGCGATTATGCCGACGGTCTGATTTTCTTTTCGATAGTGCTTAGCGAGCTGATCGACCAGAGTGCTTTTCCCGGCTCCGGGAGCGCCGGTGAGTCCGATGACTCTGGCTTTGCCGGTGTGCGGGAAGAGAGCTTTCAGTAGTTCGGACCAGCCTGTGGCGCGATTCTCCACG
>Ga0209006_10004327_pt1 | contig 12887 bp, 13 predicted proteins | sample JacPin_JW_Ref_O2_FD_188567 | JGI IMG/M metagenome (GOLD analysis project Ga0209006, IMG submission 188567) | Forest soil microbial communities from Algoma, Ontario, Canada - Jack Pine, Ontario site 1_JW_Ref_O2 (SPAdes) (version 2) | ecosystem: Environmental > Terrestrial > Soil > Boreal...
TTCAGATTTGCGGCTGATCACGGTGGCCATGAAGATTTCGCAAAACCTGGAGCGCGTCGGCGACGAGGCCACGACCATTTCCCGGCGCGCCATGGAGTTGAATCAGGAGCCGCAGCTCAAATCTTTTGTTGACATCCCGCGCATGGCCGGCATTGCGCTGGGCATGCTCAAGGAGGCGCTCGACACTTTTGTGCGCAAGGAACCGGAGAAAGCCCGCGCCATCGTGCCGCGCGACAAGGAAGTCGATGCCATCAACCGCCAGATGCACCGCGAGCTGTCCAACTGCATGGTGGAGGACCCCGGCACCATCAGCCGTTGCCTGAACTTGATGACGGTTTCCAAGAGCCTGGAGCGCGTCGGCGACCACGCCGCGAACATCGCCGAGGAAGTCGTCTATCTGTGCGAGGCCCGCGACATCCGCCACGAGATCAACCGCGCTTGAAGCCGGTGCAGTCCGGCGACCTCTTCACTGCGCCTCTCTACTTTGCAGGATGCGGGCGCGCACGAAGGCGATGTGCCCGCGCAGATTATAAAATTGATCGGCGAAGGACGCCGGCACTTTCATCTTGTTGACAGCGATTTCGATTTTGTCCAGTCGGGAGAGAAATTTTTCAGAGTGGGTTCGAGCCGCTTTTGTTTGCACTTCCCGTTCCAGCGCAAGCAAGGACCGGTACCACCCGAAGATGAGCATCTGGATGCGCCATCTAAAAAACTGCGGTATCAAGCGCACGGCCGGCACCAATACCAGCGCCAGCGGCACAAAGGCCACCAGGATTCGGTTGACCAGGCTGGCCATCCAAAACGGAAGGTATCGGTAGAAAAAGCCCTTGCCGGATTTGTAAAAGCGAAGCGCCTCGGCGCTGATGGGAAAGTCATGTTCCAACGGGGCCGGGAACTCGCCCGCGTGGCGGAACAAGCCGGCCTTGCCGTAAACCTGCCTGGCCGCCTCCAGCACCAGGTCGGACAAGGCCGGGTGCAGATCGGATCGCGCCAGCAATTCCACCGTCGGGCCTACGAGAGCGATGTCATGGTCGGGGATGTCGTTGCCGAAGTCGATCGAGCCTTTGGGCAAATCGAGCTTGCTCAAATAGGTGATACGGCGGACATAGCCGTCGGCCTGGCTCACGTCAAAGAGGTGAATACTTTCGCTGTGCAAGAGGTTGCGCATGACTTCCGACGAGGCGGAATCGCTCATCAGGAAAATGGCATCGACCGAGCCATCGCTCAGGGCCTTGGCGGCGGCGATTGAATCCAAATCCACGAAGGTGGCAGCAGCGTTGTTGGAAATGCCGTTGAGCGCCAGCAGGGTCAAAGCCAGAGATCGGTCGCCGCTGCCGGGCGGCCCGACGACCAGGCGTTTGCCCTTGAGTTGCGAGAGCAGTTGGAGCGGCGTCGTGCCGCGATAAAAAATCATCATCGGCTGGAAGGCTACGCTGCCGAGGGAGACGATCTGATTGGTATTGACGACATTGGTCACGCCGCCTCCGACAAATCCAATATCAGCCCTGCCGGAAGAACTTTGCAGACGTTGCAGATTCTGCTCTGAGCCTTCGGACGGGAGGATTTTCAAGGTCACGCCCTGTTGTTTGAGGAGGTCTCGGAACTTGAGGGCGGCCAGATCGAAGCTGCTGCCCGGAGGGCCGCTGGTCATGGTAAGAGTACGCGGCGGCGCAGAATGGAAGAACCAAAAAACAGCAACCGCCACCAGCGGTCCGATCAACAGACTGGCCAGCAACGACATCCCGGAGCTCAAGCCGAAAGTTTCCATGAGGCCGGCATGAATCCGAGTCGCTAAATTCTTTCGATCGTCCTGCATAAAGGCCCTTCATGATACTCGAGGAGAGCCTCACCACCAGCCAATCCTGATTTGCGCAGCGGACTCACTACGGTCTGCCGCCGGAGCAGGGGAAGGACGGCATCTGCAAGTCCCTCCCATCCATACGATTGGATGCGAATCATTGCCCAACCATCTCCATCACTTGACCGAAAACTTGACTTACGCTTGACTTACGGGCATCGTTAATGGCGTGAGTTATCAGCCGCAATTTACCGTCACGCCGACGTTGCTGGAGCGCGTGGAAAAGTTCGCCGCCTTGCGCGAGCGCATTCTGGCCGCGACGTTGCAGATGCCTTGGATCGGCTAAAAGAGAACCTCGCGCAGAGATCGCAGAGGGGCGTGCCGCAACCGAATTTATTCCACCACGGATTGCACGGATCCCACGGATAAAAAGCGGCAATTTTCCCATTCGTGAAATCCGTGCGATCCGTGGCTAAAAATTCTCCATCTGCCATTTCCGAATCCTGTTCATCCTGTCAAAAAGCCCCCTTCTCAGTCTCTGCGCTCTCGGCGCCTCTGCGTGAAATAAGTCCATTAGAAAGGCTAAAGACCACCGCCAAATCCCGGCGTCGCACTTATACTTCATATCGATGCTTGCGTTCCCACATAGAAGTGGTAATGTGGCAAGTATGAAGCGCTCAGGCGCATGTTCTTTGAAGGCAGGCGAAACCCGTGTGCCACGAGCAAGCTGTTCCTCCTTACAAGTGGAGAAGGTTAGGTTGAGGGTGAGCCATGAAAAAACGGAATGGCAAGCTCCTGCGAAACGCTTGCGTAAGTCGTTGATTTTCACGCTTTTTCTAGATTTTTCTTGGCTGTTCTCAATAGGCCGGAGGGCAGGGGAAAGTTATAACGACTTAGTGGTGAGCGGCGGGTCAGGAATAAGGAAGCCACGCAAGTCGTTGATTTCCAAGATAGTTTCAGTTAGTTCTTGTGGCCTCTTAAATGATCGTCCAACCGCCCTCGACCATCAGGGCGTGACCGGTCACATAACTTGAGGCGTCGGAGGCGAGAAAGAGCAGGGGACCCACCAACTCGTCCGGATGGCCAATGCGGCCCAGACAGGTGCGCGCTTTCAAACGATCGAGGAAAAAATCATTTTGCTTGACGCTGTTTTGACCGGTGTCCTCGACGTTGGAGAACGGTCCGGGCAGGATGGCGTTGCAACGAATGCCGTGCCGGCCCCAGAACGAAGCGGTGTAGCGCGTCAAAGCCAGCAGCGCCGCCTTGGCCGCGGAATAGCCGGGCGGATTGATGAAGTCCGTTCCCTCATACAGCAGAGGACTGGGCGCGACAACGGCGTACATAGTCGAGATGTTGACGATGCTGCCGCGGCCGTGCTTCATCATGGCCGCGCCAATTTTTTGGATGGCAAGGGCCGGCCAAAAAACTCCCCCAGTCAAGTTGCGCTGCCATTGTTCGATCGACGCGTTTTCAAGCGAGCCGGCGGCGATGTTGAACCCGGTCGCCGCGCCCAGCTCGTGCGCGTTGTTAATGAGAATATCGACCGATTTTTCCGAGGTGACAATGGTGTCAAGAAGTTTTCCAAGCGCCGGCAAATCATACATGTCGATCTGAAAAGCGGCGGCGCGGTCGGCCCCGAATTCATCGCGCCATTGCTGTTCCAGTTCTTGCAGACGCGCGCTGCGGCCCAAGGCCAGCACGCGCGCGCCGTTGGTCAACAAGGCGCGCGCCATGGTGCGTCCGAGGTAGCCGGTGGCGCCGGTCAGGAGTGCGGTTTTGTCCTTGAGCGAAAAAAGGTGGGCCGCCTGGAGGTTCACCAGCAAGTCCTCCCGCCGTCGATGACGAGATTGGCGCCTGTCATATACGAAGAGGCGTCCGAGCAAAGAAAGACCACCGCCGCTTGATATTCATTGACATTGGCCATCCTGCCCAACGGAATAAGCGAGGAAAGGCGTTGCACAAAATCGGCCGGCTGCGAAGTGTAAACGCCGCCCGGAGAAATAGAATTGACTCGCACGCCCTTGTCGGCCCAATAGGTTGCGAGATAGCGCGTCAGTCCAACGAGCCCGGCCTTGACCACAGAATAGGTCACCGGCTTGACCGGCTGCTCATTTTCGAGCAGGCCGTCCTTGCGATAGATGCGCTGGTCGGGCGAAATCAGGGCAAGGTCCGAAGCGATGTTCAGGATGACACCGCGTCCGCGTGCCGCCATGGCCTGGCCGATTACTTTGCTGCAAAGAAACGCGCCGGTCAGCCCAACGGCAAGATCAGCGCTCCAGGTGTCAAGTGGAAAATTCTCCAGGCGCGAGAAGTGAGCCGCCGAACCTTCCTCCACCTTGGGATTGTTGGCCGCGTTATTGATCAGGATGTCGATGCCTCCCAGCCGCTCTGTCAATGCGTTTTTCATGCGCTCGATGTCGTCCGGCTTGGTGATATCGAGTTCAAAACCGAGCACGTAAGACTTCCATTCCTTGGACAAAGTCGCGGCGACAGTCTCGGGGCGCGCCGCCGGAATGTCGGCGAGCACGCAGACGCCGCCCACGCTGCAAATAGCTTCGGCATGTTGCCGGCCGAGCAGGCCCGCGCCGCCGGTGATGACGGCCACGCGATTGTCGAGACGAAATAAATCGAGCGTATTCATAAACTGCGCGTCTGCCCGCCGTCGGCCACGAAGCACGCGCCGGTTACAAATGAGGCGCGCGCCGAAGCCAGGAAGGCGACGGCGTCGGCGATCTCTTCGGGTTTGCCGAAACGTTGCATGGGAACTTCGGACGCGATATAGCGCAACACCTCGTCGCGCCGCGTCTGCAGATGCTTATCCCAGGAGCCGCCGTCGAACAAGATATTGCCCGGCGCCACAGTATTGACACGGATGCCATCGGCCGCAACTTGTCGCGCAAGATTCTTCATGTAATTAAGCAACGCGGCCTTGGCGCTGCTATAAGCCAGTGGGGCCGGACTGCTTTCCACGCCAGCAATAGAATTGACAAAGATGATGGCGCCGCATTTCTGCTCGACCATGCCAGGCAAGGCTTCCGAGGCTAATCTGACCGCGCTAAAAAAATTCATCTCCCACAGCGCGAGGAATTCGTCGGCGTTGAGCCGCCAACCGGGCTGTCCGCGACCGGTGCCGATGTTGGCCACTACAATTTCCGGCGCGCCCCAGCGCTGGCGCACCTCGGCCAGAGCCTGACGAATCACTTCCTGTTTCGTCAAGTCGCCGGGACAACACATGATCTGCGAATTGGGTGACTCCTGCGCAATCTCCCGCTCGGCGCGCGTGAGGTCTTCGCTTGTGCGCCCTGAAAGGACGACCCGCGCGCCCTCCATCGCGAAGCGCCTGGCCACGGCGCGCCCGATGCCGCGCGAAGAACCGGCGACGAACACAATTTTATTTTGCAGTTCCAGATCCACGATGGTCAGTTCGCCAGCAATTGCTCAAAAAAGGTGCGGTTTTGCCGCGCCCAATTGACTTCATCGCCCGTTTTTCCCCGAGCGACTTGGAGGATAAAACGGCCTTGATAATCAAATTTTTTCAGACACCTGGACAGCGCGGGAAAGTCCGCGTCGCCAGAACCGAGCGGCACTGTTCCCGCGCCTTTGAGGCGGTCCTTAATGTGGACGCTGCCAATAAGATTTCCATAGGCGCCCCACTCCTTCTCGGCCGCATAGCCAAGCGACGCGCTATTACCGGAATCATAATTGACTCGCACTCGCGGATTGCCAATCTCTTCCACAAGAGATCGAAATTCTTCGGGCCCTAGCGATGTCTCCAGATGAATCTGAAGGTCGAGTCGATCCAAACTATCCTTCAGCCCTTTAAAAAGTCGGAGCACATCAAGGCGATCCTGGGAGGAATCGATGCGCGAGTTATCGACGAACGGCAGCACGACGTGTCGCACACCAGCAAGGCGGCATTGACCGAGGAGCCATTCCATCTTGCGCAGACGAGAGTCCCATTCCGCCTCGGTCGCGCGCACCAATGGGAAAGCCATGAAATAATCAGCGCACAACGACTGCACTTCGATGCCGTATTTTTTGGAAAGCAAACGCATTTCCTCAAGACCCGCTGCATCCCCAATGGGATTGGTGTCGGCATCCTCGACATCATAAATCCACTCAATGGCTCGCAGGCCCGCCTCGGATGCACGGGCAAACTCCCCCTGCCACGTTCCGGCCGGGAAGGCTTGAATCCGCCCGTGCAATGGCGGTGACAAGCGGCCCTGCATGATGCCAAGGAGACGGCTCATTTTTTTGTGGCGTCAGTGGAGGCCAATCCGGATTGCATGACGTGATCGACCAATTCCCGCACCGCGCCGTGTCCGCCGATTGCTTTGGTGACAAATGTCGCTTGCTCACGAGCGGACGGATGAGCGTCGCCAGGGACCGCGCTCAAGCCGGCCATTTTCAAAGCCTCTACGTCGTTGATGTCGTCCCCCATAAACGCGATGGCCGCCAGAGACAATCCATTGCGGGTGGCGAATTCCTGGAGAGCCTGCCCCTTTTGTTTACAGCCCTTGAATATTTCCGTGATGTTCATCTTGGTGGCGAAGCGATCTATCAGCGGGCTGTTTTCCCCTGAAATCAAGCCAAACATAATTCCCGCCTTCTGCGCGCGCGAAATGCCCATGACATCGCGAAAGTTGAAGCGCTTCCATTCCTGTCCGTCCGCTCCCCACCAGAACGAGCCGTCGGTCAGCACACCGTCCACGTCCAGGGCGATGGCCTTGATGGGGCTTGAGCCGGGCATCACTTGCGGCGCAATTTTTTCATGTTGGGCACCTCGCGATCAATCACGCGCTTGACGCCGTCGCCCATGGACTTTTCCACGTCACGCACGTATTGCACAACTTTCGCCAAGCCCGAAGGTCCCAACGAGGCTGCCTGGTCCGACCCCCACATAGCGCGGTCCATAGTGATATGGCGCTCAACCACACAAGCGCCCAAGGCCACCGCCGCCGCCGTGGAGACGATGCCCGACTCGTGGCCGGAATAGCCCACCGGCACACCGTATCGCTGGCGCAAAGTGCCAATAGTCCTGATGTTGAGTTCCTCCATCGTGGCCGGATAGGTGCTGGTGGTGTGAAGAAGAATTAAATTGTCCTTACCCAATACTTCAACAGCATGATCGACTTGCGCCAGCGTGCTCATGCCGGTTGAGAGGAGCAGGGGGCGATTCTTGGCGCGTGCCTTGGTGTGCCGGAGCAGACCATCGTCCGTCAAGGACGCCGACGCGAACTTGTAGGCGGGCACATCGAACTGATCGATAAAATCCACCGAAGCTTCATCCCAGCAGGAGGCCAGCCAGAGAATTTCATGTTCCTTGCAGCATCGATCGATCTCCGCATATTCCTTCTTGCCGAATTCCAAACCGTATTTAAGTTTGCCGTTGGTATCACCGAACGGACTCTCCCTCGGCTTGGCCAACTCATCCGCCGTGTAAACAACATCGACGGTGCGCTTTTGAAATTTGACCGCCTGGCATCCAGTCGCCTCGGCCAGCTCGATCAATTGTTTGGCCAGTTCGATGCTGCCGTTATGGTTGATGCCGATTTCGGCAATGATAAAGCAGGGATGCTCACTGCCGACTGAAATCCCTCCGATTTTAATTGTACTCATCGCTTCCTGTTAGCTGATGGCATAATGACTGTCAACGCCAATCCTGATCTGCGGACTCGCAAAATCCGGCAAATCGGATACCGTTCCACCGCTATGTCTTTTGAGCGGGAACGGATGAAGCAGAGCGCCGCCGACCTGGCGACGAGCGGCGTTTTCATCGGCACGTCCTCCTGGAAATATCCGGGCTGGCTTGGGATGCTTTACGAAGAATCTCGTTACGTTTGGCGCGGCAAATTCGCCAAGTCGCGCTTTGAAAAAAATTGCCTGAGCGAATACGCGGAAGTTTTCAAAACGGTCTGCGTGGACGCCGCCTACTACACGTTTCCGAGTCTCGCCTACCTGGAGGGACTTGCCGGACAAGTGCCGGCTGATTTCCAGTTTGGTTTCAAAGTCACGGACGAAATCACCTTGAAGAAATTTCCGAATCTGCCTCGCTTCGGCCAGCGCGCCGGCAAACCGAACGACCATTTTTTGAACAGCGACCTGTTTGCGAGCGGCTTCTTGCAGCCTTGCGAATCCATCCGCAGTCGTGTCGGCGTTTTGATTTTTGAGTTCTCGCGGTTTTATCCAACAGATTACAAACACGGTCGCGAATTCGTGGCCGACCTCGATTTGTTCCTGGCCAAACTCCCGCAAGACTGGCCTTATGCCATCGAGGTGCGAAACAAGCACTGGCTGAAGCAGGAATACTTCGATTGCCTCGCCCGCCACGGCGTGACCCACGTTTACAATTCGCGGACTGAAATGCCTCCTGTTGGCGAGCAGATGGCTCTGCCCAACAGTCAAACCAATCTGGATTTAATCGCCGCGCGCTTTCTGCTCAAGACTGGACGTACCTTCGAAGACGCGGTGAAGACATTTCGACCCTACGACGAGACCAAGGAAGTCAATGACGAGGCCCGCCAAGCTGGGACGCGGCTGATCAAGGACGGAAAAAAAAGCGCGAATCGAAAGACCTTTATCTTCGTTGGCAATCGTTTGGAGGGAAACGCACTCCAGACCATCAACGCGATGCTTGAGGCCGCCGCCACGGGCTGAGCATTTTGACCGCCGGAAGTTTTGACACGGAACTTGCGCCAGCATGACCTTCAGGGCGGTCTCGCATTGCGCTAGCGCCAACTGCGGCTCAGGTAGCATGGTCGTGTGACTTCCGATAACTCCTTGAAATCTGGATTCTGTCGTGGCAGTATCCCTCAAGTAATGAGCTTGGCTGAATTGAAAGACAATGTTTTGGCGCTGCCGGAAATCGAGCGTCACGATTTTGTAATCTGGCTGAACCGCCTGGAACAGAATTACGGAGACGTGCCGGGCGAAACTCTTGCTGAACTGGCCGCGGAAATCTGGGACCAAGACGATCGCCATGCCCCTCCCACTTATCCAGCGCCGTGATACGAGAAAAAGCCGTTGTCAGGGGAATGTTTGTCAGAGGAATGGGAAGAAGATCTCGCCTTAATATTCCTCTGACAAACATTCCCCTGACACTTCCATGCGGTTGACTTTGCCGGGAACGACGGTTACTCAAAGTCGCCTGATGTCAATAGAATCCGCGCCATTTGCGGGGCTGGTGGAATTCAGGGCCGGCTTTTCGCCACGCCCGCGTCTGCGCCTTGCGGTCTTTGATTTCGACGGCACGCTTTCCTGGTTGCGCCACGGCTGGCCGGAATTGATGTGTCAAGTATTCCTGCCCTATTACCCGATGCGACCGGATGAGTCCCTTGCGGAAGTTCGCCAAGTTCTGGTGGCGGAGATTCTTTCCGCCAACGGCCGGCCCTCCATTGTTCAGATGCAAAATTTCGTAAAGCGCGTCCAGGCCCGCCACGCCAAGTGCCCCGCACCGGAGGAGTTGCTCCATCAATACCAAAGCCGGCTGGACCAAGTTATAGTCGAACGATCGGAAACGATTTTGCGCAAATCGACGAGCGCCGATGAGTTTGTCGTTTTTGGAGCTCGAGCCATGCTCGAACTTCTTCAACAGCGCGGCGTCAAACTCTACGTCCTGAGCGGGACGTTGGAAGACCGCGTCAAACAGGAGGCGAGGCTGCTGGATTTGTCGCGCTACTTTGGCGACCGGATTTTCGGCAGTCCGCCTGACTCGGCCAAGTTCTCTAAGCGCGCGGTGCTCGACAAAATCCTCGCCGAAGAAAATCTCCAAGGCGAGAACTTGCTCTGTTTCGGCGACGGGCCGGTTGAAATTTTGCACACCTGCGAGCTGGGCGGGTTGGCCGTGGCGGTGGCCAGCGATGAAGACCACAACGGCTCCGGCCGCATGGATCCGGTGAAGCGGGCGCAACTCATCGACGCCGGCGCCCACGTTGTCATTCCCGACTATCGCGATGCCGCACCGCTCTTGAGGGCACTGACCCATGAGTGACAATACGAAATTTGGGCAGATGGAGCAGGCGCGATTCCACTTGCTGACAACGAGGTGTCGGAAACTACGCATTGCGGTCGTGGGCGATTTTTGTCTGGATCGATACCTGGAGATCGATCCGGCGCGAAAGGAAATTTCCCTTGAGACCGGGTTGCCGGTGCATAACGTCGTGCGCGTCCGCTCCCAGCCGGGCGGCGCAGGCACGATCCTCAACAACCTCGTTGTGCTGGGCGTGCCGGACATTTTTCCGATCGGCTTTGCTGGTGACGATGGGGAAGGGTTCGAGTTGAAGCGCGCGCTGGCCGCTCTGCCGGGTGTCCACACGGAATCGTTCATATTGACTGCGGAGAGGCGCACTTTCACTTACGCCAAACCGCTGGTGATTTCGCCCTATCGGCCTCCGCGAGAATTGAATCGTCTTGACTCGAAGAACTGGAGTCCGACTCCGGCCGGATTGCAACGCCGTTTGATTCATGCCCTGCGCGCGCTGGCGCCGAAAGTCGATGCGATCATCGTGCTCGATCAAGTGGATGTTCCTGAAACTGGCGTCATCACCCGGCGCGTCCTGCGAGCGCTCGGGGCCATCAAGAAAGAGCGGCCAGAGTTGCTCGTCGTGGCTGATAGCCGACGCAGCCTGCAAGGCTATCCTTCTGTTTGCCTGAAAATGAATCGCGCCGAGCTTTCCCGTCTCGCTGGCAAGACGCGCCTGGTTCCACTTCGAGAAGTCGGTCCCGGCGCTGCCGCTTTGGCGAGGAAGAAAGGCAACTACTGTTTTGTCACACTGGCGGAAAGGGGGATGGTCGGCGCGGGGCCGGACGGCGCGGTGGAGCGGCTGGCCGCTTTTCCCGTGCATGGAAAAATCGATGTGGTCGGCGCGGGCGATTGCGTCACCGCCAACCTGACTGCCGCCCTGGCCGCCGGCGCCAGCCTCCGCGAAGCCCTGCAATTGGCGAATGCCGCCGCGTCCATCGTGGTTCACAAGCTCGGCACGACGGGGACAGCGTCGGTCAAGGAGATCAAAAAGTTGCTTTTCGGGCGCATCTCTTTTTGAGGCGCTTTCGGCCCGCTCCCTCCTGCACGTACTTGTGGCGGAGAGACTCGGGGAAACGAGTTTTCGCCTGGTTTGCCAAACAGACCACAGAACTATCTGAAACTATCATGGAAATCAACGACTTACGTGAGCTTAAGGCCCCTTTTCACCACGAAGATCACGAAGCGACACGAAGTTGCAACCGAGCCGGACGGACGCAAAAACACGAACTTGCGTCGTTTTCGCTCACCGGCCGACAAGGTTTCAACCTTTAGCCTCTCGCTGCGCCGAAGCGTTCGCGAAGGCGGGCCCCTCTGCAAAATTTCAAAGAACGGGCGCTTGCGCGCCGCACAAATTCCACATTACCATATGTGGCTGGGAACGCAAGTATAATTATAAAACTGGTTTTCGCGGGAATTAAGGACTTTTTTGCTGGATCGGTCTCGCGCAGAGACCCAGAGTCGGAGACGGAAGTCTTGGATGCAGCAAGTTCATCACCTATTGGACAAATCTACCTGAGCCAATTTCGCGTCAAGAGCAGCAGAATTAAGCAGCGAGTTTTCACCACGCGCCCTCCAAGCTCTGGCTGCTTAAGCGTTCGAACGGTGGTGCGCTGGCTGGATCTATTTACAGATCTTCGTCACTCAGATTTTCAAGAAAAGTCGCTGATGGGGCGAAAAACAAGCTGCCCGTGACGGCCCGGCTGAAATCCAAAAGCCGGTCATAGTTGCCCGGCGGCCGACCGATAAACATATTCTGAAGCATTTGCTCAGTTATCCGCGGAGATCGACTATACCCGATAAAATAGGTTCCGAATTCTCCTTGGCCCGGTCTCCCGAAGGGCATATTGTCCCTCAGAATCTTGAGCTCTTTCCCATTCTCGACAATGGTCGTCAGAGCATTGTGGGCTGACGATGGTTTCACCGCGTCGCTCAATTCAATATCAGAAAGTTTTTTGCGTCCTATGATCCGTTCCTGCTCCTCTGTTGAAAGAGCGTTCCATCGACTCATATCGTGCAGGTACTTCTGAATGATGACGTAGCTGCCGCCCGCAAATTGTGGGTCTTCCTCCGCAACGAGCGCGGCATTGAGCGCCGCCGCGCCGCGCGGATTTTCTGTTCCGTCAACGAACCCAAGCAAATCCCGATCCTCGAAATAGCGGAAGCCGTGCGTCTCGTCCACGGCGCAGACTGCTCCACCAATCCGATCCATGATTTGGGTGGCCAATTCGAAACACATATCCATTCTTTTGGCGCGGATGTGAAACAACACATCAGCCGGCGTCGATACAGCATGGCGTTCCCCCGACTTGATCTCCCGAAACGGATGGAGTTCAGCCGGCCTGCGTTTCTGAAAAAGCTTGTCCCACGCATCCGATCCGAATCCCGCGACACACGAGAGGCCTGCCTCAATGCGACGGAAATCGACCGCGCGAAAAATTCCCGGGAGATCTGCGCAGAGCGAGCGCACTGCGGCGTAGCACTCACGGTCCGGCTTGATGCGAGCAACGAGGAATATCGCCGAGCTAGTGAGGGGCGCAAGGACGGGCTGGGGAACCGGTGTTGTATCTTCTCCGCTAGCTATGCTCATAATCGAACGCAACGATGATGCTTTTGCCGCGTTCCTCCCGACTCCGGGCGGGCGCGGTCGGTTTCACGTCAGATTTCTTCGCCATGAAGCCAGTTTAGGAAGAACGCGCCAAAAGAAAAGGGTTTTGGGCGGTTCTTCGCAGGCACCGAGGCGGATTCCAGCCAAAGATTGCCGGAAACCTACGAGAGTGTCCGTAGGGTTGAAGAAAGCAAAATAGCCGCGAAAAAGCGCAAAAAGCGCAGAGGGTCTTTTCGTTGTGCGCTTTTTGCGCTTTTTCGCGGCTATTCCTTCGGCCTCGTGCGTAGGGAATTGCCGGTGCGCCTCGGCTTGCGTTTCGGACGGCGGTGTCCGATACTTACCCCTGTGAAGCTCACGGTCACGGAGTTGACGGACCAGTTGATGGCCTCTTACGCGCGCGTCGGGGGCATCAATCATCTGGACGGCAAGAATCTCCCGTCCAAGACCGCCATCGCGTCGAT
>Ga0209006_10004328_pt1 | contig 12885 bp, 12 predicted proteins | sample JacPin_JW_Ref_O2_FD_188567 | JGI IMG/M metagenome (GOLD analysis project Ga0209006, IMG submission 188567) | Forest soil microbial communities from Algoma, Ontario, Canada - Jack Pine, Ontario site 1_JW_Ref_O2 (SPAdes) (version 2) | ecosystem: Environmental > Terrestrial > Soil > Boreal...
ACGACGGTCGATCGGCCTTTTATCGACTGTCTCGATCACGAAGCGACCCCCGTCGAGCCGCGCCTGCCGGTCGGGCGACCCGTGGCCTTCTGGATCGTGACGTACGTGTTCGCCGCCCTCATGCTCGGCACCACCTTGCCCACGCCGCTCTATGTCCTCTACCAGTCCCAGTGGCACTTCACTTCGGCGATCATCACGGTTATTTACGCCTCGTATGCACTCGGTGTGTTGGTCTCACTGCTCTTGGCCGGGCGGTCCTCGGACCAGGTCGGACGGCGACCGGTGCTTGCCACTGCCCTCGGGCTCAGCGCGGCGAGCACTGTGGTGTTCATCTTGGCACCGAGCCTCGGATGGCTCTTCGTCGGCCGAGTCCTTTCCGGACTCTCGGCGGGGCTCGCCACCGGGACGGCGACGGCCGCCCTGACGGAGATCTACTCTGGTTCGTCCCCGCGGCGGGCCGCCATGGTTGCAACGGCCGCCAATATGGGTGGTCTTGGTCTCGGCCCTTTGATTGCCGGGCTGTTCGCTGAGTACGGCCCGAACCCGACCGTGCTGGTGTTCGAGGTCTACACGGCCATCCTCGCCGTCGCCGCTCTCGGACTCGCCGTCGTCCCCGAGACCGTGAGCGGTCGCCAAAAGCTCAACTTGCGGTTCGCTGGTCTCGGGATACCGATCGCCGGTCGGAGCGAGTTCATCGCCGCCGGGGTAGCTGGGTTCGCCGCGTTCTCACTGCTCGGGCTGTTCAGCGCACTCGCCCCGACTTTTCTCGGTGGAACGCTCCACCAGGACAATCACGCCGTCGGTGGCGTCGTGGTGTTCGCCCTCTTCGCTGCGGCGGTGATCACTCAGCTCGCCTTGGCGCGCTTTCCGAGTCGCCCGGTGGTGCTCTCCGGGCTCGTGACCCTCTTGGTCGGCTTGGCCCTGATCGTGGCCGCGTTGTCTCAGGCATCGATGGCTTTGTTCCTGGTCGGGACCGTGGTCTGCGGCGTGGGCGTGGGGGCGGTGTTCGTCGGCAGCCTCTCGACGGCCAACCGGCTAGCACCTCCCGAGATCCGTGGACGGGTCGTGTCGACGTATTTCGTGTTCTGCTACGTAGGACTGACCATCCCAGTGATCGGGGTCGGCATCGCGGCCGAATCCTTTGGCGACTTCCGCGCCGTCCTCGTCTGCTCGATCGTCCTTGCCGCATTGTCGGCGATATCGATGATCGGCATTCACAGGGCAGGTTCTCAGGCGACGGCCTGAGGGTGATGCGGAGTTTCACGCGGGGAGATCGCGGGGCTACAGCGGCTCAGCGCAGCCCGGCGAAGAGGTCGTTCTCAGGTATCGGAGCGTCGGTCGCATCGAGCACGCGTACGAAGAGCTCTCGCCCCATGACTCTGCCGAACAGCTCCTCATTTATTATTCTTGGGCAACATGTGGGGTTTTCAGCCTCATTTTTTTCATGACTACCAAGATCGATTTCGTTTACACAGGCTTTTATCAACCACCTCCAGTATCAAATTCAACCCGTGGCCGTGAATCCTGATCTATCTGGCACTTATCCTCAAGCGTATGGCCAGGCAGAGTATGTGACATTCTTTCTTCCTGAGTATGCAGTGCTTTATTCAATTTGCAGACTCGGGTTTTGGCGGGATCCCGGTACCGATAAGAATGTTGCTTTGTAGACCTCTTTTCGTATTTCAAAGCGAAACGCGTTCAAGAGAAGAAACATATTCGGTTTTGTTGTATTCGATATGACCATTTGAATCTCATGTAAAGCGTTGGATCTTGTAAGTACAAAGTTGGCGGTGAGAGGCACGACTGGTAAGAAAACCCTTCGGTAGTCAAAAGGCGAGGCGGAACTTACCGGGAACATCCGTCTTAGATTCGCCCATACTTCCACGTACTATGAAGAAACGATAATCATGAGTCGGAGTGAGCAGGTCCACAAGGAGATGTATACCTCGATGTTCAAGTGCTGAGGTGTAAACAAAGTGCAACAATGAGAGAAAAGGGAGAAGGGCGAGGGCGAGAACCACACAAGGGTCGGCGGCGCAGTGTCTGGATCACGACACTTTCTTAGCCAAGTGATTTTGTCACGAAGTGCCGATATTTCAGCTTCTGATGCAGTTAGCTTTTTGCCAAAGTCTTGGTGAAGTCGATCGCTTTTGCAGCGAAGAGTCGAGACCTCGGAAGCAATCTGCAAGCCTACCTGAGTGAGAACGGGCGACTTGATGAAGTTTTACGAATGACCTTTCTGTAAAGAAATAAATCAGTTCCACAGCCTCATATTCATGACATACACATAAAGGTGGAAAAGAGGAAGGTGGGAGTGGGGTACGAACATGTCCCAATCAGCTTTGGCTGTCTGATGCATACTATACTCCTAACGCTGGCGGGCACGAAGTTCCTGACAGGTCTCAACTCACCGAATCTGGAGGCTGGGACTCGAGCCATACGAAAGCTTCTTCCATGACATCCGCCAATTTCTCTGGTGAGGGACTGTCATACAAAGACATAACCAGGCGTCTCAGGAAGTCCACTTCGTAACTTTGCTGTGTTGTAGCATTCTCAGGTTGGCGATCGACATGATATTTTGTAACATTCTCTGGTGAAAATGGATCTCGGCAGAGAGGACAATGGCGAGGTGTCAGACCATCAAGACATCTATAATTCGACACCGTATCATGAAGGGTTCAATGAGGCGTTTACAGGCATACCTTTTGCAGAATACATGACCGCATACTAGGATGTGCGGTGCAGTGTATGGCTCAAAGCAGATATCGCACTCGCTGGAGGGGTCAATGGTTAGCATTTGTGCGATCGTGGACCTGAGTACGGCGTGTTTGACGCATGTAATGGTGTGGCAGATTATGGCGCGTGGATTGGCCAATATAGAGCCAAGCTGATGAGCTGAAGCGATCCGGATCGCCGCGACAATACACGTGACCTGCCTTTCGTATTACGATTTCTGGTTCGATTGCTCACGACAAATCTTTGACGAAAGGCATCATTGTCACTCAAATGACCGTCCGCTTCGGAAACTACAGGCTCTTTGGTTATGGTAAGCTCCCATCTAACGCATCTCACCATACACCTAAGCGTTTTTCTGTCCAGTGACTGTTTTGCTGCTATCTGGCGCAGTCTTAGGCCTTGCCGCACATTTTGCTTCCATGTTCCTTCCAAGTTTACATCGTGATTATATAGTGCATTCATAGTCCATCCGATCGCTTATCTGACCAATATTTCAGGCGATTTCACGACTTTTGCGTTGATTGTCCCATCTCTGACAATTTTCGTGTTTTTGCTAACGTATCTTTAAATGTCATCCTGGATATAGACTTTGCATTTATATCACTTTCACAGGTTACAATGGTCGCAACCCACCACCGAAGCTCTCGCCCTGTTTACGTTAGGTGTACTATGGTTAGGTGAGTCTATCCACGTCTCAACAACTTGTTGTTTAATGTCTCCCGAGGCATGGGGTCATGGTCTATGTAAGTATACCTTCGTATGTCTCGTCCCTTGGCTAAATTTGCGCTCACAGGGATATCATTGGTTTTGTGCAATGTGACACTCTTGGGGGCCAAAGGATGCCTACCAAGAACGGGACGAGTGAGATGCCCACGTATCACTACTTCTTGCTTGTTCTCACCGCTTCCTTTACAACAGCAAATTATCAAACCTATTGTTATGAGATGAAAGTCATTGAAGCATTCTCGTGGATGCTCTTTACCATGTGTAACAGTTGACCTTCGTTATCACACGAAAACTGGTTTGACATGTGTTTCCAGTTGCTATCTTTTTTATCATCTTGCTCGCCCTTGTGGGGCAAGCACAAGCGCTCGGCCGCCCATTCATATGGTACGAGCCAATCCGTAAGTAGTCATCATCGAGACCCCACCTCGTCCACTGATAAATGTGATAGGCGAACTACCGTGGTTCGGTGAAATGCCTGGATATTATAACACCGGCGGCGGAGCGCAATATCCCGCCTATCCACAATATGGCGGCGGCGCTTATCCCGGTATGCAATATCACCCAGGAGCGCAGATGCCAGGATCGTCTCTCGTCATCCAAACTGGAGTCAATGGGCAACCCCCAACAATTACCACAGTTCCAACACATGTCTGAGGCGATTCAATCAACATATGCTGCGGGGGTGGGTCACTTACGTTTTGGTTGAGGGGATGGATCCAGGAAGGCATTATTTACCACGTTGTCAGGATGTTATGTATTCACGAAGTTCGCTAACGTTAACAATTACTACATTTGAGGAGCATGCTTGCCTCGTGGATCATGATGGACTAACGCTTTCTGTCCAACTCAACCTGCTCCCAATACCTTACACCCAAACGATATCCCTACATGCCGTTATTTAAAGACAACTTCGGGCGTTCGATTGGAACTTGTCCGTGACCCTCGTCATCTTCGGTTGTGCGCAACTAACATCATTGACCAAGTGGCAGTTTCTCTCGCTATGGGTCATTACCTGTCGCGGTTGATGAATTCGTTATGTAGGTTATGCACATTCAGAACGCAAGAATAAGAGCAAACCTAGGTTTTCAGACGCCTTTCATCTGACACAAATGTCTGTTGCCATTTTATCCATAGCCGCTCTGATGTTCTTGTGCGCCGTCCCATTCTGTGTCAAATAGCGCGACTTCTCACGGAGATACAGGGTCACTCTGCACCACAAACGAGACGGACATCTGCTGACCCAGACGCAGGAAGAGATGGTGTTGATCGTGGGATTCGCACTGCTTTACATTGGTGGGTCAATAAACCAGTCCAGTACGACCCGAGTGCAATATTGACTGAGAAGAAAAAAGTGGCTCATTTGACCTGGCGGTCATTGAGTCATATCGGAGATATGGAATCGAGCTTAGGGCGAGCAAGTGAAATGGAGATGGAGATGATGGTCTCCGAGCCAATCGGAGCCACGCAGCAGCTGGTAGAGTCCATCAAAGCACAACTGCCGTACCCATGCTCTAGCGACGATGTCTATTGTGTCGTTGAGGAGTGGACGTTCTTCTAATAAATAAATTATTCGCTGGTATTCGGCCGGTGCCGGAGTAATCAAATAAGACTAGTGGAACGTGAACACTGGCCACCGCCCATCCTTTCTTGACTCTGAACCACCATGATGAGTATATTCCTCTCTCAGGGTACCCATCAAGGCTGACTTTTCTTCGTCGTTTTCACGCATCTCCAGGAAAGCGTCGTATCGAAACAGATGTGATGAAGATGTATAATGATCATCCTTTATCTATTTCGCATACACTCACCTTTTATCATTCGATAGGTTGATGTCGGATTATGAGGTCACACTCGTGAATGATAGCATGCAAGAGTTTTACGTTCGGTTCTTTGGCCCAGCAGAAAGTAAGCACTGCAACGATATATCATTCATATTCTCGTCTCATCCAAGTTGTCAAGCACCGTTTACTGGTGGGGTATGGAAGATTCACGTAGAATTACCAGAGCAGTACCCGTTCAAGTCACCAAGTATCGGTTTCATGAACAAGATCTTCCATCCTAACATCGATGAACTGTGAGAACCTTCACTACGTCTTGCTTACCTGTATATTGACATCCTGGCCAGAAGTGGTTCTGTTTGCTTGGATGTTATCAATCAGACTTGGTCACCCATGTTTGGTGAGTTTTGTATCCCCCTCCTTCGAGTCAAGTTTTGGTGACGTCGTGGAGGGGCGCCAGACATGATTAACATTTTTGAAGTCTTCCTCCCACAATTGTTACGGTACCCAAACCCAAACGATCCATTGAACGGAGAGGCTGCTGCTTTGCTCATGCGCCACCCTAAAGAGTACGAAGCAAAGGTCAAAGGTATGCTTACAACAGTCTTTATTTCGATTCTCCCGATGACGAAAGAATACTTTCATTTGCGTAGAATATGTCCAACGATTTGCGACGAAGGAAGCGGCCGATGCAGCTACAGATGGGAAGGATGGCGAGGACGAAGACCAAGAAATGAGCGATATTGGCAGCATAAGTGATGATGATGAAGTAGCGGGGCACATGGAGCTTTAATCGACTTATTCACGGTGTCCCGTTCGCATTTTCGTCATTTCTCTATTCACGCCGCATCCTGATATCCGCTCACACCGTCACTCCCTCCTTGCTTACGCATTGCACTTATCATTAATCGCCAGCCCCTAGTTCCGACCCCCACACTCTTCGGTCATTGGCCTATCCCCCTCCTTGCATTGATCTTACTAGTTCCATTGATTCGCCTATTCTTGGATGTTTGCCACATGTTGTACTGCTAGGGAAATTGGTATTCTTGTCCCTTAGACTCGAAGTGTGTGCGAAGTGTGATATCGGTGTCAACCGGGTGTGGCAGCGCTGATCGTTGCCGATGGTACCACAAGCTCGTCTACTTTCTTTTGAATTTCCCCGGCGGTCTTGAGAACACGTCAAGCGTGGAAACAGATCGATAAGATGGCATCGCGTACCTTCATAAGCATGTCTATTTGGGTCTTGACACTTTCCATTGTGGCGATTTTGGTCTTACTTTCTTTGAGTAACGCCTCTTTTTGTTGTGTCAATTCTTTTTTCTTCTGGTCCAATCTGAAGACCAAGATCAGTGGTGTGAGAGACATGTGATAAGGCGTGGTTAACCGTTGGCGTTCCGCAAGCTCAAAGCTCAATTGATTGAGCATAAGCTGATGTTCGTTGGATAGAACATCTTCAGTCCGAAGTTCCAATGGCGCAAGTGATTTGAATTCTTCAAGGCTATATAAAGAGATATCTTGATAGATTGACCTTGAGGATTGTCATGAACTGGATGCTACTCCAGATACCCAACATAGCTCACGCAAATTGTCGACACTTTTCAATTTCGCGTTCCAAATGCCGTTTCTCGTAGAGCAAGTTTTGCAACCCCAAGTTGGTCTGATCCATCTCCTGCCTTGTCTCCGCAGTGGCGTTTTTTCGAGTGCGTGTTGCAGTGTTAGCTGCACGGTTGAGAGACTTTAGGCGAGCTACGAGGGCAGTTGCACGTATGTGCATAGCGGCTGTGTCATGGTCGAGGTAGTTGACGGAGACGAGCTCACGAAGTTTGTCAACGATATCGTCAGGGGAGGGAGGATCCATGAGGTTGAGGATGGGCCGGATGCCCGGGCCGCGAAGCCACTTGGCCATTTCAAGTTTGGTGTTTGGTTGTGGCCGTGGCCAGTACGTGATATTTCTCATCCATCCATCATCACCAGCAACCATGACTCGCGCACGCTCAATGTCTGGTACCATACCTTCCATGGAGTCCTCTCATGAGGAACTCAAGGATAACACCATCATCATCGGTCGGTGTCTTCCAGTGCCGTCGAATCAACCTTGATTGATCTTTCGTAGTCCTTGGGGCTTCCGGGGATCTCGCCAAAAAAAAGGTACGTCTTGTTGGACAATCGACCTTGTAATTCTATCACTGAATCCATGAGGCACACAGACTCTCCCAGCGTTGTTCGGGCTCTATCGCTCGGGCTTCCTCCCTAGAGACGTGAAGATCGTAGGATATGCTCGCACTAAGATGGACGAAGCAGAATACCATAAACGAATAACGTCTTACATCAAGAACCCGAACAACGATGAGGAAGTCGCCACCAAAATCGAAGAATTCAAGAAAATATCTTCCTATGTCGCGGGTGATTACGAAGACGGCGCCGCCTTCGATAACCTCAATCAGTATCTGAACGTAATCGAGTCGCACTATCAATCCAAAGAAAGTAACCGCATTTTTTACCTTGCTCTCCCTCCCACCGTCTTTATTCCTGTTGCCAAGAATCTGAAAGACTATTGCTATGTCACCAAGGGTGGTGTCAACCGCATCATTGTCGAGAAACCATTTGGGAAGGACCTTGAATCTGCACGTACTCTGTTATCCGCTTTAAAGCAGTATTGGAAAGAGGACGAAACGTTCCGCATCGATCACTATCTCGGCAAAGAGATGGTGAAGAATATGCTCGTCCTCCGGTTCGCTAATATCGCAATGGGTGCTGCATGGGACAAAAATTCGATCAGCAACGTTCAGATTACCTTCAAAGAGCCTTTTGGCACAGAGGGGCGAGGTGGTTACTTTGACGAGTTCGGTATCATTCGCGACATCTTACAGAACCGTAAGCGTCCCTGCATTCTTAATGCCAATCGACCCGAAAAAGTCACCTTTATCCAGATTTGTTGCAAGTCCTAAGTATCCTAACGATGGAAAGACCTGTTTCCTTCTCTGCCGAGGATATTCGTGATGAGAAGGTACCAGTACTTTGTTTTCCGTTGTCTCCATCTCATGAATAGTTCTAGGTCAAAGTGTTACGCGCTATTCCACCTGTCGAGCGTTGCGACACTCTTCTCGGTCAGTATGTCTCGGCAAACGGCAAACCTGGCTATCTCGATGATGATACCGTCCCCCGCAACTCCGTCTGCCCCACGTATGCTGCTACCACGTTGTGGATCCACAATCCAAGATGGGAGGGTGTTCCATTCATTCTCAAAGCCGGGAAAGGTTGTATCATCTCATAGCACCTTCTAAATTGTGCATGCTCTAATATCTTTCCCAGCTCTGAACGAGGCGAAAGTCGAAATTCGTATTCAGTTCAAGGACGTGACGCAGGGGATTTTCAAAGATATCTCTCGCAATGAGCTTGTGCTACGTATTCAGCCGTCCGAGGCAGTCTACCTGAAGCTGAACGCCAAGGCGCCGGGCCTGTACACGCGTGCGATACCTACTGAGATGGATCTGACATACAAACGCCGGTTCTCTGAAGCAAAAATTCCCGAGGCTTACGAGGCTCTCATCCTCGATGCCCTCAAAGGGGACCACTCGAACTTCGTGCGTGATGACGAACTTGATGTTGCTTGGAAGGTCAGCCTAGACGTTCCTCCTCTTACACATTTCAATAACGTGGCTGGTTCGTTTTTAGATTTTCACCCCGATTTTACACTGGATAGACGGCTTGTCCGGACCTCGTCCCCGCCCAGTGAACTACCCTTATGGTTCGCGTGGACCGAAGGAACTGGATGCGTTCATTGCCAGGTACGGGTTTAAGCGAGCGGCGGAGGGATAGTATGTGTCCTTTTTTCACATTTTCCGCTCCCTGAACTGATCAACGTGGCCGCAGCATATGGCCAGTCACAAATCTATAATGAATATTCGTGTGTGGGAGCAGCCCTTTCTCAAATTGTACGAAAAAACGTTGTTGTCACATTTACATCTCTGTACACATAGTTGAAGCGAGTTGGCATATGATGAATGATTCACTATCACCTGTCTCTGCTGCATCTAACCAGGTTGTATTTGGTATCTACCACAGAGAATGTGGGGAGACAATGATGAAGCAGGTGTGGTATGACCACTACATGACACGATAGAATAAGGTATGGGTGTACAATGGTTTTGTTGATTCTAGAAAGATGTTCGAGAAATGAGAAAACAGATACCATCTTTCCCTATACTCACCCTCCGCCCTCACAGAATGACGCAGCCAGTTGAGAACCACCTACAACAATGGCAGAAAAAAAACAGATACCTATCAGCAAGCAATACAAGGCACCCACACACCTGCTTGAGCCGAAAACCACACCCACCAATTATCATTTAGCTGTTGAATCCAATGTACCACTAGCAGTAGTCTCAATCGTGCACTTCTGATGGGCAGTAGCTTGGATTTTTCATGTTCATCGATAGGAAGCACGAGTGCGACCCAGAAACTAAAGGTGGAAGCGTCGGACGGCATGGGGCCGTAAGTATGGTTGAGTCGTCGGACGACCCATGGCGCAGTGCCCTGGCGCAGCTGGGAGAGGAAAGATTTGCACATGTCCATAAGTTCGGCGTTTGTAACATGTGGTGTTATGGAGGTCGATGGGGATGTGGAAAAGCGTGATGACAATGAAGAAGACATTGAATGCGATGGTGAAGACAGTGGTAACGACGATGCGCCAGCTTGAGATGGAGGAGAACGGGTGGGTTGAGTTTCCGGAAGAAGACCGTCAAGATCCTCAGGAAAGTCATCAACTCTAAAAAAGGAGTATTAGACCATCCCAAGGATTGAAATTGAAGAAATATACATCTCTATCCGACCAACCATGTACCCGTCGAGGGTTCCGCGCTCCATTACACGGAACCGTTGGGTTCCGAATGTCTCAACCATACTCCTCCCATCGGGGAGCATCTGAACGCTGCGGATTTCGAGGATTGTGCCGTAATCTCCGTCATACATACGTGCAGGGCCCGTACGCGGAGGCATGATCATCCCAAAGCGTGGAGAACGCGATTGAAGACAGCGGCGAAGCATGAGTCGATATCTGAGACAGCGTGTAAATGAAGAGAATGGTTGGAATGGGAGCATAAACTTGCCTGGGTTCATAAAAATGCAGAAGGGTTGGCGTACCAGGGAAACTGAGTTGAGCGACAAAGATCGGAGTATCGAGGCGGGCATGACGCTCTTCCGCTTCGATGGCATTGCCTCTGTCAGCGTATAATTTCGGGAATGCTTCCAAGACTGCAAAATAAAACGGTAAGGAAAGCGTGGAGACGTCGAGGTGTAAGAAATTCACTGATGGATAGGACAACTTTATTACAGGGATGATCCTGAAAGTATGCAAAACCAGGAACGTCCTGGCGACATAGGGGACATGAAGTACTGTGATCAAGAGATCGGTGTAGGCATCTAGAGCAAAATGTCTGTGACGATGTTTAGAGGTAGAGAAATGTCAGAAAAGGGTCGACGTACATGTTGACAAGGGGTTGTTACGGGTTGATGGAACAGGGCGAAGCAGATCTCACAAGTGAGCTCCGAGAGTATTTCCTTCTCGAGCCGCGCGAGGGGATTGATGATTGAAGAGTTGGGTATTGGGGAATCGAAGTCGTCGAGGGGGACGTCAGGTGGCGCCTGGCGCTGTATCCGTGTTTGGTCGCGAAGATGTTGGAGGAGGTCCGGGTGGTCTACGAAATCCGGGGATTTCGAGGCAGAAGAACGGCGACGCCTTTTCCGAGGGCGAGACGGAAGGGGTGAGTAAGGCCGAAAAGGGTCAGGGTCTGAGTCGGAGTCACCGCTCGTTCGGGGCGCATCAAGCCATTGCTGGGTTCGAAGGAGAAGGGAACAGATTTTATTAATGGTAACATCTACCCTCGGATTGAGTGAGAGGGTTGGGTGAGAGACGAGGGGGGGTGGGAAGTAAGCTACACCAAGCTCAGAATTGCCGGTTGTGGCCAATAGCGAGGATGGAGGACAAGAAGGGAGCGGACACGATGAACTAGAAGATAGTAAATGAGCAGAACATAGGGTGTGGGCACACTGTAGAGTTGTGGGTGCTTTCAAGATTTGATTGCAAAGAGGACAGGTCAGGAGTCTGAGGAGGGATGAGAGGTTTAGGTCGGTCATGGTCGACGATGGTGAAGAGGATAAGGGTACGTAAGGAGTATGGGTGTCGAGGATGGGGGAAAAACGACGATGTGGAAGACGGGCATCGTTTTTACTTATAACCTTTCGAGTGTCCGATGACGGCCTTTCATCGAGCTCATCGCCATTCACGACGATGACATCCACATTGTTGATGCCAACCGTTCGTCACGTTCACAACCCTAATCTTTTTCACTTTCTTAACCACTTCCACGTCCTCGAACACAACGTTCGCCTCGAAGGCTACCAGTTATACGCAGTCGAAAACTGGTCAGTCCTTTTTTTTTTTTGGTTTGGGTCTCATTTTATTTATTTATTCAGGATCGTTCAGCGCGACCGTCCGGTCATAACCCTCGCCGTATACACTGGCGATCTCTCTCACAATGTCTGCCTTTTTTTTTAATTTTATTTGACCTCGTCGTCTTCTTACATTTTACCCTCAGATCACAGTCACCGCCCTTTCCCCTTCCCCCGCTCTTTCCCCTCAAGATGCCCAGGCTGAATGGGAAATCGTTTTGCACCATCTCCGCAAGGATGGCGCTCGCCCTATGCAGGTCCGTTATCCTCTTCTTCCGCCTTTTCTCTCTTCCATAGTCTCCGAATCTTATCAGACCCCACATGGTGTCATAATGACCACCTCTCTCGCGAACTTTCGTTCTGACTTCACCATCGTCCCCATACCCAACGGCCAATTTCTCACCGTCCAACAACAACTTTATGCTAACATCAACCTTCTGCGTATGGGCTGCAGTGGTCGCAGTGCTTTGTCCCTCGATGGTGCCAGGTTCCTACCTGCATTTATCAGAATCCAACGTCCATACATTGACTGTATTTGTTGCAGTGACACTACGAAGGACCGCTTCCTCTCAATGTACCACCTCCCGGATCCCAGCACCATACCCGGGTTCAAATCACACACAAAATCAACCTCTCTTGATCCCTCCAAGATGAAGCATAGCTCCCTCGATCTCTCAAAACCCTCTGCCCCTTCTCCCATCGCACCCTCAAATACAACCCATGCCAAGACCCTCTTCAACGCTAGCGTTGTGGAACTGATAAAACTCATCCAAACTGCACTCGCCATCTTTGGCATGTTTCCTGTCGCATACCCCGAACCACGCAAACAGCTAGAAGCCGACGGCCTCCTATGCGACGTCACGGTTGAAGGAATACAACGCTGGGTAGTGGAAATCGGCGAGTCTTGCATCGGGATCGAGGTCTGTTACACTCAAACTTCCCCGCCCGATTGATCCTAACTCGTCCCGAAGCCAACAGAGAGAATTGCCGATCCGATGGTTGTTTCTGCACTTCTCAGTCTAGTTCTCGCCACCCGCAATAAACTTGCTGCTATTGGTAACGCCCATGTGCGTTTCTTCGATGCGAGTGTACCGTCCACAATATACCTACCTATTTTATGTAGCTCGTTCCGAAAGACCCATTCCTACACCCTCACGAGTTCTGCGCGGCCCTCGCCAACTACTCACAGTCTATA
>Ga0209006_10004330_pt1 | contig 12884 bp, 10 predicted proteins | sample JacPin_JW_Ref_O2_FD_188567 | JGI IMG/M metagenome (GOLD analysis project Ga0209006, IMG submission 188567) | Forest soil microbial communities from Algoma, Ontario, Canada - Jack Pine, Ontario site 1_JW_Ref_O2 (SPAdes) (version 2) | ecosystem: Environmental > Terrestrial > Soil > Boreal...
GGCCCATCTGCCCCATCGAGGCGCGCGGCGACTTGCCCTGCTGCATGCTTGGATTCTTGAAGTAATCAAAAATCGCCGCGCGCTGCTCCTTCGACACCGCGGCGATCAGCCACATCACCATGAAGAACGCCATCATCGCGGTCACGAAGTCGGCGTAGGCGACCTTCCAGGCGCCGCCGTGGTGCGCATTGCCGGGCTTCTTCGGCCGCTTGACGATCAGGATCGGACGCTCGCTCTCGGGCTTGCTCATGCCGGCACGCTGTCCTTCTGCGGCTCCTTCTTCTTGCCCTTGAGATGATTCTCCAGATCGGCGAAGGTCGGCCGCACATCCGACCACAGCAGCTTGCGCGCGAACTCCACCGCCACCGGCGGCGCATAGCCGCGCACGCTCGCCACCAGCGCCATCTTCACCACTTCGAACGCCTTGCCCTCCTCATGCACCCGGTGCTCGATCGCGGCCGCGATCGGGCCGATGAATCCGTAGGCCAGCAGAATGCCGAGAAAGGTGCCGACCAGCGCCGCGCCGACCTTGCGGCCGATGGTGCCGGTATCCGCACCATCGATCGACGCCATGGTATCGACGATGCCGAGCACCGCGGCGACGATGCCGAATCCCGGCAGCGCATCGGCCACGCGCTGCACGGCGTGCGCCGGTTGTGCCGCCTCCTGGTGATGCGTCTCCAGCTCGTACTCGAGCAGGCTCTCCAGTTCGTGTGGATCGAGATTGCCGCCGACGATCAGGCGCAGGCAGTCGGTGATGAACTCGATCATGTGGTGATCCGCGAGGATGCGCGGATAGTCGGTGAACATCTTGCTCTTGTGCGGCGTCTCGATGTCCGCCTCGATCGCGAGCATGCCGGATTTGCGGATCTTCACCAGGATGTCGTAGAGCAGCTTGAGCAGATCGACGTAGTCCTCGCGCGTATAGCGCGGACCCTTGACCAGCCCGACCGCGGCGGCGAACGATCCCTTCACCACCTTGATCGGATTGCTGGTGACGAACGCGCCGAATGCGGCGCCGACGATGATCATGACCTCGCCCGGATGCCACAGCAGCAGCAGGCTGCCGCCTTCCATCAGGAAGCTGCCGCAGACGCACAACAGAACGACGGCCGAGCCGATGAGGGCAAACATGCGCGCGATAACTACCGGTAGCCCGAAACGGTCCCGATACAGCTATCGGCCGGGCGCGCGCTTTCTTGAAGCGCCGCGGCAACAGCTATGTGACTGATACGACGCGGATTATCGGCCGACGGAGTGCCGGAACTGTGACCTGGTTCGCAGCCCTTTAGCCGTCGAGCGTTGCACTCAGCTGCTTCAGGTAGGCGCGGAACTCCTTGCCGAGCCCGGGATGCGCCAGCGACAGTTCCACTGTCGCCTGCAGGTAGCCGAGCTTGCTGCCGCAGTCGAAGCGCCGGCCGGTGAAGCGATGCGCATACACCGCTTCGCGCTGCAGCAGTCGCGCGATGCCGTCGGTCAACTGGATCTCGCCGCCGGCACCCTGACCAACGCGCTCCAGCTCTTCGAAAATCGTCGGCGTCAGCACGTAGCGCCCGACCACCGCCAGCGTCGAAGGCGCCACCGCCGGTTTGGGCTTCTCGACGATGCTGCGGATGCGGCTGACGTTGCCATCGCCGGGCTCGACCTCGACGATGCCGTATTTGTCGGTGTCGCGCTTGGGCACTTCCTCGACCCCCAGCACGCTGGCTGCGCGCGCATTGAAGGTGGCGGCCATCTGCTTCAGGCACGGCACCTCAGCATCGATCAGATCATCCGCCAGGTGCACGAAGAACGGCTGATCGCCCACCGCCGGGCGCGCGCACAGCACCGCGTGGCCAAGTCCCAACGGCGCCGGCTGGCGGATATAGATGCAGCTGGCGTAGCTGGGCAGGATGCTGCGCACCTGCTCGGCCAGCTCGTGCTTGCCCTGCGACTCGAGCAGTTTCTCCAGCGCCTCGTCGGTGTCGAAGTGGTCCTCGATCGCGCGTTTGGATGCGCCGGTGATAAACACCAGCCGGCGCGCGCCCGCAGCCAGCGCCTCGTCGACCGCATACTGAATCAGCGGCTTGTCGACGATCGGCAGCATCTCCTTCGGGCTGGCCTTGGTCGCCGGCAGAAACCGCGTGCCGCGCCCCGCGACAGGGAAAACCGCGGTCCGAACCTCTGTGACTGCCATGCTGAGGGTCAGTCGCGAATCGGGCGATCTGCACCGCTGTTGACGCGCTCGCGCAAATCCTTGCCCGGTTTGAAATGCGGCACGTATTTGCCGGCGAGCGCTACCGCCTCGCCGGTCTTCGGATTGCGTCCCTGGCGCGGCGGCCGAAAATGCAGCGAGAAACTGCCAAAGCCGCGGATCTCGATCCGATCGCCCTGGGCCAGTGAGTCGCTCATGATCTCGAGCATCTGCTTCAGGGCCAGCTCGACGTCCTTAGCCGGCAGATGCTTCTGCTTCGCCGTAATGATCTCGATCAGTTCCGACTTCGTCATGGCGCTTCCACGTTCTTCTCGAAGATCACCGCCCCGAAGGCTGTATTCCCCCGGCGCGGCGACTCCTGTTGCTTATTGAATGATGCTGCAACTGTTATTGACGGTCCGGACCGTTGATCTGCTCCTTGAGCAGATCTCCCAGGCTGGTACCCGAGGTCGGCACTTCGGAACGATAGCTCTGCACCGCCTCCGCTTCTTCGTACACTTCCTTCGCCTTGATCGACAGTGAGATGGTGCGGGTCTTGCGATCCACACCGATGAACTTGGCTTCCACTTCATCGCCGATCTTCAGCACCGCGCGCGCATCGTCCACCCGATCGCGGCCCAGCTCCGAGGCCCGCAGCTGGCCCTCGATGCTGTTGCCCAGGTCGATCACGGCGCCGCGCGGATCGACGTCCTTGACCGTGCCCTTGACGATACTGCCCTTGGGGTTCTCGGCAATGAAGGCCGAGAACGGATCCTTGGCGAGCTGCTTGATGCCGAGCGAGATGCGCTCGCGCTCCGGATCGATCGACAGCACCATCGCCTCGACCTGCTGCGCCTTCTGATAGTTGCGCACCGCTTCCTCACCGGGCTGATCCCAGGAGATATCCGACAGGTGCACCAGGCCGTCGATGTTGCCCGGCAGGCCGATGAAGATGCCGAAGTCGGTGATCGATTTGATCTGCCCCGAGACGCGATCGCCGCGATTGTGATTCTCGGCAAACTCCTTCCACGGGTTGGCCTTGCACTGCTTGAGTCCCAGCGATATGCGCCGCCGCTCCTCGTCCACGTCGAGCACCATCACTTCGACTTCCTGACCGGTGTGCACCACCTTGGCCGGATTGACGTTCTTGTTGGTCCAGTCCATTTCCGAGACATGCACCAGGCCCTCGACGCCGTCCTCGATTTCGACGAACGCGCCGTAGTCGGCGATGTTGGTGACCTTGCCGAATACGCGCGTATTGGGCGGGTAGCGGCGCGCAATGTTTTCCCACGGATCGGCGCCGAGCTGCTTCAGGCCGAGCGACACGCGCGAGCGCTCGCGATCGAACTTCAGGATTCGCACGTCGATCTCGTCGCCGACCTTGACCACTTCCGACGGATGTTTGACACGCTTCCAGGCCATGTCGGTGATATGCAGCAGGCCGTCGATGCCGCCGAGGTCGACGAACGCGCCATAGTCGGTGAGATTCTTGACCGTGCCGCGTACCACCGCGCCTTCCTGCAGGTTGTCCATCAGCGCACTGCGTTCGGCCGAGAACTCCTGCTCGACCACTGCGCGGCGCGACACCACGACGTTGTTGCGCTTCTGATCGAGCTTGATCACCTTGAACTCGAGCGGCTTGCCTTCCAGATAACCGGTGTCGCGCACCGGGCGCACATCCACCAGCGAACCTGGCAGGAAAGCGCGTACGTGATCGATCTCGACCGTGAACCCGCCCTTGACGCGGCCGGAAATAATTCCGGTGACGATCTCGGCGTTGTTGAAAGCTTCCTCGAGCCGCGTCCAGGTGCGCGCGCGCTTGGCTTTCTCGCGCGACAGCCGCGTCTCACCGGTACCGTCTTCGACCGAATCGAGCGCGACCTCGACCTGATCGCCGGCGCTGACCTCGACTTCGCCGCGTTCATTCTTGAACTGTTCGAGCGGGATCACCGCTTCGGATTTCAGACCCACATTGACGATGACTACGTCGGGGCCGACATCGATCACCAGACCGGTCAGGATCATGCCGGGCCGAATCCGCTGATTCGCCAGGCTCTGTTCGAACATCTCGCTGAAACTCTCAGTCGCAACTTCGCTCATACACTCTCTCGCACGTCACCGTGCTTATCGCGCCGCTCAAGGCCTCCGGCCCAGCGGGTTGGACATGACGAACGCCGCGTCCTGCGGCGCCTACCGTTACTTCACCAGTTCGAACGAAACCCCCGAAGGCATCGAGCGACCTACTCCCAGACCGAACGCCGCCGGCCGTGCGCGAATATCTCGTCCGCCACTTCGGCGGCGTTCATGGCCGTCGAGTCCAGGACGATCGCGTCGGCAGCCGCCACCAGCGGCGCCACGGACCGCGTCGAATCGCGCCGGTCGCGTTCCGCGATCTCGAGCGAAAGGGCGGCAAGGCTAACACCAGAGTCCTTCTCTTTCAACTGGTTATAGCGCCTGCGGGCGCGTTCCTCGGGGCTTGCGGTGAGGAAGATTTTGAGCTGCGCCCCCGGGAACACCACGGTCCCCATGTCGCGCCCGTCGGCGACCAGGCCCGGTGGGCGGGCGAACGAGCGTTGGCGGGCCAAGAGTGCCGCGCGTACCGGCGGCCAGGCGGCTACGCGCGAGGCCCCGGCGCCAGCAGCCTCCGAGCGCACCTGCGCCGATACCTCGCGTCCGTTTAGCATAATGCGCTCCTCGCCAAGCATATCCGCCGCAAAGACCACCTCCATGCGCTCGGCGAGCCCGGCATGAGCGGCGGAGTCGTTCGCTTGCAGGCCGGCCGACACCCCGGCCAGGGCCACCAGTCGGTACAGCGCACCGCTGTCGAGCAGGTGCCAGCCGGTGCGCTGGGCTAATAAACGACTCACGGTGCCCTTACCCGAGCCGCTGGGTCCATCGATGGTGACGACCGGCGCGGCCAAGCTTTAGTCCTCGAGCGCAAGCCCGGCGGCGCGCGCCAGGCGCGGAAATCCGGGAAACGAGGTGGCGACGTTGGCCACATCGGCGATCTCGATCGGCTCGCTCGCCGCAAGGCTGGCGATCGCAAACGCCATCGCGATCCGATGATCGCCCTGGCTGTCGATGCGCCCGCCGTGCATCGGGCCGCCCTGGATGCGGATCCCATCGGGCAGCAGTTCACAGCCGATACCCAGCGCGGAGAGTCCCGTGGCCATCACCGCCAGCCGATCGCTCTCCTTGACCCGCAGCTCCGCGGCGCCGGTCACGAGGGTCTCGCCGGCGGCGGCGGCCGCGGCGATGAACAGCACCGGGAATTCGTCGATCGAGGGGGCTACCAGCGCCTCGGGCACGGCGATGCCATGCAGGCGGCAGGCGCGCACGTGGATATCGGCCACCGGTTCGGGCGCCTCGCCGTCATGCGGCTGCAGCTCGATGTCGGCGCCCATCAGCCGCAGGATTTCCAGCAGCCCGGTGCGGGTCGGATTGACGCCGACGTTGCGGATCGTCAGCCCCTGGGTAGCCGCGAGGCAGCCGGCAACGATGAAAAATGCCGCCGAGGAGAAGTCCCCCGGCACTTCGATATCGCAGCCGCGCAGCCGCTGGCCGCCCGCAAGCGTTACCCGGCCGGCCTCGCTGTTGAGCTGTACACCGAAGCCGCGCAGCATGCGCTCGGTGTGATCACGGGTCGGCGCCGGCTCGCTGATCTGGCTCTTGCCCTGCGCATACAGCGCCGCCAGCAGCAGCGCCGACTTCACCTGCGCGCTGGCGATCGGCAGCGCATAGTCGATTGCGCGCAGACCGGAGGCGCCGTGAATGCGCACCGGCGGCTTGCCGTCCTGCGTCTCGATTTGCGCCCCCATCAAGCGCAGCGGCGCCGCCACCCGCTCCATCGGCCGCCGCATCAGCGAGGCGTCGCCGATCAGCGTGCTGTCAAAGCGCTGCCCGGCCAGCAATCCCATCAGCAGCCGGATCGCAGTGCCGGCGTTGCCCAGGTCCAATGCGCGCTCGGCTGCGCGCAGCCCGTGCCGGCCGACACCATGCACGCGCACCTGCGTCTCGGTCGGCCGCGAAATGAATACTCCGAGCGAGCGCAGCGCGGTGAGCGTCGCCAGGCAGTCCGCGCTCGGCAGAAAACCGCTGATCGAAGTCTGACCCTCGGCGATGCCGCCGAGCATCAACGCACGATGCGAGATGGATTTATCACCCGGAACGGTCAGCTCGCCGGCGACGCTGCGCGCCGGCTGCGCAATATAACGGCGCTCGGCAGTGGCGTGACTCATTGCATTGCGTTCATCGAGTTTGGGTCGCGCCCGCGGCCAGCACCTGCGCCAGCGTCGCCAGCAGCCGGTCGTTGTCCTGCGGCAGTCCGATCGAGATGCGCAGGCAGTCCGCCAGGCCATAGCCTGCCAGCGGTCGCACGATCAGGCCGCGCCGCAGCAGCCGCTCGAACACTGGCGCCGCCGGCGCCTCGAGCCGCAGCAGTAAGAAATTCGCCGCCGACGGTGCGGTCCACAGTCCGAGCGCTTTAAGCTCTGCCTCCACCCGCGTCAGCTCGCGCATGGTGCGGCTGACGGCTGAGCGCATGTGCGCCTGATCGCCCAACGCTGCCAGCGCCCCGGCCTGTGCCAGCGAATTGACGTTGAACGCCGGCCGCAGACGATTGAGCACTTCGGCCACTTCCGGGTGCGAGATTGCGTAGCCGACGCGCGCGCCCGCAAGTCCGTAGGCCTTGGAGAAGGTGCGCAGGACCACCAGGTTCGGATGCTCGCGCAGCCACGGCACGCCATCCTGCGTACCGAGCGCGTGGCCGTACTCGAAATAGGCTTCATCGAGCACGACCAGTGTGGTCGGTGCGGTGTGCTCGAGCAGGCCCTTGATGGCCGAGGGCGGTGCCCAGGTGCCGGTCGGATTATTCGGATTAGCGATGAATACCAGCCGCGTGCTGGGCACGATTGCCGCCGCCATCGCGGCGATATCATGCCCAAGGGGCATCGCGCTGTTGGGTCCGAGAGCCGGTACCTGGATCGCCTGCGCGCCGGTCGCGCGCGTCACCAGCGGATAGATCGCAAAGCCATACTGTGAGTAGACCGCGCTGTGGCTTGGCGTCAGGAACGCCTCGGCCAGCAGCACCAGCAGGTCATTCGAGCCGTTGCCTAGCGTCAGGCAGGCCGCATCGACTCCCAGCTGCTGCGCCAGTCCGTATTTGAGATCGTGACAGCCGCCGTCGGGATAGAGCCAGACATCCTCGAGCGCCGCGCGCATCGCCGCCAGCGTCTGCGGGCTCGGGCCGTACGGGTTCTCGTTCGAGGCCAGCTTGACGATGTCGTGGATACCCAGTTCGCGCTCGAGTTCCGAGATCGGCTTGCCCGGCACGTAGGGCGACAGATCGCGCACCGCCGGCACGGCGAAGCGGCCGGGATGGCGCTCGCCGGCTTCGCGCTCGCCGGCAGGACGATCGCGCGTCATGGAGCTAGAGCAGCGCCCGCGGATACGAGCCCAGCACGCGGAACAGCGAGGCGCGCTTCTTCAGCGCCGCGAGTGCCTTGCGCACGCCCGCATCCTCGGCGTGGCCTTCGATGTCGATGAAGAACACGTAGTCCCACTTGCGCCGGTGCGACGGCCGCGATTCGATGCGGGTCATGCTGATGCGGTAGCGGGCCAGCGGCTCGAGCAGTCGGTGCAGCGCACCCGGGGAGCGCGTCTCGCCGATCGACAGCAGCAGCGTGGTGCGGTCCGCGCCGCTCGAGCGCAGCAGCTTGCGTCCCAGCACCAGAAAGCGCGTGGCGTTGTCGGCACGGTCCTCGATCTCACGCGCCAGGATGCCAAGTCCATAGACCTCGGCGGCGATCTCGCCGGCAATCGCCGCACTGCCCTGCTCATCGCGCGCCCGCCGCGCGCCCTCGGCGTTGCTCGACACCGCCACGCGCTCGGCCTCCGGCAGATGCTCGTCAAGCCAGCCGCGGCACTGCGCCAGCGCCTGGCTGTGCGAGCACACGCGCAGCACGCGCGCCAGGGTGCCCATCTTGCCCATCAGGCAATGATGAATGCGCAGCTCGACTTCGCCGCAGATATGCAGCGGACTGGTGAGCAGTCGATCGAGCGTATTGGTGATCGTGCCCTCGCTCGAGTTCTCGATCGCGACCACGCCAAAGTCGGCATTGCCGGCCTCCACCTCCTGAAATACCTCGCCGACCGTCGCCAGCGCCAGGGCGCGTACCGAGTGACCAAAATGCCGCAGCACGGCCTGCTGCGTGAACGTGCCCTCGGGGCCGAGAAACGCGACTTTCAGCGGTTCCTCCTGCGCCAGGCATGCCGACATGATCTCGCGGAACAGCCGCGCGATCTCCTCGTTGCGCAGCGGTCCGGAATTGCGCTCGAGCGCCCGGCGCAGCACCTCGGCCTCGCGCTCAGGCCGGTAGAAGTCGACCGTGTGGCCATCGTGATGCTTGGAGATACCGGCTCGCTGCGCCAGCCGGGCACGCTCATTGAGCAGCTCATGCAGCCGTTCATCGACCGCATCGATATCGCTGCGCAGCGCCTCCAGGTCGGGCGCGCGCCGGCCGGCGGCCGCTGCATTGAATGGCGCATTGACGCTCTGCGCCTTCGCGCTGCGCGCGTTGCCGCTCTTCACCTTGCCGCTACGCTTGCTGATGTGGCGCGCCATGATTGTCAGTCCGGTGCGCGCACCAGCCGCGCCGACAGCACGCCGTCGATGGCGCGAATTCGCTGCAACAGTGCCTCATCAGCCGGCCCTTCGGCGTCGATCAATGTGTAAGCGTACTCGCCCAGCGAGCGGTTGAGCAGCTCGGCGATGTTCAGCCCGGTGCTCGCCAGGCAGGTCGAGATCTGGCCCACCATGTTGGGCACGTTGGCGTTGGCGATCGCCAGCCGGATCGAGCCGGCCTGGCGCGGCAGCGCCGCGTCGGGGAAGTTGACGCAATGGCGGATGTGCCCCTGCTCGAGAAAATCGCGCAGCGTGTCGGCCACCATCACGGCGCAGTTGTCCTCAGCCTCGCCGGTCGAAGCGCCCAGATGCGGCAGCGTGATCGCGCGCGCGTGATTCTTCAGTGCCTTACTCGGAAAATCGCAGATATAAGCGTGCAGGTGGCCGCGATCGAGCTCGGCCAGCAGCTCGGCTTCATTGACGATCGCCGCGCGCGCGAAATTCAGCACCGCGCCGCCGGGACGCATCAGGCGCAGCCGCGTGCCGTTGACCAGGCCGCGCGTCGCATCGAGCATCGGCACGTGCACGCTGACGATGTCGGAGCGCGCAAACAGATCGTCGAGCGACAGCGCCTGCTGCACCGAGGATGACAGCTGCCAGGCGCGCGCAACCGTAATCTGCGGGTCGTAGCCGAGCACCCTCATGCCCAGCGCGTGCGCCGAGTTGCACACCTCGACGCCGACCGCGCCCAGGCCGATCACGCCGAGCGTGCGTCCGGGTAACTCAAAGCCAACGAAGTCCTTTTTGCCCTGCTCCACCGCCTCATCCAGCGCAGCGTCATCGCCGCTCAGACCGCGCGCGTAATCCCAAGCCTGGCAGATATTGCGCGCCGCCAGGAACAGCCCCGCCAGCACCAGCTCCTTGACAGCGTTGGCGTTGGCTCCCGGGGCATTGAACACCGGCACGCCGCGCCGGCTGAGCTCGGCCACCGGAATATTGTTGGTGCCGGCGCCGGCACGCGCCACCGCCAGCACCGACGGCGGGATTTTCATCTTGTGCATGTCGGCCGAACGCAGCAGCACCGCATGCGGGTTGCCGATCTCGGAGGCCAGTTCATAGCGCTCGCGCGGCAGGCGCTCGAGCCCGCGCACGCTGATCTGATTCAGAGTCAGTATGCGATATCCCATGCGCGCCGTGTGCTGCTCAACCATGAAGGCGCGCGAATTCGAGCATGAATGCGCACAGCGCCTGCACCGCTTCGAGCGAGGTAGCGTTATAAAGGCTCGCGCGCATGCCGCCGACCGAGCGGTGCCCGGCGAGATTCTTCAGGCCGGCCTGCCCGGCCTGCAGCAAAAATGTCTGATCGAGCGCGGGATCGGCAAGCGTGAACGGCACGTTCATCCACGAGCGGCAGGCGACGTCCACCGGGTTGCGATAGAAGCCGCAGCTGTCGATGGTCGTGTAGAGCAACTGCGCCTTGGCGCGGTTGCGTTCGGCCATCGCCGCCAGTCCCCCCTGGCGCTTGAGCCACTTGAATACCAGGCCGGCGAAGTACCAGGCGAAGGTCGGCGGCGTGTTGAGCATTGAGCCATCGTCGGCCACGGCCTTGAAATTCCAGATGCTCGGCGTGCCCGCGCGCGCGCGCCCGAGCAGCGCCTCGCGCACGATTACCACGCACAGACCGGACGGACCGATGTTCTTCTGCGCGCCGGCGTAGATCAGGCCGAAGCGGCTGACGTCGATCGGCCGCGACAGGATGTTCGAGGACATGTCGGCGACCAGCGGCGCCTCGACCTGCGGCACGAACGGGAACTCGACCCCGCCGATGGTCTCGTTCGGCGTGTAATGCAGATACGCGGCGCCCGGCGTGAGCTGCCAGGCGCTCAGCGGCGGTATGCGCGTGTAGTTCGAGTCGGCAGCATCGGCCGCGACATGAACCTTGCAGTAATGCCGCGCCTCGCCCAGCGCCTTGTTCGACCAGGAGCCGGTGTTGACGTAGTCCACGCGGCTGTCGGGCTGCGCCAGGTTCATCGGTATGGCGGCGAACTGGCCGGTCGCACCCCCCTGCATGAACAGTACCTTGTAGTCGGCCGGAATCGAGAGCAGCTCGCGCAGGTCCGCTTCGGCTTCGTGCGCGACCGCCAGGAACGCCTTGCTGCGGTGGCTGATTTCCATCACCGACATGCCACTGCCGCGCCAGTCGGTCAGTTCATCGCGTGCCTGCTCGAGCACCTCGAGCGGCAACGCTGCCGGACCAGCTGCAAAATTAAATGCGCGCACGCAGCGACCTCATTGTTCGACAGGGCAACCGCCGCACTACAGCGGACTGACTTCGTCGCTGCTGGCGCCGCCGATCGCGGGATCATCACCGCTCGCGGCGCTGTCGGTGTCATCGTCGCTGCCATCGACGGCTTCAAGGCCGGCCACGCGCTCGACCCCGGTCAGGCGTTCGGCCTCCCCGAGGCGTATCAGCCGCACGCCCTGGGTATTGCGTCCAACCACGGATATATCGGCCACCGGTGTCCGTACCAGCGTGCCGGTGGAACTGATCAGCATCAGCTCATCGCCCGGCTGCACCTGCAGCGCAGCCACCGTGGAGCCGTTGCGATAAGTGGTCTGCAGGGCGATCACGCCCTGAGCACCGCGGCCGTGGCCCGGAAAATCCTCCAGCGGCGTGAGCTTGCCATAGCCGTTTTCGGACGCCGTCAGCACGTAGCCATCGCCCAGCACCAGCAGCGCAATAACGCGCTGACCCTCGCCGAGCTTCACGCCGCGCACGCCGGCCGCTTCGCGGCCCATCGGCCGCACCTCTTCCTCGTGAAAGCGGATCGCCTTGCCGCCGCTGGACACCAGCATGATCTCGCGCGTTGCATCGGTGAGCGCCACTCCGACCAGGTGATCATCCCCGCGCAGATCCAGCGCGATGATGCCGCTCGGACGCGGCCGCGAGAACGCCGCCAGCGGCGTCTTCTTGACGGTGCCGCTGCTGGTGGCCATGAACACGAAATGCTGCTCGTCGAACTGTTTCACCGGCAACACGGCGCTGATCTTCTCGCCTTCCTCGAGCGGCAGCAGATTCACGATCGGCTTGCCACGCGAGCCGCGCCCGCCCTGCGGCAGCTCGAACACCCGCAGCCAGTACACCTTGCCGCGATTGGAGAAGCACAGCAGCGTGTCGTGGGTGTGGGCAACGAAGAATTTCTCGATGAAGTCCTCGTCCTTGACCGCGGTGGCGGCCTTGCCGCGCCCGCCGCGCCGCTGCGCCTGGTAGTCGGACACGGGCTGCGCCTTGGCATAGCCGGCATGCGACAGCGTCACCGCGACGTCCTGCGGCTCGATCAGATCCTCGGTGGACAGGTCCAGGTGATCGCGGCTGATTTCGGTACGGCGCGCATCGCCAAAATTGTCGCGGATCTCGACGATTTCGCCGCGCACCACCTCGGTCAGACGCGCCGGCAGCGCCAGGATGTCCGACAGATCGCCGATCTCGCCCAGCAGGCCCTGGAATTCCTCGACGATCTTGCCCTGTTCGAGGCCCGTGAGCCGGTGCAGGCGCATATCCAGGATCGCCTGCGCCTGCGCCTCGCTCAGCCGATAGACGCCGCCGGACAGGCCATACTCGGCCGCCAGCCCATCCGGCCGGGTGGACGTCGCGCCGCTGCGCTCGAGCATTTCCGATACCGCCCCGGGCGCCCAGCCGCGCGCCAGCATCCCGGCACGCGCCTCGGCCGGCGTCGGCGAGGCTTTGATGAGCGCGATGATCTCGTCGATGTTGGTCAGCGCCACCGCCAGGCCTTCGAGAATATGGGCGCGTTCGCGCGCCCGCCGCAACTCGAAGATCGTGCGGCGCGTGACCACCTCGCGCCGGTGGCGCAGAAACGCCTCGAGCATCTCGCGCAGCGACATCAGCCGCGGCTGGCCGTCGAGCAGCGCCACCATGTTGATGCCGAACACCGTTTCCATCGGAGTCTGCGCATACAGGTTGTTGAGCACTATCTCGGCGACTTCGCCGCGCTTAAGCTCGATCACCACCCGCATGCCGTCCTTGTCCGACTCGTCGCGCAGCTCCGAGATGCCGTCGATCTGCTT
>Ga0209006_10004331_pt1 | contig 12884 bp, 10 predicted proteins | sample JacPin_JW_Ref_O2_FD_188567 | JGI IMG/M metagenome (GOLD analysis project Ga0209006, IMG submission 188567) | Forest soil microbial communities from Algoma, Ontario, Canada - Jack Pine, Ontario site 1_JW_Ref_O2 (SPAdes) (version 2) | ecosystem: Environmental > Terrestrial > Soil > Boreal...
GCACACAAGTCGAATGCAGGAGCTGGTTCTGACCCGCCCAGGCACCGCGGCGCAAACCGAATGGACTCGCGAACCGGACTCCGAGCCGGTGGCCGCGCTTGATTTGCGTCGTGAGTTCGAGGAGCGCCTGGCCGAGTGCGGTCCCCTCGCCTTCCGCGTCGCCCGCGGCGTTTTGCGCAATGCTGCCGACGCCGAAGACGTCGCTCAGGAAGCGCTTCTTCGCGCCTATCGCCGCTTCGAACGCCTGCGCGATCGCACGCGCTTTCGCGCATGGCTCGTACGCATCACGTTTCGCCTCGCGCTCGACCGCGCGCGTTCATCAAACCGCCGCGAGCAGCGCGAAACGCAATGGGCTCGCCAGCGCCCACCCGACACGACCGAGGATCTCGCCGCCTCCAGCGAATTTCAGGCGCATCTCGACCGCGCCGTCACAGAGCTGTCGCCCAAGCTTCGTCTCGTCCTGTTGCTCGCAGCGATGAAAGAGCATCCGCTCGACGACGTCGCCCAGATGCTCGGCCTCCCGATCGGCACCGTGAAGTCTCGTTTATTCGCAGCAAAAAAGCAGTTAGCGGAGAAGTTGCAATGCTATGTGAAAAATACAAACCCGCGCTGATCGAAGCCGCCATCACCGGCACCGAACCCGCACCCGCGGTCCGTGTGCACGCGGAGTCTTGCGCGCACTGCGCCGCAGAACTCGCTCAACAGCGCTCGCTCATCGCCGCCATCGACGGCAGCCTCCACCGCCAGATGAACGCGCCCGTCCCCAACGCAATGCTTCAGCGATTCGAGGCTCGCCTCGCACAACAAACAGCATCCGCGTCTGTTCGATCGTTGCGACTGCGCTGGCTGTACACCGGTGTTGCGCTAGCCACAGCCGCCGCTGTCGTCTTTTTCGCCATGCCCCATCTGCGCAGGCCAAACACGAACTTGCGCACGGAACCCGAATCGCAAACGGCGGCGACTATCAAACAGTCGCCTCCGATCGTGACGATGGTTCTCAAACCCGCAACTCCGCAAGAAATAGAAAGAGACAGAAAGCAACATGCCCGTCGCGTTGCTCGTCCCGAGCCCGAAGTCCTCGTCCCACCCGATGAGCGGATCGGACTCGAACAATTCATCGCGAACTTGAACAGCCGGGCGGATCTACCCGCCGTCATCGTAAAGCCGCTTCAGCAACAGCCGGAACAGAGCATCGCCGCCCTCAAGACACCCGAAATTGAAACCGCAGCTCTTGTCGTGCAACCGCTTCAGGAATCAAGCACCGAGTAGTCGAAAACAAGTTTTGAATCGCAATCAGCATTCTGAAAACGGAGGAACGAAAAGATGCGAAAGTTGGCTTTCCTGCTGTTGATTCTCGGTTTGGCGATTCCAGTGCCAAAAGTGGCTGCACAAGATAAGTCCAACGACGGAGCTGCCGCTGCCGTGCCGCTGAAGATTCAAATCGTCTTCACCGAAACGGACGGCGACAAAAAGCTGAAGAGCATGCCGTACACAATGGTCTTCGCAACTGGCGTTAACCACGATCCAAACGTTGCAAAACTCCGCGTCGGGAGCCGCGTCCCTCTCTACACGGGCAAAGACAGCGGTTTGCAGTACATCGACGTTGGAACGAATCTCGATTGCCGCGCCGAGAAGCTTGAAGAAGGGCGCTACAGCCTTCGCCTGTCGCTGGAACGGTCTTGGGTACAAGCCGACGTCCAGATTCCGGTTGAGCAGTCGACCCCAACAGGCGGGTCGCCGGGTCAATTCAAAGAGCCCGTCATCGGCCAGTACAAGATAGACGCCACGATGATCGCCCGCATAGGCCAGCCGGTTGAGAGCACAACCGCCACCGACCCCATCACCGGTCGCACCCTGAAAATCGACGTAACCCTAACCGTCCTGAAGTAGCAAAGCCATCCTGGGTGCCGCACCCTCAGTTTTCAGAGGGTGCGGTTTTTCCCATCCAATCAGCACCAACGATCCGTTCAGCGCGTTCTCTCCGCGTCCCCCTGCGCTCTCAGCGTCTCTGCGTTATCTTTTTTTCGCTCCTCACAAAATGCTCGCCAGCGCATCCCCCAAACTCTCATGCTGAAATCCAAATCCCATCTCCTTCAATCTCCCCGGTAAAACCCTTTCGCTGGCCAGCAGCATCGAGTCCGCCATCTCTTCCCCCATCGCCATCCGCAGCGCAAACGCCGGCGCCGTAAACACGCCCGGACGATGCATCGCCCGCGCCAGCTCCCGCGTGAACTCCTCATTCCTCACCGGCTTCGGCGACACCACATTCACCACGCCGCTCACGCCATCATTCTCCAGCGCCCACCGAATCACTCCAATCACATCCTCCAGCGTCACCCACGACATCCACTGCCGTCCCGACCCCAGCTTCCCGCCCACGAAAAATTGGAACGGCTTCATCATCTGCGGCAACGCGCCGCCCTGCCTCGCCAAGATAATTCCAAACCGCGTCAGCACCACCCGCATCCCCAGCGCTTCCGCCTTCCGCGCCTCCGCCTCCCAGTCCAACGACACCTTCGGCAAAAATCCCTGCCCCGGCGTGCTCTCTTCCGTCAGCGTTTCGTCCCCCCGATCGCCATAAAATCCCACCGCCGACGCCGACACCATCACTTTCGGCCTCGCTTTCAATTTCGCCAGCGCATTCACCAGCGCCATCGTCGTCTTCACGCGGCTCGCTCTCAGCACCATCTTTCTCTGCTGCGTCCACTTCCCATCGGCAACTGACGCCCCCGCCAGATTCACCACCGCTTCGGCGTCCGCAATCGTCCCCTGCGAATCCGCCAGCGACAGCCCATCCGACGCCTCCGGGTCCCAAGGCACATCCACAACGCGCGAATCGGTCGACGGCGCCGAGTCATCTTTCTTGCGCGAACCCTTCTTCGGCGCCACGCTCTCGCGCCGCACCAGCCGGCACACCGAATGCCCGTCGCGCACCAGCGACTTGATCAGCGCCGTCCCCACCAGCCCCGTAGCCCCGGTAATCAAAACCTTCATACACTCTCCTGAATCCGCTCGATATCGGTGCGGTTTCACCCTGAGGGCTTCACCCGAAGGGTACGTACCGCGGCCTCATCGCCTGCAACTGGACAGACTCACACCCTGCCAACTCCGATGCCTCAAATCTCTAGTACGTCAACCACTCCAATCTAGTTCCGCAACTAACCCCCGCCCCCCGGTGTTCCACTCCTCAGGCCCAACTATGCTTGAACGCCCCGAACCCGCTCCGCTGGCCGCAATCCCGCCCCGGCGCTACAATCCCCACGTGCCCGGCGCAGACACCAATCCTATCCGCCTCAACGTGCTCTTTTTTGGACGATTGAAGGACGCCATTGGTCACTCTCAGGAGTCGGTGGAAATTCCATCAGACTCCCGCATCGAGGACCTTTTCGCTCAATGCGTCGCCCGATACCCCGGATTGGCCGATCATCGCAAAGCGATGGCTGTCTCCCGCAATCGCGAATTCGCCGCCTGGACAACCCCGCTCCAACCCGGCGACGAAGTAGCGTTTCTTCCGCCGGTCAGCGGCGGCTAAACGCGCCCGAACCCCGCCAATGTCCACCACTCCCACCAACGATCTCATCCAACTCGGTCACGATCCGATCGATGCCACAGTGCTCGTCCGCCACGTTCGCACCGATTCCGACGGCGCTATCGTCACCTTTGACGGCTGTGTTCGCGACAATTCCCACGGGCGCCGCACGCTCTACCTTGAATATGAATCCTACGAATCGATGGCACTGGCGAAACTCGGCGAGATCAGCGCCGAAATCTACGTGAAATTCGCCATCGATCGCGTCGCGATAGCGCATCGCCTCGGTCGCCTCGAAATTGGCGAGACCAGCGTATTCATCGCAGTCAGCGCGCCACACCGTGCTGCCGCGTTCGACGCTTGCCGCTTTGCCATCGACACGCTCAAACGCACCGTTCCCATCTGGAAAAAAGAATATTTTGCCGACGGTGCCGTCTGGGCCGACGGCGAGTTGCCTCCGCCACCGGCGCAAGAATCCGCAGCGTCTGGCGCATCCGTCTCAGCCACGCGAGTTACAAAAACTGCATCTTAATATCTCAATGCCGCCAACCCCACGCCGCGCAAGCTCCTCCCAACTCGCACCATCGCGGAATTCCGGCCGACTGAATAAGCGGACTGGGCTGTGTAGGGGCGCGCTTCAGCGCGACCGGGTTTTGCCTTTGCTCTTCGTGCTCGTTTGCTGCATTGGCGCTTTCACGACACGCGGAGTGAACGCGCAAGATCAGCCCGGCCCAACTCCTCCACCGCCGCCGCAACAAACCGATCGTCCGCCTTGGGCGCGCAAAAGCAAAAGTAATTCGAATAACTCAAGCAATTCGAACAACTCTAACAGCTCAAACAGTGGCGCCTCGGATTCGTCGAAGACTGCAACTCCAACTGCCTCTACCAATCCGCCGCCCATCGTTCAGCCGATCCCAGCCGACGATCCTCCCGCGTCGCAACAGCAGCGCGGCCGCATCAAGGTCAACGTCCAACTCGTCAGCGTTCTCGCCAGCGTCCTCGACGAGCACAATCGCCCCGCCATCGACATTCCCCGCGAGAAGTTTCACGTCTTCGAGGAAGGCGTCGAACAAAAACTGGAAGTCTTCGAATCTGAAACGAAGCAGCCGCTCGACCTCGCGCTCATGATCGATGCGAGTCTCAGTGCTCACAAGGAAATCAGCTTCGAGCAAGAAGCCTCCGCGCGATTCATTCGCCAGATTCTTCGGCCCGACGATCGCCTCTCTGTTTTCAGCGTCGGGGAAGACGTCGTGCAACTCGCCAACTTCAGCGACAACGTCGGCACACTCGAAGCTGCCGTTCACAAAATGCCGGCGGGCTCTGGTACTTCACTCTACGATGCAATTCTTCTCGGCTCGCGTCAGCTTGAACGCCGCGGCGAAGATCGCCGTCGCGTCATCGTTCTCGTGACGGATGCGGGAGAAACGACGAGCTACGCCGACTTCGACGCTGCACGCAAAGCCGCCGTGAAGTCCGGCGCGCTGCTCTATACGATCGTCGTGCGCCCGGTGAAAAACGAAAGCGGCCGCAACACCGCCGGCGAGCACGCACTCGACACCATCACCGACACCATGGGCGGCGCCATGTTCTATCCCGACCAGCTCCAGGAGCTCGACGGCATCTTCGACCGCATCAATCGAGAGCTCCGCACGCAATACCGCCTCGGCTACTACCCCGAACCGCGCGGCCCCGCCAACACCTACCGCAACATCCAAGTCAAAGTCGACGGCACCTACCAAGTCCGCCACCGCAAAACCTACCTCACCGGCCCCCAGTAGCCTCTAGTAGCGCCGGCACCCTTGCCGGCGTTTTGTTTTCGCAACGAGACCGCAATCAATGCAGCGAGTGGCGTATTATTGAAACAGCGTTTCTCAAAGAGACGAGCTGGAGAAAGAATGAACCCTCTAGTGGCCTTGCCGTTCACCGTGCCGGTAATTGTAGCCGCTGTCCTCATAGCGCTCTTCTGAGTTGAGATCCGAGGTTCAGCTGAAGATAGGGAAGCGAGAACCTGAAGCTTCCACCAGTAAGTAAAAGTAGAGGAATTTAAGTAGCTCACCTACCTGCCGTATACTCCGTCCAACTGTGCATCTTAATGGGGTGAAGAATGAAACGTACGATTGTGCTCGTCGCCGTCCTCGCAGTTTTCTGTGCATCCGCGCTCTCTCAGGAAAAGGAAAAGAAACCCGTGACCCTCCGCAGGATCCTTCTCGAACAGCTTCAAACCAACCACAACAAGCAGGACTGGTTCGTTCCGGCGAGCCTCGCCGTCGCCGGACTCACTCCGGAGCAAGCCTCCTGGAAGGGCAACAGCGGCGATCATTCGATCGGCCAGCTGACTTACCACTTGGTTTTTTGGAACAAGGAATCGCTCGCCAGAGTGACAGGCCAGAAGCCCGAAAATTCCGACGACAACGAAAAAACCTTCAACAATTTCGACGCGAAAACCTGGACGGAAACCGTCGCGCAACTCGATCAGGTGATGACCGAGCTCGAGAAATTTGTCGAAACTGCCGACGAAGCCACGCTCGAGAAAAATGCCTCGCGCATCGCGCACGTCTGCGCTCACAACGCATATCACACCGGCCAGATCCTCTACATCCGCAAAGAAAAAGGCTGGTGGGACCCCGCCAAAGGCGTGAAGTAGCGCGCAGTGGTAGCGCCGGCATCTTGCCGGCGGTTTTGACTTGTGATTCAGCGCCCCCATTTAACCAAGCAAGACGCTCGTGTACGGGCGCAGCACTGCTGCGCCCCATCTCGGCAAGATCTCTACCATCGTCCCACCGTATCCACCGCGAATCTCCCCACGACACGGTGTACAATCGCATCCGTTCGTGAACTTCACGAAGGGATTGAGATTGTTTCTACGCAGTATCATTCATGCCCCTCACGCCAATGAACAAACGCACATTCCTGAAACTCGGTTCGGCGGTTGCAGCAACGCCGATTTTGTCTCCACTCCTGAGCTGGGCCGCGGGTGAAAAACTGAAGAACTGGGCCGGCAATTTTGAGTTCAGCACCGAAAACGTCACGCCGGCGAAATCGCTCGAGCAGGTGCAGCAGTACGTCAAGTCGCAAGAAAAGATGAAGGCGCTAGGCACGCGCCACTGCTTCAACCAGATAGCGAACAGCAAACACGCGCTGCTCGAGATGAAGCCGCTCGATCACGCGATCTCGATCGACGAAAACGAGCGCACCGTCACGGTCGAGCCGGGAATGAGCTACGGCCAGCTCGCGCCATATCTCGATTCCAAAGGCTGGGCGCTGCACAATCTTGCGTCACTGCCGCACATTTCCGTCGCCGGCTCCTGCGCCACGGCGACGCACGGTTCCGGCGACAACAACGGCAATCTATCTTCCGCAGTCGCCGCGCTCGAAATGGTCACGGCATCAGGCGACATCTTGAAACTTTCGCGCAAATACGACGGCGAGAAATTCCTCGGCGCTGTCGTGCATCTTGGTGCGCTTGGTGTCGTCACGAAAATCACGCTCAATATTCTGCCGACGTATCAGGTGCGGCAGGTGCTTTACGAAAATCTGCCGATGTCCGCGCTGAAGGATCACTTCGATCAGATCATGGGGGCTGCCTATAGCGTTAGCCTCTTCACCGACTGGCAAGACCAGAAATTCACCGAGGTGTGGCTGAAAAGCCGCGTCACGGAGAAAGAGAAATTCACAGCCGAGCCACAGTTTTTTGGCGCGACGCTTGCGAAGAAAAATATGCATCCGATCGCAGCGCTCTCCGCCGAGAATTGCACCGAACAGATGGGCGTGCCTGGACCGTGGTACGACCGCTTGCCGCACTTCAAGATGGGATTTACTCCGAGCGCCGGCAAAGAGTTGCAGTCGGAATATTTTGTTCCGCGCCACAGCGCGGTCGATGCGATCATGGCCGTTGAAAAATTGCACGAACAGATCACACCGCATTTGCTCATCACGGAAATCCGCAGCATCTCAGGCGACGATTTGTGGATGAGCCCATGCCGCCACCAGGACTGCGTCACGATTCACTTCACATGGAAGCCCGAGTGGCCTGAAGTGCGCGCGCTGCTGCCGCAGATCGAAAAAGAAATCATTCCGTTCCGGGCGCGGCCGCATTGGGGAAAACTTTTCACGATGACGCCGCAACAATTGCGAAAGAGTTACGGAAAAATTGACGAGTTCATCGAAATGGCGAAGTCACTCGATCCAACCGGAAAATTCCGCAACGAATTTCTGGATACGAACGTCTTCGCATCCTGAGCTTCCTCAACTACGAGCCTGCATCGCCGCCCGAAAAGAAAGGCAACATCATGCGAGCTGACATCGTTCCCGGCGCGAAGTTTCCGGACTACGAACTTACGGATCATACCTCCAAGCGGCGCAAGCTTTCTGATCTGCAAGGACAAGATCCGCTCATTCTTGTCCTGGCTCGCGGCGGGTATTGCCCAAGAGATCGGCGGCAGTCCGAAAACCTGCTGGAGCTGCATCACGAAATGGAGATCGGCTTTTGCCGGCTCGTCACGGTCAGCACGGACAATCTGCTCGTGACGAATGAATTTCGCAGCGGGGTCGGCGCGCACTGGACGTTTTTGTCGGACGCCGGCCGCACGGTGCAAAAAGATCTGGACATCGCGGAATATACCGATCCGGCGCACGATCCGATGATTCCGTACACGATCGTGCTGGAGCCCGGCCTCGTCGTATTCAAGATCTACAATGGCTACTGGTTTTTCGGCCGCCCGACGAATGAAGAGCTTCGCCAGGATTTGCGCGCCGTCCTGAAAAAGTGTCGCGCCGATTGGGACATTTCAACCCCTGAATTGAAAGCTGCCTGGCAGCGCGGCGAAAAGAACCGCTTCTATCCCTACGGCAAAACCTACGCTCAGGTTTTTAGCGAGCAGGAATAAACCCATTACGCCCGGGCAAGCTGGGGCGCAGCGGGCTGCGCCCATATAAGACCAAGCACCGCGATCGAACTGCGACGGGCGCCCGATTGATATTCCACTGCGGCAAGCGGCCGCGAACTCAAGCGATCTCCTTTGTTTGTGCGCGTTCGAGGTAGGCGCAGAAGGCGTTGGCTAGCTGCATCTGGCGCGGGCTCTTGCATTCGGGCTCGAAGAGCCGCGGATTGCCGACGACGATCACGGCGGTTTGCGCGCGTGACGTCGCCACGTTGAATCGATTGAGGCTGTATAGAAATTCCATCCCACGCGGCGCATCTTCTGGCGTCGAAGTCGTCAGCGAAAAAATCACCACCGGCGCTTCCTGCCCCTGAAATTTGTCCACTGTGCCGACTCTCGCGCCATTCGGAAGAGCCGTCAGCAAATCGGAAACTTGTGCGTTGTATGGAGCAACGACGAGTACGTCCTCGATCATCACACGCTTCTTTGTAGTTGTGGTGCGGTACCAGTCCACTCCGGAAGCCGCGAGACTGGTGATAATTTTCCTGATGATTTCGACTTCCTGCGGCGAAGAGTTACGGCATCCCGTGTGATCTGTAGGCACGAACCAAAGACCGGCACCGTTCAGCCATGGATGCCCAGCGATGATTCGCTGATCGAGCGTATGAAAGGACTGAAGGCGCGCCTCGTAAAAGAGGGTAGACGTGAATTCGCAGATGTTTGGATGCAAGCGGTAAGTTACAGGTAGGAGCATGCCTTTTTCGGGAGGGATTGTTTTGTGGTCGCCCATGACATGTTCCACCGCGGATTTGTCCGCACCGGGAGGGTGACTGCCCTGCACGGGACGCTCAAGCTGTTGTGGATCGCCGATTAGAACGATGTTGTGAGCCGCTTGGCCGACCGCGACGACATCGGCGAGTGCGACTTGGCCTGCCTCGTCGATGAAGAGATAGTCGACCGATTCAAGGAAATCGGGCAGCACCCAAGTCCACGAAACTGCCCCGACAACATTCGCATTTCCCAACAGAAGAGCGTCCAGGACCTCATTGTTCTTCGTTGTTACCGCGATTCCGTCGATAGGATCGAGATCTTCGCGATCGGCCAGCTTTTGCAGGCAACGGACTTCTTTAAAATCGTTAAGCTTGGCATTGTCTACGACCTTGGCCAGCAAGTTTTGGATCACTTGGTGGCTTTGCGCGGTGACGCCAATCTTTTTTCCTTGTCTGACGAGATCGCAAATCATGTGGGCGCCGGTTGTGGTTTTTCCAACTCCCGGAGGGCCTTGAATGGCGAAGACTGAGCGATCGAGCGCGCCTGCCACGCGTGAAGCGGTCACTTTCGCCTCTTCGAGCGGCAACGGCTTGAGTGTTTCCCCTCTTAGCAGACGAGGGGGCTTTCGGAGCAGTAAGTCTCGGACGGCCTGACGGCTTCCGAGCCCCTCAATGCCGTGCTCCAGGACTTGATCGCCGAGTCGCAGCAAAGAATCCGCATGGTCGTCATGGCCATAAGGCTTTTTCCATACATACACTGCGGTCGGGTGACATTCGGCCGACTTCCTTGTCTTTTTGACTTCGACGGTGCGCGCTGCGAAATCGATGTCGAGAATTGTGCCGAACTTCTCACGGTCATTGCCAAACCACAGCTCTTTTTCGATCCGAGCATCCGTTTCCTGCTTCGCGAAACTGTAGCGATCGGTTGGAACTTGCTTGCCGCCGCCAGCGAGTCGCTTGACGAAGTTTAGGCCTGCAAGGCCTGCGCGGTCGTCGAGTAAATCCTCTTCATCTAAGGCAGCGAGCCGAAATCCCTCCCAGTAGCCTGCTTTGCTTTCGCGGCGATGGAAGTCGAGGAGTTGGGCGAGGAGCCAGGTGGCGGACTGTTTTTCGTCGCGCTTGGATGCGTCGGGTGGGATGCCTGCGGTTAGTCTTTCGACGAGGGCTTTCACGCGTTGCTGGCGGGCGTTGAGATCTTCGGTTGGCGCACCGTCGCCGAGAGGAGGGCGGTCGATTTTGTGGCCGGCGGCGATTTGGGCGGAGCGTTGGGATTCGAGCCAGTCGCGGAGGGCGGAGGTGGCGAAGCAGTCGTCGCGGTTGTAGGTCTCCATGTCGGTGATGAAGTTTTCGGGGATGGCGTCGGACCAACCGAGTTCGAGGCTGTGGGTGATGTAGCGCATGGCGGCGCGCGAATCGTCTTTGTGGATGCTGCGTTTGAAGCCGGCGAAGTGCTCGAGAGTTTTGAGCGAGTATTCTTCGACGCCGGCGCGGAGGGCTTGTTTGAAGATGGAGTGGAGATCGATGAAGAGGCCGGCGCGGAGCATGCTGTCGATTTCTTCTTCGCGCGTGGCGTATAGGCCCATGAGGTTTTTGAATGCGCCGGGTTCGTAGCCGCCGAAGTGATAGACGTGCATCGTGGGAAATTCTTTGCGCCGAATCGTGACGAGGTCGACGAACCACTCGAAGGCGGTTTTTTCTTCGCCAGGGTTGTAGGCCCAAACTTTTTCGTAGCGCAGCTGGTCGTCGGCGTTCTTTACGGCGACGCCGAAGAGATATTGCAGGCCGGAATTGCCCACGAAGGGGTCGCCTTCGAGATCGACGAAGACGTCGCCGGGTGATGGCTCGGGGAGTTTGCAGAAGCCGGTTTTTTCGACGACGGGAAGAATTGGTTCGTGCTTCGGGATTTCGAGATCTTTGCTTTCGACCTGGATGCGGGCTTGTTCGCGGACACGGTCGTAGCTTTCGCGTGAGCCATGCAGAGGCTTTTTTTCTCGCGGGAGAGGGTGCAGCATCGCGGCGAGCTTCTCGATGTCGTCGACTTGCCAGATTTCGAGTTGGTCGCGTTGCTGGCGGCGGATTCCGGCGACGAGTGAAAGGTGTTTGTCGTCGCGGCGGCGACGGTCGCACTGGCGGAACCAGCGGCAGATGTCGCAATGGAGGCACGGCTCGGGGTACGTGCTGATTTCATGGCCGTTGTTCGTGGAGGTTTCGAGGCGTTCTTTGATGTGGCGGTAGTAGGCGGAATATTCGGCGACGCGATATTTTTCGGGGGAGGCTTCTTTGCCGGGTGGGACGACCCACATATTTTCGGGGAGGTAGTCGGCGGCGGAGATTGGCGCGGCGTCGAAATCGAATGCGGCTTGTGATTTGTTCGTTTTCGATTTTGATTTTGGGTCGGGCGCGGGTTTGGCTGGCGTTGCGTTTGGCGGGCGCTGAATTTCGCCGAGAAGTTCGGAGTAGAACGAAAGCTGAAGGATCGTGGTGGCTTTCGTTTCTTTGGAGAGCTTGCAGTCGTAAGCCTCGTAGGTCCAATTGCCGAAGCGGCTGGATTTTCCGTGAACTTTGCGGAGGACGTCGGGTCGACCGAAAAAGCGACCGTGTAGTAGTGCGCCCTGAGCAATCGCTTCGACGCCGGATTCCATCGCTTTGCGGGTTTCGTCGAGGATGCGCTTTTCGTCCATGCCGCTGAGATTGAGAAGATTGCCCGGGCCGACTTCTTTTTCGAGGAGGGCTAGATATTTGGTTTCGTGGCGAAGGCCGAGTTCGCGGATGACGACCATGTCGGGCGATTCCCATTTTGGGACGTCGCGCTCGCCGCGAGCGGCGGAGATCTCGAGCTCAGTGAGGTGGCGGCACGCGAGGTGATTGCTGACGTCGGTGGCGGCCAGGCGAATTTCGCCGTTTACGATGCGCATAGGAGGAGCCTACCTGATTGGTGTGGGTTGAGCGAGGAGGGGCGAAAGAGGCGAAAGGGGGTATACCCCCCGGGTGTTTTCGCAAGAGTGGGGAAGTTATTCAAAAGAAAAGCGTTAAGTGGGTTCTGATTTTTATATATGGCAAAGAGTGTGGAAGTGATTGGAAAGGAGGGGGTTGCGGGGGCGAGAGTTTCGCTTTGGATTCGCCGGATTTGCGAGTGGGAGGGGATTTGGGGACTCACGAGACATCATAGCAGTGTAGTTACCAAATGTCAAACATTATCTTGATGTTCGAATGGTTAATGAGGCCTGCCAGGAGTCGTTTCGTTGGGCGGTTAATGACGGTTGAGATCCTTCGGCCTCCTGCGGACGCCTCAGGGTGACAAATTTGGTTTGGCTGTAGGCAAAGAGGGCGGGCAAGGGGCCGCCTTATTCTTCGCGGAGGGTTTGGGTGGGCTCCATCTTGGTGGCGCGGTAGGCGGGCAGGGTGTTGGCGGCGATCCCAACCACGACAAGGAGCAGGGCTACGGCTGTGAACGTCAGCGGATCGGTTGCGGGGACGCCGAACAGCAACGAGGCGACCAGGCGGCTCAGGGCGATGGCGGCAATTACGCCCAGCGCCACGCCGATAAGGATGGGCTTCATGCCGTCGCCTACTACCAAGCGAAGGATGTCGGATTGTGAGGCGCCCAACGCCATGCGGATGCCGATTTCGCGGACGCGGCGGCGGACGGTGTAGCTGAGGACGCCGTAGATGCCGACAGCGGCGAGTAGCAGCGCCAAACCGGCG
>Ga0209006_10004332_pt1 | contig 12880 bp, 10 predicted proteins | sample JacPin_JW_Ref_O2_FD_188567 | JGI IMG/M metagenome (GOLD analysis project Ga0209006, IMG submission 188567) | Forest soil microbial communities from Algoma, Ontario, Canada - Jack Pine, Ontario site 1_JW_Ref_O2 (SPAdes) (version 2) | ecosystem: Environmental > Terrestrial > Soil > Boreal...
GTGGCGCAGCCGAACGAGTTCGCCGATATCCGCCGCCGGGAGCGGCAGACTGAACAGATATCCTTGCATCTCGTCACAGCCGGCGGCCTGCAGGAGCCCTCGTTGGGTCGCGGTCTCCACGCCCTCCGCGGTGGTCTGCATCTTAAGGCTCGAGGCCAGGCTCAAAATCGCATGAACGATAGCCGCGGCCTCGCCGCCATGCAGCAGATCTGCGACGAACGAGCGGTCGACCTTGATACGATCGAACGGAAAACTTCTCAGATAGGAAAGCGACGAATAACCGGTACCGAAATCGTCCAGCGCGATCCGAACCCCAAGCTCGCGAAGCTGATGCAGCATCAGAAACGAGGATTCGTTGTTCTGCATGAGCACAGACTCCGTGATCTCAAGCTCCAGCCGCTGCGCCGGTAAACCGGATTCCGCGAGCGCCGCCACGACCACGAGCGGCAGCGCGCTATTTCGGAATTGTGCCGGCGAGACGTTGACCGCCACTCGCATGGAGCTTGGCCAATTCGTCGCGTCGGCACACGCGCGCTTGAGGACCCATTCTCCGATACTGTTGATCAAGCCGGTCTCTTCCGCCACCGGAACGAACTCGGCCGGCAAAACCATGCCTCGCACCGGGTGCTGCCAGCGCAGCAGCGCCTCGCAACCGCTGATCGTCCCGCTTTCGAGAGCCAGAATGGGCTGGTAGTAAAGGACAAACTCGTCTTTCTGTAGCGCCGATCGCAAATCCACTTCCAACGCCCGTCGCCGCTTCATGCGTGCGTTCATTTCCGGCTCGTAATAGCGGTAGTTGCCGCGCCCCTCGGCTTTGGCCCCATAGAGCGCCAAATCCGCGTGATTCAAAAGCTCATCGATTTCCAGACCATCCTCGGGAGCCAAAGCGATGCCAATGCTCAGGTCGCTTCCGGTCTGATGGCCGTTCAAGTAGAACGCGCGACCTGCCACGGCGTCGCGCAAATGCCGGGCGAGGATTTCTGCCTCCTTCGGATTTTGCAGGCTCGTACGGACGACGGCAAATTCGTCGCCGCCAAGACGGGCGATCAGACCGCTTTCATTCAGGCAGCCGCGAATTTGCTGCGCCACCTCCTTCAAAAGCTCGTCGCCGGCGCGGTGGCCGAGCGTGTCGTTGATGTTCTTGAAATAATCGAGATCGATGCAGAGCACCGCGAGCCTTGCTCCGCGCCGCGCAAACGACAGCTCCTTCATCAGCTGTTCGCGAAACAGCGTCCGGTTGGGAACGCCGGTCAGCGGATCGTAGTGCGCAAGCCGCGCAATCCTTGCCTCAGCCAGCTTTCGCTCCGTCACGTCATCGATGACGCCGAGAATATACAGTGTTTGATCGCGTTGATCGTTGAATACGATCCGGCGAGACAAGATCATCCGCGGTTCGCCGGAAGCCGTGATGATCTCGCGTTCGTCAAACATCGGCTGGAAAGACCGCAAGAGCGTGTCGTCACGCACCTCAATTCTCGATGCCTCCTCGGCCGGAAAGACCGCCGCAGCGGTTTTGCCGATCATTTCTTGTCGCGGCATCCCCCAGAACCGCTCGCCAGCCCCGTTGACGAGCACATAGCGGCGATCGCTAGCGCGCTTGACGAAGATAGCCGACGGAACGTTGTTGATGATCAGGTCGAGGAACGCCCGGTTGCGGTCGCGCTCCTGCTCGGCGCGGCGCTGGTCGGTGATATCCTCGAACGTCGCGACCCAACCGCCCGTCTCGATCGGATGGCGCACCACGCGAAGGATCCGATTATTCGCCCCCCGCATCTCCGCCAACCCGACCTCGCCCGCACGTACTTTCGTCAAGATCGAAGCCACGTACGGCTCCGGATCCGGCAGCGCATGCCCAGCAGCGGCGCGCCGCCGAAGCACGTCGACCAGCGCATTTCCTTCCACAGGCTCATCCTCATCGCCCATGAATTCGCGGTATCGCCGATTGCACATGATGATGCGGCCGTCGGCGTCGTGCAGGCAAAGGCCGTGGGCCATATTGTTGAGCGCGGCGTCCAATTGCGCCGATTTCTCCTGGGCGACCGCCTCCGCACGTTCGCGAACCTTAAGCAATTGCTGGCGTTCAGTTATGTCTTCGTGTGTTGCCACCCAGCCGCCGCCGCCCAACGGCTTGGTGACAATTCGAACGACCCGGCCGTCTTTGGCCGGCCTTACGATGGTGCTCATCTTTCCTTCGGCAAGAACTTCGACGACGCGGTTGAAGACACCCTCCGCATCCTCGAACAGCGATCCGCTCAGCTTGCGCTGCATCAGCAGGTCGCGAAACGGAAGGCCGGGTTTGACGGCGTCGGGCGAAAGCCCGTACAGCTCGCAATAGCGGCGATTGCGCAGCGCCAGGCGCTGGCTGCCGTCAAACATCACCAGGCCCTGGGTCATGTGATCGATCGCGGTGTCCAGCTTACTTTTTTCTTCCCGGATGATTTGCTGATATTGATCGCGTCGCCGCAATTGATGCCAAAACATCACGGCGGCAGGGCCGACAAAGACCACGCAGCCAATGAGCAGGTCGAGAATGATATCCTCGACCAAAGTCAGCGCCCGCCCCTGCAGGAAAGCAGCGCTCAGCAGCGGAATGGCGCTGAGCGCCGCGACCGCAATACCTGCCAACGCGACCCAGAAGACGATTTGAGCTTTTGGCATTCGCGGCATTCTGGCAAACTAACCTCTTGCGTTGCCACACAGATCAACATGCCAGCAGAGCCCTTATTCGATGCGTTGAGGGCCGTTGTTTTCCGCGATAAGGGCAACGGTGTGTTATTGAATTTCCTCAATTCGCCGTTCTGCGAGACAAAGAAGGGATCGTCATGCGGAAGATACTTCGACTGTCGCTGATGCTGCTGATCGGTGGTTTGGTTGCAACGCCGGCAGGCGCAACGGACGAGCCTGATCTCATTTTCAAGCGTTCGACCGTATTCAAGCTGGTCACGCCCAACGATAAGCTCGCCACTTACGGTATCGATGACCCTGACGTGGACGGCGTCGCCTGCCACTTTACCGTCCCCGAACGCGGAGGCGTCAAAGGATGGCTCGGCGTGGCCGAAGAGGTGTCGGACATCTCCCTCGCCTGCCGGCAGATCGGACCGATCCATTTCAAGGCCAAGTTCGCTCAGGGCGACGACATGTTTCGCAGGCGCCGCTCGTTATTTTTCAAAAAGATGCAAATCGTGCGCGGCTGTGACGGCAAGCGCAATGTGCTCGTCTACATGGTCTATTCCGACCGTCTCATTGAAGGCTCGCCGAAGAACTCCACCTCGACTGTGCCGATCATGCCTTGGGGATCGGGCGATCAAATCCAGCGTTGCGAAGATTTTTTGGAGAAATAGCAGCGCAGCCGAGCGCGACGCTGTCCGGGCCGAGGCCCATTTCATTCCGCGACGCGAGTTATCAGATGCAGACATTCGCCGCCGACACGTGCGGAACCGACGACGGCCGCGCCTGCAGCCGCGTGCACCCACAATGCGCATTGGATGACGCGTATCCGAGCAATCGCGTGCGCGTGGCGGCCTTTCTCACCCCGAGGCAGCGATGCAAGCCGTCAGTACCTCGGGTTGCGGTAGTTATCTGACGCACGGTCGGACAAATGATGAGCACTGGCCAAGGCGAAGGGAATGAACCATAAGGAGGGGTTGACTTCAGGGACGTGTCGTTTGTCTGGACAGCCTGAAACCGGGCTCTATGTGGCACCGACGCTTGACGATGCCGTCGCTGCGCTCGCCGAGCGCGGGCGTGAGGCGGCGCCGCTGGCGGGCGCGACCTGGATCATGCGGGCGCCGCTGCGTCAGGAACGGCATCTCTTTTATGTAGCGATCGGTCAGATCGCCGCGTTGCACGACGTGTCCGTAGACGACCGCAACGTCAGTATAGGGGCGTGCGCCACCCACGCTGAGCTCATACGCGGGCTTGCCGCGATATCCGATTGCCGCGCACTCGCCTTGGCCGCCGGCAACGCAGCAAATCCGGCCATCCGGCAGGTCGCAACGATCGGCGGAAATCTGTGCGCTGCCGATTTCCCCGCCGCCGATTTGGTAACCGCGCTTCTGTGCCTTGATGCCGAGATCGAGTTGCAAGGGCCGCAGGGAAGGGACCGGATATCGCTCAGCCATTTTCTTGAGATCAGAACGAGCCTCGCGCCGGGTCAGCTCGTACGGCGCATCATCGTTGCGCGTGCGCAACGCCGTTCGGTGCACGTTCGGCTGCCGTTGCGCAAAGCCGGCGATTATCCCGTCGCGATTTTCAGTCTCGCAGTGACGCTGAACGAGAGTGGCGGGGTCGTGGGCGCTAGTGCCGCCGTCGGATCGGTCGAGCCGACACCACGGCGCTGGCATGAACTGGAAGCCGAATTGGTCGGCCACCCGCTCGATCCGATACGGGCTGCTGAAAAAGCCCGACACCACAGCGCCGCCTTGCGCGGTCGTGACGCAGTCGAGGCTCCAGGCTGGTATCGCGTCAGTGTTCTTCCGAGCCTGGTCCGCAAGGCAGTGCATGCGTTGCGCGAACCCCATGAGCGATAAAGTGCGGACGAGACTGCCATGCCGATACGGCTGAGGATCAACGGCGAAGATCGGGTTTCGAACAGCGATCCCTTAAGTCCCTTGGTCGACGTTCTTCGCGACGAGTTCTTCCTGACCGGCGCCAAGCCCGTCTGCCGCGAAGGCTTCTGCGGTGCGTGTACGGTTCTGCTCGCGGGTGAGCCGATTGCATCGTGCCTGATGCCAGCCGGCCTCGTGGCAGACCGCGAGGTGCGTACCGTAGAGGGCCTCGCGCCGGAGGGTGATTTGTCGCCGCTGCAGCGCGCCTTGGAAGAACACGACGTGGTCCAATGCGGCATGTGCTTTCCCGGGCTCGTTGTGACTCTCACCCGCTACTTCGAACGCGCCGAACATCCCAGCCGTACCGATATGAAGGCTGCGCTGGCCGGAAATGTCTGCCGCTGCACGGGCTACGAGCGCATTCTTGACGCGGCGCTTTCGCTTGTCCGCACCGCCGAAACGCCGTGAGAAAAAGATGTCCGAAGCAACGACAGCGACAATGAATTTCCCGCGGCGTGATGCACGTGACAAGCTGCGCGGCCGCACGCGCTTTACGATTGATCGCGCCCGCCCCGGCATGCTCTACGCGGCGTTGGCGCGGGCGCGGATTCCGTCTGCCCGCATCGTCCGCATCGACACCTCGGTGGCGCGGCGAATGCCGGGCGTACGCGCGGTTGTGACCGGGGCTGACGCACCCTTTCGCCACGGTATCGGCATCGCCGACCATCCGCTGTTCGCCGTCGATCGCATCCGACACGACGGTGAGCCGATCGCGGCAATCGCCGCCGAGACGCAGGCACAGGCGCAGGCCGCGGCGGCCGCGATCGAGATGGAGCTAGAGCCGCTTCCAGCCGTCATCTCGATGGCCGACGCACTGGCGCCGAACGCGCCTTTGGTCCACCCCGCCTGGAAAGATTACGAGGTTCTGTTCGAAGGCGGAGCACGCGGCGGCAACGTCGCCTGGGAGGCGACCGTGCTACGCGGCGACGTCGACGCCGCCTTCGCGCGCAACGACGTGCAAATCGTCGAAAGCAGTTTTCGTGTCGGGCGGCAGAATCATCTTTCCCTGGAGCCGCGCGCGGTGATCGCTTCCTACGAGGACGGCCGCTTCCATATCGAAACGTCAACCCAGGTGCCGTGGTCGATCAAAAATGCCACCGCCCGGTTTCTCAATGTGCCGCCGTCGGACGTGCGCGTCGCGGTACCTCCAGTCGGCGGCGGCTTCGGGCTGAAGTTCGATTGGGCGCTCGAGCCATTCGCGGCCCTCTTGGCGCGCGCTACCGGACGGCCGGTGCGCCTGATCAATTCGCGGCAGGAAGAGATGCTGACCTGCCTTTGCCGGGAGAACGCGGATATTTTTCTGCGCTCGGCGGTGACTCAGGATGGCGAGATCGTCGGGCGCGAAGCGGTCGTGTTGATGGATTGCGGCGCCTATGGGGGCGAGCAGATATTCCTGACAACGATGACCGCCCACACGCTCGGCGGCAATTACCGGCTTGGCGCCGTGCGGCTTGCGAGCCGCGCGGTCTATACCAATACCGCCCCCAACGGGGCGTTTCGCGCCTGTAACGGTGTTTACAACACCTTCGCGCTCGAACGCCACACCGACGAAATCTGCGCCGCAATCGGTATGGAGCCGTTGGAATTCCGCCGCCGCAACGTTCTCGGCAACAACGATCTCGGCGCGACCGGCCAGGTATTCGAAGGCAATGTCCTCAAGCCCATGCTCGATCGCATGAGCGCGCTGCGCGATACCGGTCCTTCGAAGAAGCACCTTGCCGGCGACCGGCTGTACGGCCGCGGTACGGCCGTTGGCACCTGGTTCGTTTTTGTTGGACCGTCGGCGGCGACGGTTCACCTCAATGCCGACGGCAGCGCCACGCTGGTGACGGCTGGCGTCGAGATCGGCTCCGGTTCGATGATGCAGTCGTTGCCGCAAATCGTCGCGAGTTCACTCGGACTGCGGCCCAACGATGTCGTCGTTCGCCCTGCCGACACCGACGCCGCCGGCTATGACGTCGGGGTCGGCGGCGGCCGAACCACGGTTTCGCTTGGCGCTGCGAGCCTCGCCGCCTGCGGCGAAGTGCGCAAAAAGCTCCTCGACGTGGCCGCGCAAATGCTCGAAGCGGATCCCGGGGATCTTGTCTTGCGTAACGGCAGGGTCGAAATCGTCGGTGCCGAAGGCTCGGGAACAACGATCGCGGCCGTTGCCCAGCGCGCGCAAGCCACCACCGGTCCGATCTCGGGAAGCGGCGCCTTTACGGGACCGGGCGTGCCCGCGATGCCGGGCTGCGCGGCCGGTCATTTCATCGAGGCTTTGGACATACCGGTGTTCGCGGTCCACGAATGCGAAGTCGCCGTCGACGCGGAGACCGGTCACGTGGAGGTGCTGAGCTATCGGGTCGTCCAAGACGTCGGGCGGGCGCTCAATCCGCGCGCGATTTTTGGACAAATCCAGGGAGGCGTCACCCAGGGTCTGGGTTATGCCTTACACGAAGAAATCTCGATCGGCGCCAACGGGCGTATCCTTCAAAACGGCTTTGAGACTTATCGGGTGCCGCTCGCACAGGACGTGGTGCCGGTGGAAATCAGTCTGTTCGAAGGCGCGCCTTCGATCGGGCCGCTGGGCACCAAAGGCGCCGGCGAAGTGCCGATCCTCAATGTCGGTGCGGCGGTTGCATGCGCGGTAGCAAACGCGATCGGCCGCCGTGTTCAGGAATTGCCGCTCACGCCGCCGCACGTACTGGAACTCATTCTAGGCAACAAACAACCGCTGAAATTTCATCACATCGCAGAAGCCTGGCGCGACAACGTGCTTGTGCAGCATCCCGGAACGCCGTGAAGCTGCTGGGCATCAACGGCGAAGCCCGTCCAATTCCCGATAGTCCGGCAGCGCATCGGTCACCGGCCGGCCACCGCGGATGACGAGTCGAGGACCGCCCGGCCGCGAGAGCAACTCCGACCACGATCGCGCGCGGAACACGATGAGATCGGCGTCGCGGCCGCTCCCCAATAAAGCGCCGACACTGGTCTTCATGATGCTGGCGGGAGTGGCCGTTATTGCCCGCGCCCAACCACCCAACGGACTATCAAGCTGCGCGATACGCACCGCCTGGGTGAAAACTTCGACCGGATCGAGGTCACCATAGGCATAGAATGGATCGCGCGTATTGTCGCTGCCGATCGCGACCGGTACGCCGGCCGCCGCAAGCTCCTGCAACAAAGTGACCCCGCGCCAGCGTGGCGTGCGCCCGCCTTCGCTCCGGTCCTGCAGATACATGTTGCACATCGGCAGCGAGACCACGGCCACGCCGGCAGCCACCACCCGGGCGATCGTGCGCTCCGCATCGCCGGCCGGCCGGCAGGCCAGACTGCAACAATGACCGGCGGTGACGCGCCCCTGCCAGCCGAAACGGATGGTGGCTTCCGCAATCGCCTCAAGGCCGTTGGAATGCGGATTGTCGGTTTCGTCGGCGTGAAAATCGAGGTCGAGATTGCGATCGCGCGCCAAGCCGAACACCCGGTCCAGCGCTGCGCCCGGATCGGCATCGTCAATCACGACGGCTCCCAAGATGCCGCCATGATCGGCGACGAGATCGGCAAGCCCCTCGCCCTCCTCCCCCGCGTAGCTGTCGAGCATGGCGAGCGACACGCCCTGCAAGGCAATGCGGCCGGTCCAACGGTCGCCCATTCGCGCCAGTACCGGCCAACTGATGTCGGCCTGCGGGCCCATCGAATCGATGTGCGTGCGAATGGCGGCGGTGCCGTGGACGAATGCGCAGCGCAGTGAAAAATCCATGCGCGCGGCAACGTCCGCGGCATTCCAAAACGCCCCGCGATCCCGGGCGACCAGCGCCAGCGCGTCTTGCCACCGGCCGCTTGTGTTGGGCACGCGAAACCAAGTCTGGCCTTTGTCGAGGTGCGTGTGAAGGTCGGCACACACCGGCCAGATCATCCCGCGGTCGAGATCGAGCGCCGGCAGGTTCGAAGCTGCAGCGTCATCGTCGGGGGCGACGCCAGCGTGGGTATCGAGCGCTAGTCTTTGGATTTTCCCCGCCCTGATGGTCAGCGTCGCCGACGCGAGCGCGTCGGACCGTGCGTTGCCGCCGTCGGCCGCCTCAAGCAGGCACAACGGGACGGTGGCGTTGATCAGGCGATAGTCTCCCCCCGGAATTGATGGAAAGCTTGTCATTCGCTTGGATGCCCATGGCCGTGAATGTGATGCCCGGCGTGACGTTACGCGCGCCACGGCGAACAGCAACCGGGTCCCCGGAACCCCTCGCGTGACGATGACTCGCCCGTCCTCGCACTAGCAGGACCAAGGTCCTGCCATGGGCACCCGCGATTTGTTAATCGAAATTATTGCGATAGATGTGGTTAAATTCGCTGGGCTTGGTAACTCGAATCAGTTGCATTCTTGATCGACGTAGAGGACCGCGTGCGGACGCAGCATCTGTTCGAAGAAGCGAAATGGCGTGATGCGATCGTATCCGATCTAATTCACTCCGCGCAGCGATGGCGCTTCGGGTCAAGCGTTTGCGGCTCTGACTGACTCCGCGGAGTTTGGCGAATGGCTCGCTTCAGCATCAATCTTCGCGATCTCGTGATCCTCGTCGCTGATCCAAGTTCGTACATGTCCATGCTTATTCACAGCATGCTGCGCGGCTTCGGCAGCAACAAGGTGCTGGAGGCGAGAAGCAGCACCAACGTTCTGCATATCCTGACCAACCAAAAGATCGATATCCTGATCTGCGACTCGCGGCTCCCGCCGCACGGCGGCCTGCCGCTGACTCGCGCCATTCGCCGCAAGCAGGACAATGCCAATCGCACCATCCCGATCCTGGTGATGACCAGCGACGGCCGGGAAACCACCGTAAAGCTCGCTCGAGACGCCGGCGCCAACATGGTGATCACCAAACCGATGTCGCCCGGGAGCCTTTACGATCGCCTTGCCTGGATCGCCTTCAATCCGCGCCAGTTCGTCGACACCCCCACGTATTTCGGGCCCGACCGTAGGTTCAAGATCGAAGGATATCCGAACGGCATCGGCCGCCGTAAAGGCGACAAGGCGGTCGAGATCGGTGAGGAAGCCGGTCCCGCGCTCGCCCAAGGCGACATCGACAGCCTGTTCAGCGCCGTGCAGACTGGCCACGATAGTTAGCGAGTCTGGCAGTGTCATCCGAAACGCGGATATTTCAGGTCGATACCAATTTCCAGCAGATGGCGCGCCGGCCCGGCGGAATAGCGCGCGATCGCGCCATCGAGAGGGCCGAAGTCGAAATCACGGGAGTGAAGGTCGGCTTCGACGAGTGGCTGAGCCGGGAACTTGCCGAACTAGCGGCGGCTTTCGCCGCGGCGCGCGATAATCCGCACGACGCGACACGGCTCGCTGAGTTCAAAAACCGCAGCCGGCAGATCGGTGACGTAACGGCGACCATGCGCTTTGAGTTGCTGGCCTTTGTCGCCGGATCTCTGTGTGAGCTATTGGACTCGATCGGCGCCGGCGCCGAATTTCCGGTTGAGCCGATCGCCTGTCATCTGGACGCTTTGAGCTTATCGGCACGAGCGGATTTTCGCGCGCTGCGGCCCGACCAAGTTCCGGAACTGACAAAAGGTCTGCGCCGCGTCGTCGAGCAGCGCACGAGCGCCGGATTGTGAATCTGCCTCGACCGCAAGCGCTTTCGCTCTCTTTGTCGAAACTGGCGCCAACTCGAGCACGCCCCGATTAGGCTGAAATCGGGGTCTATTCTGACCTAGAAGACGACTTCGGCGAAATCCTCATCGGCGGCACACAGTTGCCGAAGGATGCGGGCTTTAAGATCGGTGAGCGGTATCTTGGCGACTGCATCTCCCGCCGGATGCCCGTCTTCATTGGATTGTTGCCAGGATTCCGGTGACTTCGCCGCCGCCGACGCGAAGGTGTCGGCAAAGCTGACGAATTCCTGCTGCAGGCGGTCGAAATCCTGCAAGGCGACGACCAGATCGCGATCGGGTCGAGCAGTACGCAACGCGGTCAGCTCGGTCACCCGTGCCGTGGTCCTCTCAAGTCTCAGGATTGTCTCATGCAGCTCCGTCGCCATGACGCTGAGAAACTTTTTGACATTATCGAGTCCGGGTGTTGCAAGGTTCGGCGTTGCAGGATTCGGTATCGCAAGATCTGACGTCATAAGACTTGACGTCACAAGGCTTGATGGCACAAGGCTTGATGGCACAAGGCTTGGCGGCGTTTCCGTCAAGACAATCTCCCCATCACCTGCTCGATTTTTTGCCGCAGAATGTCGGCCGTAAACGGCTTGATCAAATAGTTGTTGGCGCCGGCTTGCGCCGCCTTGACCACCAGTTCGCGGTCGCCGCGGCCGGTCAACAGGATGAACGGCACCTTGCGCGCTGCCGGATGGCCCCGTACCGCACGCAACAACGCAAGTCCGTCCATTTCCGGCATGTTGAAATCCGAGATGATCAAGTCGAGCGGCTGCAGTGCCGCGGTGTCCATCGCCTGCTTGCCGTTCTCCGCTTCGTGGATCTGCCGAATGCCGATCTGCTCAAGCGTTATCCGCGTCATTTGACGGACGCTGTTCTGGTCGTCGACCACGAGGACCTTAAGAATTGCCGCCGCTGGCATTTGCATCACTCCTGACGAAAGCTTCCCGTGCGCCCGGGAAGGAACGATTGATTATTTTTACATCGTTGCCGCTGCATCGGCGTATCGCACCGCGACGTTCGACACGTTGTGACCGGCGAGATCGGAAAGCTTCTCGATATCAAGAATGAAAGCGACGCGCCCATTGCCCAGAATGGTGGCCCCGGCGATACCCGGAACCGAACCGTAACTTTCCTCGATGCTCTTAACGACGACCTGCTGATGTCCGCACAACTCGTCGACCACGATGCCGAAGCGGGCGCCGTCGCCGGCGTCGCTGATAATCACCACCCGATCGTCGGACGCCGTATCGGTCGCCGCTATGTCGAGCAGCTCGCCCAGGTGGACGAGCGGAACCAGGTTTCCGCGCAACTGCAGCATGCCGCGTGTGCCGAGCAAGCTGTGGACGTCCGAGGCCGGCGGGCGCAGACATTCGACAATCGACGACATCGGCATCACATAGGTCTCGCGGCCGACGCGAATGACCATGCCGTCCATCACCGCAAGCGTAAGCGGTAACGCCAATTGGATCGTCATGCCACGGCCGCGTTCCGATTTGACGTTGATGCGTCCGCCCAGATCTTGAATATTGCGTCGAACGACATCCATTCCCACGCCGCGCCCCGAAATATCGGAAACGCTCTCGGCCGTGGAAAAGCCGGGCAAGAAAATCAGATTGTTGATCTCGTCCTCGGTAAGCGAGGCGTCGCTTTTGACCAGACCACGGTCGCGCGCTTTCTTGAGAACGCGCTCGGGATTGATCCCGGCGCCGTCATCGCGCACTTCGATGATGATCCGGCCGCCACGATGTTCGGCCGAAAGCCGCAGGTTCCTTCTTCGGGCTTGCCCGCAGCCGCACGCAGCTCCGGCTTCTCGATCCCGTGATCCACGGCGTTGCGAATGATATGGGTCAGCGGATCGCCCAAACGCTCGATGATCGAACGGTCGACTTCGGTGCTTTCGCCGGCCATCTCGAGGCGCGCCTTTTTTCCAGTCTTCGCGGCCAGTTCCCGCACCAGCCGCGGCATGCGCTGAAACACCGCGCCCACCTGCTGGGCGCGCATCGACATCACGCTGTCTTTCAGCTCGCGGGTATGGTGGACCACCTCTTCGAGGACCTGCACGAGCCGGCCGCTGATATCCTCCGGCAACGAATGCACCACCTGACCAAGCATGGCCTGCGCAATGACCAATTCGCCGACCATATTGACCACGCGATCAATCTTTTCGAGCTCGACCCGCGTGGTGGTCGCAGCGGGCGCCAAAGCCTTCGCTGGCGCCGAGCGCGGCGCCGTTTCCGCTTCGGAGGTTTCGATGGGCAAACTGGGTGCCAACGGCGGGCTGCTCGACGTCGGCTCCAACGCCGGTTCGACCGGCGGCGCAACATCGCCTTCCGGACACGCCGCGATGTCCATCCCGCTCGTGTCCGCAGGAGCTTCGGATGGCGACGCGTCAGCGGCCATCTGGACCGCGACGATTTCAAGCTCGCAGTCGTCAAACACGAATTCAAACACTTCGTGAATTTGTGCGACCGGCGCCGACGTCTGCAGCGTCCCTGTCCAGCCCAGATAAGCGCGGTCCGGCTCCAAATCCATTAACAGCGGCAACTGCTCGGTCTCGACGCTCAATACGAGCGTCCCGAGCCGGCGCAGTTCACGCACGATATAGAGCGGCTCGTTCGCCTTTTTCAGCA